>MDTC01013882.1_pt1 | contig 11690 bp, 8 predicted proteins | sample 811181 | NCBI WGS metagenome assembly MDTC01 (sample SAMN05326644, study PRJNA326480) | marine metagenome | isolation source: seawater | place: Pacific Ocean: North | collected 2011 | reverse complement strand
GACGGGCGACGGCGCGAGACCTCTCGCGTCGATCTCGCGTCGCCGTCGGTCGACGCGCGTCGCCGATCGACGTCGGCGTCGACGTGTGACGATTGTGGGCACCGGTACGATTCGTCACAGATCGTCGCTCGGCGTCGCGCGCGTCCACGCCGCGCGCCATCTACCCGCACGCATCGCATGCGACGAGCGTCGTCACGACCTCTGCGCCGTTTCTCGCCCTCGCGCGAAGGCACGACGCCGCGAGAACGCGATCATCGCGCCGACGTCGAATCCGACGCCGAACCTCGTGTCGCGCGCGTGTTCACCGCCGCGTCCCCGCTCGCGCGTCGCGACGACGCCGATCGTTGGCGCACGCGCAATCCATCCGAACACACCGCGTTACTCGCGCCGGGTTCGCTCGCGCGCGCGTTGGATCGGACGATCGATGGCATTCTCGAGGATTCGTCGACGAGAACGCGACTCGTCGACGCGCGGCGTCGATGTCGCGGTCTCGCGCGCCGCGCGAGACCGGACGCTCGCGCGCTGGTGGTTTTACTGTCACAATCGATCGAATCGTGCGATCGACGTCGACGGGGGGGGATGCGAGCGGTGGAGGGATTGGTGAGACGCGCGCGGAGACGCGCGAGACGTTTGCGCGATTTCGCCGAGACGAACGCGTGGACGGCGAGAGAGTTGGAATCGACGGGGGGGGGCGACGCGGAGGCGCTCGCGGCGGTGAAGAGACGGTTAGCGATGAGGGAACGGGCGTTGGCTTGCGCGTTGGTTCGCGCGGTGGATGGGAAGGGGGACAAGGAGGAGGCGGAGGAGGCGGAGGGTTCGGATTCGGAATCCGAGTCGGCGCGTAGGACGCGCGCGGTCGCGCCGTCGCCGACGTGCGCGCCGTCGTCGTCGTCGTCCGATGATGACGATGAGGAGGAGGAATTGATGATGACGATGGATGGGCCGATGAGGACGTCGCCGACGCCGACGATCGCGACGCAACCGTTATCGGACGAAGACTCGGATCGAGGCGGCGGCGCGTTCACGTCGCCGCGAACGAAAAATGTCGTGGAGATTCTCATGGAGATGGATCATCGACACGCGTCGATCGGGACGACGCGGGACGACGTCGAGGGTGCGTTATGAGGGGACGAGATGGAATCGAATCGAATGACTAGCACAGATATCATCGTCGTCGCGCGTCCGCCCACGCCAACATGTACAAACCCGCGAACACGCGCACGCCCTCGGCGTCGTATCGATCCAACGTCTCCAATAACTCACGTCTCGGACATCTGATCACGGTGATGAATTCGCTCCCCTCGAGCCGTTGCCTCGCGTCTCGATTCGCCTCGGCGTCCAAATCGACGTCGACGCTCACCATGACGACGCGTTCGTCGCTCAATCCCGGAGACAACACCACGCTCGGCGTCTTCCCCGTCACCTTCCCGACGTACCCGCACTCCTCTCGCAACTCTCGCAGCGCCGCGTCTCCACACGTCTCACCGTCTTCGACGAGTCCCGCGGGGAGTTCCAACGTCTCGCCGCCGCACGCCGGACGAAACTGTCGCGCGAGCACAACCTCCCCTCCCTCGCACGTCACGTCTCCCCCTCGCAGCGTCACGAACACGCACACCGCGTCCGCCTCGGCGTCAGACGTCGTTGTCGACCGTCGAACGGCGTCCCACTGCCTGCGAGTGCCCTCGGGATCGACGTAATCGATGCGAGTCAGCGTGAGCCAACGCTCTTTGTGAACGGTCGTTTCACCGACGATGCGACTCGCGGAGGCGTCCGGTTTGGACGAGGACGACGTCAAAGGCATCGATCGCGCGCGTCTTCGAGCGATGCGACCGCGAGGGGCGAACGGGGCGGTCGCGCGCGCGGTGCGCATGGACGAGAGTGAGGATTTCGTGAAAAAGTGTCAAAAAAGTGTCTTCGGGACGCGCGTCCCGAAGAGACGGGTTCGGGACGGGATGTGCGATCACAAAAGACAAAAGCGGTCGCGGGATCCTATGCTCTATAATTTCGATCGCGTCGTCGTCGTCGTCGTCGCGATGCCGGCGATGACGTCGTCCAACGCGTCCACCAACGCGTCGACGTCGGCGGCGCGATGCGCCGCGCTGAGCGTCACTCGAAGTCGCGACGCGCCCTCGGGGACGGTCGGTGGACGAATCGCGGGGACGTGAAACCCGCGGTGGAGGAGTTCGGCGGACGCTCGGAGCGCGGCGTCGGGTGCGCCGAGGATGAAGACGCCTATGGGACTCTCGAGCGGACGGGTCGTCGCCGCGAGTCGAGGTTTCTTCCGGAGGGCGGCGTTGAAACGCGCGACGTTTCTCCATAAATTTTCCCGAATGGACGGCGTCGACGCGACGACGCGAAGACTCTCCACCGCCGCGGCGACGATGGGCGCGGGTAAGGCTGTGCTGAAGATTTGTCCGCGCGCGCGAGAGACGAGGAACCGTTTCATCTCTCGCGAACACGCGACGAAACCGCCGTGCGCGCCGACGGCTTTGCTCAGCGTCCCGACGTGCACGTCCACGTCCGCGCACGCGCCGTGACGCTGCGCCACGCCGCCGCCTCGCGACCCACAGACTAACGTCGCGTGCGCTTCGTCGAGAACGAGTAAAAACCCGTGGTCGCGCTTCATGCGCGCTAAACGCTCGACGTCGGCGTAATCGCCGTCCACGCTGAATAAAGAATCGCTCACGACGACGCGTCTCGGCGCCTCGCACCGACGCAACGCTCGCTCCAACGCGTCGTAATCGAGGTGTGGAAACACAAACACGCTCGCCCCGGACGCTTTCGCCAATCGACACCCATCCACGATGGAGGCGTGATTCAACGCGTCGCTAAAAATCGCGCACTCGCTCGATCCGCACGTCGCCGCGAGCGTCGTCGCGTTCGCCGCGTACCCGCTCGGAAACAACACGCACTCCTCCGTCTCGCACAGCGCCGCCAACGAACGCTCCAGCGCACGATGCGCGTTCGTGTATCCACACACCAACGCGCTGCTTCGCGGGCCGCACCCGTGCGCGTTCGCCGCGCGCGCCGCCGCCGCGCGACATCGCGCGTTCGAGCTCATGCCGAGGTAATCGTTCCCACCGAACGCGCGCACGCTCACGGACGGCCCCGCGTCGTCGCACGAGTCACCGAGATCGGTGACGTTCGCGCGCCATCGCTCGACGGTGTCTTCGCGCGCGAGGTGACGCGCGGCGTCGCGCGTGGGCGTCACGGGACGAAGCGCGCGGTCGACGCCCTCGCGCGCGAGCTCGGCGTTTCGCGTCGAGAGCCACGCGGACCAAGGCGAGGGAAAGGTGGACGATGACGTCGCGGACGCGTTCGACGGCGCGCGGGCGTCGAACGCGCGCGAGTCGTCGAGAGGAATGGATGTCCCCATGCGAGGGAAAAAGTGAAGAAGATTGGGAAAAAGTGAATTAATGAATGAATAGACGATGATGGTGACGTTGACGGCGTTTTGAAGTCGATCGGTGAGGGTTCACGCGGCGCCCATGGCGTACCACGCGATCTTACGACGCACGGGACCGGTGGCGTTGACGGCGGCGAGACCGGCGGATCGCGCGAGGACGACGGGACGCGCGTCGGCGGAGAAGAGTTTTTGTAAACCGTCGAGCGCCGCCATCATGGGCGCGTTGGAGGCGACGCTGTTGCGCGCGTAGACGGCGAGTGCGTTGGTGCTGCCGATGTCTTGACCGAGCGCGCGCGCGTCGGCGATGGCGTCGGCGAGGAGTTCGGCGTCTCGTAATCCCAAGTTTAAGCCTTGGCCGCCGAGAGGATGGACGACGTGCGCGGCGTCGCCGATGAGAGCCAATCGAGGCTTTGTCAAGCGAAGGGCGTGGTGCGTGGAGAGCGGGAACGATCCACGCGTCGATCCTTGCGCGCCCGCGGACGAACACTCGGGCGGGTACTCGAATCTCGGCGCGAAATCGTACTCGGCGTCTCGCTCGGCGGCGTCCACCAGGGGCACGCCGACGAGCGCGCTCACCGCCGATCGCGCCGCGCGCGCCATCGGTTTAAACGCCTGCCCGGTCGCGTCCTCGATGAAACGCAACGCGGCGAATGAATTGAAATTCTCTTGGTGCGCGGAGGCGTACTTGCCCAATCCCTGTAACGCGTCGTTCACCTCAGCCGCGAATTCCTCATCCGTCGTCTCCTCTGCCAAACGCTTCGCCTCGCTCGGTGTCGTCGTCCACACCACGTTTGAGCGCGTGCCATCGCCTATGGGTAACAGCGCGATCGGCCCGGTGGGTAAGAACCGCTGCCACGCCGTCGCGTTCGGTCGATCCGTGCGCACCGTTCCCACGACGGCGCGTTGGCCGTATCCCCACCCTCCAATTTTTATCCCCGCCCTCTGTCTCGTCGCGCTCTTCGGCCCATCCGCGGCGACGATGAGCTTGGTCTCAATCTCCATGGTCTCCTTCGTCCCCTCCTCTCCCCTCTCCCCGCGCACCGTCGTCTCTATCGTCGCCCGCGCGCTCGTTCCCGGCGCGTCCTCGTCCGGCGTCTCCTGCGCGCGCGCCGTCGCCCCACGCACTCGTCGCACCCCCAACGCCTCCATCTTCCCCTCCAACGCCTCCAACACCACCGAATTCTCCACCACGTGCCCTAAACTCGCGCTTCCCATCTCTCCCGCGTCGTACGAGACGTGTCCCCCGCCGACGCCGTCCCACGCCTGCATCCGCGAAAACGTCCCCGCGCGTCCCGTCGCCTCCATCGCCGACCACGCCCCCCCGCACCGGTGCTCTAAAAACGCCCGCGATCGCGGCGTCAACGCCACGCACCGCGCGTCCGCGCCCTCCACCGGCGCGCGCGCGTCGATCGCGTTCCCATCGACGACCGTCACCGAGAGATTCCCAGTCACCGGATTCGCGCGCAACGCGCACGCCAACGCCGCGCCGGCGACGCCACCGCCCACGACGACCACGTCCGCGCGCTCCGCCGCGCGCGCGCGCGTTCCCACCGCACGCACCGCCCTCGCGAGCGACGTTCGCATCGTCCGCATTGATTCGCGCGCGAGGACGAATGACGTCCATGACGACGAGGACGCGCGCTCCCGTCGTCGTCGGCGCCTCGCGCGCGCGCGCGTCGACGCATCGTCGTCGTCGCCGTCGTTTCCCGCGCTCGGAGTCCGCGACGGTGCGTCGCGCGAGACCCGGCGAGGACGAACGCGCGCGTGACCTCGATGGCGCGCGAGAATTCGTCGACGACCAACTCGCGCGTGCGATGGACGCGCGACGAAGCGACCGAGCGAGCGAGACGATGACGTCGAACGCGCTCGACGCGTCGACGTCGTCGCGCGTGGGAGCGGAGACGGGAGCGGAGGGGAGGTTTGGATTGCCGAGCGACGTCGCGGGGCCGCTGCGAACGCTCTTGGCGTCGCAATTCATTTTGTTCTTGGGGGTCGGTGCGCTGTTGCCCGCGCTGCCGCTGTACGCGCAATCGATCGGGTTGTCGTCGTCGGCGAATGGGTTGGTGATCAGCGCGCCGGCGCTGGCGATGTTGGTGTTGAATTTACCGTTCGGGCAGGCGGCGGATAGGTTTGGACGGAAACCGCTCATGGTGGCGGGAATGGCGGTCATGGCGGCGGCGGACGTGGGAACGGCGGTGTCGAGGAGCGTGATGATGCTTGTGCCGATGAGGGTGCTGTTAGGGGTCGGGAGAGCGGGGTGTGAGTGCGGTGATCGAGCGTATTTGGCGGATTTGTGCGCGCGCGTGCCGGAGAAGCGCGGGATAATCGTGGCGGGACAGAGCACGGTGCACGCGATAGGGTTGGTGATCGGACCGTTGCTCGGTGGGCGTCTGATGGAGGCGTACGGGGCTCCCGCGGCGTTTTATTACGTCGCGGCGGCGGCGATCGGGACGGGTATAGGGTATTCTTTTTTACCGGAGACGTTGACGGAGGAGACGCGCGAGGCAGCCGAGTTGAAGGCGTCGGCGGACGAGGGCGACGATATCGGCATGATGAGCGCGTTGAATCCGTTTAAATCGAGCGATGAACGCGAATCCATCACACGGGAAGGCCGTGAATCGAGCTCGTGGCTCACGCTCCTCGAAAACAGAGATCAGAGGGTGTTGCTCTTGTGCGCGTCGGCGAATTCGCTCGGCTTCGTCGCCAAGCTCACCGTCATCCCGCTCTACGCCTCGGGTCACCTCGGCGCGTCCCCCGCCGAGGTGGGTAACTTATTCTCCATCACCGCACTCCTCGGTCTCGTCACCGCCCCGATCACCGGTCTCGCCGCCGATACATTCGGCAAAAAGCTCGTCGTCGGCGTCGCCCTCTCCGCGTGCGCCGCCGGTTTATTCCTCGGCGCCGAGTCCTCCACGCAATCCGAGCTCACCCGCGCCATCGGCGCCTGGGGCGTCGGCATCGCCGCCGCCGGTCCCGCCATCAACGCCCTCGCGCAAGAGCTCGCCCCCAAGGGCGGCGAGGGCGAGGCGCTGACCCTCCCCAAATCCGCCGCCGACTTGGTGTTTCTCGTCGGTCCGCTCGTCCTCGGCGTCCTCGACGACGCCGTCGACGCCGATAACGCCGGGATGATTCTCTGCGCCTGCGTCGCCGCCCTCGCCGCCGTCTCGTGCGTCTCCTTACCCAATAGTTCGCGTCTCTCAGACGCGTCGTAGCCGTCTTTTCACTCGGTACGCGCGTCTCTTCCGTTCCTCGCGGCGAAACCGTCCCGGCGGGTAATTTTGGGAATGCATCAGATCGCGCGTCCCGCACGTCACACGCGCGCGCGCCGTCGCGTCGAACGCGACGCGAACGCGATACACGCCGCGTCTTCGTCGCCTCGACCTCGCCCGAGCGTCCTCGGGGATCGTTCGCGCGTCGAACGAGACGGGAAACGAATCGAATTCTTCTCCGGGACGATTCGATCGAATTCGCTCGAATCTCGAGCGAAAGCGACGCGAAAACGCGTGATTCGCGCGCGTCGACGCGATGGGAGCGTCGAGGCGATTTACGTTGACGCTTGCGCGCGGCGTGTGTGAGTCGTCGACGGCGCGCACGGCGACGGAGGGGTGGATTCGCGCGTTTGGACAGAATTCTAATTATTCACCGGCGGCGGCGGAGAGTCGACGCGCGTGGTCGAGCGCCTCGAGGGGTGGGGCGTCGGGAAGAGCGGCGAGAGATGCCGCGCGAGGGGTGAGCGGTGGTGGAAAGCCGAGCGGTGGGGACGAGTCGGCGTCGGCGGCGTCGTACGCGGGCGCGTCGAGCGTGTTGGGCTACCAACCGGCGCCGGGCGAGGGAAAGGATAAGAACATCATCGATAATCTCCTGCGCACGCACGACATCGTGCATCTGGCGGAGGAGTTGGAGGAGATCGGAAAGTCGCGAGAGACGATGAGTCTGGATGAGTTGACGCACGCGGTGCGAATGTCGACGTCGCCGCCGAGCGGCGACGCCGAGACGGCGAGCAAGGTGCGACTTTTGGAACAGAGCGGACGCGTCCTCGTGTTGGAGGACATGGTGTATTTACATCCGAGAGACGTCACGCAGGCGGTGTTGCGCGTGCTTCCGGGGGTGCCGTCCAAGGTGTACGGGATGTCGAACGCCGAGTTGGAACAACTCAAGACGGAGTTTGATTCCATGACGAAGCACTACGAGACGGCGAGACGGCGCGCCGAGAGTCGATCGCGCACCATCGTCTCGAGCGGTCTGATCGTTTTGTGCCTACAACTCGCCGCCTTCGTGCGATTGACGTATTATGAATTCTCTTGGGACGTCATGGAACCGTTGAGTTACTTTGTCGGTCTCGCCAACGCCATCGCCGTGTACGTCTACTATCTGTGGAACCGTCGCGACTTTTCGTACGAAACCTGGCAATCCTCGCTCGAGGGTAAGTACGCCGAGCGCGCGTTACACGGGAAAGGGTTCGACATCAATCGATACGGCGCCCTCGCGAGACGTCTTCGTCGATCGACGAGAAAGTAAACGCGCGCCGAACCCGGGACGCGTCTCCGTCGACGACCCACCACCGTCGACGATCTTCCGTAGTATAATACCATTCACCGTCACATGTATGCGCACGACTTCGTACCGTGTCATCCGCGAAACGTCCCGCGTCTCGCGAAACCGTCCCGAGCCGTCCCGCGCAACCCTATTCCCACGCCCATTCCGATCTCGCGTCCTCGGGCGTCACATCCCCCCCGCGCGCGCCTCTTGCGCGACTCCCCAAGGCGGACGTCATGCCCCAAGTCCCTCTCGTCTGTCACGGACACTCCCGACCGATCGTGAACCTCGAATACTCGCGCGTGACCCCGGACGGGGTGTTTCTCATCTCGAGCAGTAAAGATGGGCAACCGATGCTGCGGTGCGGAGACTCCGGGGATTGGGTCGGCACGTTTCAGGGCCACAAAGGATGCGTGTGGGATGCCACGCTGAACGGTGAGGCGACGCACGCGGCGACGGCGAGCGCGGATTTTAGTGCGAGGTTGTGGAACGCGATCACCGGGGACGAGCTCAAGACGTTTCAACACGCGCACATCGTGAAGAGCGTCAATTTCTCGGATGACGGTGGAAAGTTGCTCACAGGTGGAAGCGAAAAGTTGTTGAGGATTTATGATTTGAATAAACCGGAGGCTGAGCCGTACACGATGGCGGGAAGCGCGTCGCAGATTAAGACGGCGAGTTTTATAGCGAACGACGAGTTGATTTTGAGCTCGTGCGCCGAGGATAAAGGGATTCGCGTGTGGGACGTGCGAACGAACACGGTGGTGACGACGTTGTCGACGGAATCGCCGGTGATGTCGATCGAGGTGAGCCCGGATGGTAAGAACATGACGACGGCGGACGGTAAGGATGTCACGTTTTGGGACTTGCAAAACTTTTCCAAGGTGCAAAAGTGGACGTTGGATTACGAAGTCGAGAGCGCGTCGGTGAGCTTGAAGCACAAAAAGTTCGTCGCCGGTGGTCCGGACATGTGGGTGCACTTGCACGACATGGAGACTAAGGCGGAGGAACAGACGAACAAGGGACACCACGGACCCGTGCACACGGTGCGTTTCGCTCCGGATCAAAACTCGTACTGTTCCGGTTCCGAGGACGGTACGATTCGAATCTGGCAAACCATTGAGCGTGAGTGAGCGTTGTTGAGTGAGGGGAGCGTTGATTGAGGGGATTATAACACTCGTAGCTACGGTAGTCTTTTCTAGAAATCTTGACTCTTGTATCATCACGTCACCGATTGAACACTCTCCTCTTCACCCTACGAACGAGCCCTTCGACCCAATCTAACGCAGTGATGACAAACCAACCGATGGCGATGATCAACAACGAGTGCAACACGCTCAACATCTCCGGATTCGCGTCCAAGAGCGGTTTGACGTACTTCAATCCGACAAAGAGCCACGCCAACGCCGTCGTCGATCCCACTCCGTACCCGACGATAACCTGCGGAGGCGTGTGATATCCCGTGCTCACGCGGAGATAACTCAGAAATACCCCGAACGCGACCAACCCAGCGCTCACGACGAGCTGTCCGCCGTATCCTATCGCCGGAATCACGTCCCGAAAGTGCGTCAACGCCGCCGCCCCGTACACGCTCAGGTACGACAGCGACGTCGCGTGCGAGCTCGGCATCCCCGGGTCCGCCTTCACCGCCCCGATCGGTCGCGCATGGTTCAACATCCGTTTCAAAATCTTCCCGTTGACGCTGTTCACGATCGATCCCAACAGCGCCCAGCACGTCTCCACGCTCGGGTCGCGCAGGAGCGTCGCCAACGCCGCGAGCGAGACGACAAACTTCGTGCTCTCGTTCACCGCCGATAACACCACCGAGCGGCGCTTTCGAGGCGGCATATCGCTCGAAAACTCTTCACCCGACGTCCCGACGGCGTCTTTCGTCGCCGCGACCGACCGACGACGCCGCGGTGGACGCCCGCGCGAGACGCTCGAGGGCGTCCCTGGGACTCTCGAGGAAACGGGCCCGCGCGCGCGCACCGGTCCGTCGACGTTCGCGCGCGTCGTTCGCGCGCGCGGTGTGCGCACAGAACGCGTTCCGTGCACGTGCGCTCGCGCGAGCGGGATGGACATGCGACGCGCGCGCGACGCGGTGACGATTTTATCCATGCGCTCGACTCGCGAAAAAGCGTTTTCCCTCGGGGGCGCGCGCCGGCGGCTCGCTCGGTTCGTGATTCGTGGTGATTACATCGACGATGAGACTACGTGACGACGATGAGGGCGATGTCGAGGTCGTTGCCTCGCTCACGCGACGCGATCGTAGTGCCGATCGAGCGTCTTGGCCGGAATGCGCTTTAAGAGCTCGCGAGGGAAGATTCGAAGCAGCGACCACGCGAGGTCCAACGCGTCGTACACGTTGCGACCCTCGTTGCCCTGATTGATGAATTTGCGCTCAAACTTATCCAAGAATTCGAGGTAGAGCAAATCGTCCGAGCTGAGGGCCTCCTCGCCGACGACAGCCTTCATGGCGAGGGTGTCTTTGCCGATGGCGTAGTTGGCGTACAGTTGGTTGGAGACCTCGCCGTGGTCTCGACGCGTCATGCCTTCGCCGATCGCTGACTTCATGAGACGACTAAGCGAGGGTAAGACGTTGATCGGAGGGTAGATTTGACGGTTGTGCAATTGACGATCGATGTAAATCTGGCCCTCGGTGATGTATCCAGTCAAATCCGGAATCGGGTGCGTGATGTCGTCGTTGGGCATGGTGAGAATGGGCAACTGCGTGATGGAACCTTTTCGGCCCTTGATGCGCCCGGCGCGCTCGTAAATGGTGGCTAAATCGGTGTACATGTAACCCGGATATCCTCTTCGGCCCGGGACTTCCTCGCGCGCGGCGCTCACCTCGCGAAGCGCGTCCGCGTAAGAGGACATATCCGTGAGGATGACCAAGACGTGCTTGCCGCACTCGTACGCCAAATACTCCGCCGTCGTCAGCGCGATGCGCGGAGTGATGATGCGTTCGATCGTGGGATCGTTCGCGAGGTTCAAAAACAACACAACCTTTTCCAAACTCCCCGTGCGCTCGAAATCGCGACGGAAAAAGTTTGCGGTTTCCAAGTTGACGCCCATGGCGGCGAAGACGATGGCAAAGTCGTCGTTTCCGGACGTCCCCGCCGTCTCCACCTCGCGTCCGTCCTCGTCGCGTCGCTTCACCAAACCAGCCTGTCGACAAATCTGCGCCGCGATCTCGTTGTGCGGTAAACCCGCGGCTGAGAATAACGGAATTTTCTGTCCTCGAGCGATGGAATTCATCACGTCGATGGTCGAGATCCCCGTCTGAATCATCTCCTCCGGGTACGTCCGTTCGCTCGGATTGATGCTCGCCCCTTGAATGTCCAAATACGTCTCCGCCATCACCCTCGGCCCACCGTCGATCGGTTTCCCGCTTCCGTTGAAGATCCTTCCCAACATGTCTTCGCTCACCGGCGTCTTGAGCACCTCCCCCGTGAACTCCAACTTTGTATTCTTACCGTCGATCCCGCTCGTGCCCTCGAAAATCTGCACCACCGCGCGCTCACCGTCCACCTCGAGCACCTGTCCCCGCCTCGCCGTGCCGTCTCCCAGCCGCACGTTGACGATCTCGGCGTACTTTGCGTTGGAAACCTTGTCCAAGATCACCAGTGGGCCCGCGACCGCGCGCACCGTCTTATACGTCAACGGCGGGTCCACCGCGTCCATCGTCGCCTTGGCCGCGGCGACTTGCACCTTGGCGAACTCATCCGCGAGCGTGGGCGCCATG
>MDTC01003934.1_pt1 | contig 11690 bp, 14 predicted proteins | sample 811181 | NCBI WGS metagenome assembly MDTC01 (sample SAMN05326644, study PRJNA326480) | marine metagenome | isolation source: seawater | place: Pacific Ocean: North | collected 2011 | reverse complement strand
CAGGGTCACCATTATTATTAATTATATTGTATATAAGTTCACCCAATTTACTATGTTCTTTACCGTCCAATAAAACATCTTCATCAAATTCCATATTGTATTTAATTCTTTCAGGTAAACTATATTTTACATGAAAGAACTTTTGTAATTCTTTTTCTTGACTTAGAAGTTCTTTAAAATTTTCCCCAATACCATTAGTATTATACATATACTTCTGACTCTTAGGTTCACGTAAAAAAGGAATTTTACCTCTATCTATAAGTAAAAGTTGGTTAGGGCCACCTATCCTAACGGGGGATGAATCTTTTTTAAATTCAATAATGTAAGCGGTGCCCCTATTTGCTTGAGTCTGTAAAGTTGGATTAAATTCACAATATTTAGTGTTGGGTATATTACAAAGACCATCTTTGTCAAGTGGTACATATATCCTGTAATCTTCATTATCCAAGACCACTTTTTTACGTAGGTTTACTTCATTATCTGTTTGTTCATATAAATCTTCACCTCTTCTAAAACCAGGTCTTAGTATCCACTCTTCGTCACCATCAGTTATTATCATTACTGGACCTTTACCATCTATTGGCATTACGTTATAAATTCTTTTATGATAATCCGTTAAACTAGATTTTGGCATCTTGGGATGATACTTTACACCAAAATTCCATCCAGTAACTACATATGGTTTGAATAACTCCATGTGTTTAGATGAACCAATAGATTTGTGGATTATTATAATTTCATCACCCACATCTAATGTCATGTTTTTTTTTAAGTCTTTAGATTCCTGTAAAGACTCTTTACCGTATCGTTCAGTAATATCTTTTAAGAGTATATCATAAAGTTGTTCTCCTTCTTCATCACTTAACCCATGTCTTAGTTTCGTATTCTCTACAGAACCTCTAATAACTTCCTCGAAGGACCTACCTTGTTTTCTTCTTCTTGCGTTAAGACCAGAGGTCTGTGCATCTATTTCATGGTCTTGAGTATAATATGCTAAACCTTTTAAATCTTCTTTAGTTTTCCCAGGGTGAGTACCCATAACTTCTTGTTCCGCATGTCTAATTTCATGTCTAATATATTCAGTTAAGTAATCTTCTATGTGTGTATAACTTTCAGGTTCTTTTAAAGGATTAATAACCAAACCAATTTCTATCGTATCATCACCAGCATAATAGGCTTCTAAATGAAATTCATCGTCAATTTCCTCATCCCTACTAAGGGTTAATTCTAATGTAAAAAAATAATTTTCTATTTCGTAAACAAGTTCTTCAGGTCTTAAATCTTCAGGTAAAAAGTATGTGTCAATGACAGTGTTAGTTGTGGTATTTTTTATTATCTCCATCACATCATTTACCATTGTTAAAGTTTCTTTATAAAAATCCACTTCTTCATTTAGATTTTCCCTGTCTTTGTCTAATGGTTTTAATTTTCCACCCAGTTTTTTAATGATATGATTAAAAATATTTTTAAAACCTACAATACCCACACCAATTAAAACACTTTTTAAATACCCTGTTGGAGAACCAGGATTAATTAATCCTTGATTAATTAAAAATAAAATACCGTCTAAAATGGGGAAAGCTATAAAAGTAAAGGCAACTATATCAGCTAAAGAATTAGCTGTGTATCCTAATGAGTTACCTATTTTTATCGCTATGTCCTCTACAGATTTTAAGAAATCTAACACTGTTGATAAACCAGAAATTAAACCACGATTTTTTATTATGTCAATTAGCTTATCTACTTTGTCCTTATGTCTATTAAGTAAAATCCACATAGCTGTTATGTAGAGTAACATTATGTCCTGTTCAGTTAATTCTGGTGAAACACCACTCATTAATTGTTTTACCGCAGGTAACATAGCTGTAATACCAGTACCGAAAGTAAAAGTCCCGTCTATAATTCCACCTAAATCCATCAAAGTTTTTTTAACGGCAGAATCTTTTTCTTCCATTTGTTCAAGTATTAAACCACCCTGATTAACTATATTGATTAAACTAACATCCATTTATATTTCTTTAATAATAAATATAAACTTAAAACTATTTATGTGTATGGAATTAATAGTTGGAAAATATAATATCCCTTTGGAAGTTATGGAGACACCTCGTCAAAGAACAATAGGTATGATGGGTAGGCATAAATTAGATGGAGGTATGATATTTTTATTTTCAGATATTAAAGAAAAATCTTTTTGGATGAAAAATTGTTTAATACCTTTAGATATTATTATGTTAATAGATAACCAAGTCACTACTATACATAAAAATTGTCCACCCTGTAATACCACCTGTCCACGTTATAATGGATTGGGTAATAAAGTTTTAGAACTTAAAGGGGGTATGTGTGATAAGTTAGGTATTGGTGAGGGGGATATTCTAGACATTAGATAAATCATTCTTACTTTTCATCATCGCTTTACTGAGATTGGATATTAAATCATGTGCTTCACCTACTCTTTTCATCGCGCTTACGACTTCTGTTTTACCTACAAAAGGAATTAAACTTATAATATCTTCTACTCGGTCTAAAACTCTTGGTAATTCATCAGCCATTCCTTGTTGTAATAATTGTTCTCCTGCAAATGCTCCCACATCTGTTAAAGCGGTAGGGTCTGGTGTTAGTTGAACTAAACGAGAAGCCAGGTCTACCAAATCCTCACTCACACCATACATATCTTCCTCAATAAGACGAATTAGTTCAGGTGTGGGATTAGTTTTAAATTCCCTCATAGATTTTTCCAAAGACCTAGAACCATTCTTTATTTCAAAAACGTTTTTCGCAATTAGACCAACCATGACTGGCATACCTAGAGGTCCAGTAGCTCCTATCCCTGCAGCTGTTAAATCACCTAGTGTGTCACCAATTACACTTATTTCAATAAGTTTATTTTTTAATTTACTATATATTTCGTTTAATGAGTTTTGATTTATTTTTTCTTTAAGTTTTTTAACCATTTCTTTTTGTACCCATTTAACAAATTCGACGTAACGAGTGGATTGTCCTTCACGTTTTCTGTAAGAACCTTGTGGGTTTCTTGTAGCTCTAGAAAAGAAATTAAGACCACTAATATTTGTAATACACTTATGACCACCACTGTTCGCTTGAATAACATCCCAAGCTGGAACTGTAATAACATCTAAAACTTGTTTTTCTCTTTCACTTAAATTTTGCCAAGGTGTATCTATGATATCAACAACATCATTATAATAACTTGACGTTACAGGAGGCATATTTTTTAAATGGTCTTTATATAGAGCAAATAAGTCTGATGTTTTAAAACCAATACTACCCTCGTCAGCTTTAGTTTCACCAATTCTTTTTATCACTGAAATAGGTATTTCGTGTTTTTTAAGTTGAGGTTCTATTTGAGACAATACTTCTTGAGCAATATCCGCTAAATTAATACCTTTTAACGCTCTATCTTTTTTAAATGGATTACAAGAAGCTTGCACTAATCCCATGGGCCAAGCTATAACTAAAAAATCAGCTTCTGGATAGATTTTAAAAGGTGTGTAACGGTCATATGAACCTGGTTTGTAAAGACTACCACCACCATATTGAACTATAATGTTACCATCTAATGATAAGTTATCACTTTCTTCTTGTGATTTTATATATTCTTGTTGGTTTACATACATTTGTTCGGGAGTAGCAAAGTTTTCGTCACCAGCTATAGAATTAATATTATGAAAAATATTCATTAAAGAAGGTGATGATTGAGATACTAATTTTTCTAAAAATCCAGGTTTGTTTTTGTATGCCAATAATAATTTGTTCGTCAGTAGTGCTAACATCCATTTATTACTAGGAACGGTACCATTAGAGTCAAACTTTTTAATATAGTTCATCACATCGTCAGGTGTTAAACCATGTTTAGCATAATCCGCACTATCAACCGTAGATATCCTCATTACGTCATCACTTGTAAAAATATCTTGAGGACTTACTATTTGTGAAAGAGTCTCCACATTGGACCTAGCTCCTCTAAATTGAGTTGAAGTGTCTCCCTCAACGCCTGATTGACTATCGTGATGGTCAGTATGTATAGTGAACATAGGTTTACCATGAGCAAAATCTACTAAAACCTGCATTGTATCTCCTTCAGCTTTAGGTTTAGCTACAGAAAATTCTTTATCACCGTATTGGATAACATGTGTATCTACCACATCTATACCATACTTTTCTAAGTATTCTTTCATTGCTATTGCAGATACTACACCATCCAAATCTTGGTGAAAGTAAATTTCAGCTTTAGGATATCTTTTAGCTATCTTATTAATATCCTGTATTCCACTCTCTTTAATTATCCTTTTCATACAATATAAATAGTTTTAATATTCACAATTCACAAATAAATTCGATTCCTTTATTCTTCTATTACATACACCTAAAGGACAATTCCACGATTTAATTTTTTCTGCTGCCGTATCAAAGTCACCATATTTAATATCTTGAATCCAATCAGACATACGAACTTTTTGTCTACCACCATTAAACATTAAAGAAACTAAAGCGTCATACTGACATTGGTTTAGTTCAGCTCCTGCTAAGTCTTTTGAAGACCAATCTTTTAAAATTACGTTTACCCCCTCCTCGAAAAACTTTAAATCCTCTTTCAAGTATTTTAAAGCTTCTGGTTTAGTTATAACGTTACCTTCAAAAGCGTGTTTACCTGTATGCCCATAACCTATAGTTAATGTACCTTTTGGTTTACCACCTTTATACCTACTACTATCATATTTTTTAGGTGGGTCGTTATAGTAACCATCATCATAAGTGTATAACACAGGTTCCCCACCAACACCTTCGTCACTCGTTAAAAAATTAATAAGTTTTTCAGATGAAGAAGTGGGAGTCACTACAGGAGTCTCTTCCTCAATCAATAAAGTAAGTTGATTTATAAGTTTCATACCTATAAATACCTTAATAAATAATAATGATTATTTTTCGACTTCTCTTTTTAGATACCAAAGAGCTTTCTCTAAATCTTGTTTAATGTCATCTTTTTTACCTGCACGTGAAATATACTTAACTACATTCCCCAGATTAAAATTTAAGTCCCACGCTTCAATAACTTTTATTGCTTCATACGGATTGTCTTCTCCACCATAGTGTTTTGGGTGGTTTACCCAGTTACTTTGAGGTTTCTTCATCATCATTTGATACTGGCATTAACACATCTTTATATTCTTTTTCTAAGTCACCTATTAAATCTAAAACTCTATTAGTTAGGTCCTCTACCTTTTTAACATCTGTTTTAAGTACACTAACTAATTCTACTTTAGTTTCTATATCTCCAGGCAATACTAATACCTTATAACCAAATTGTTCAGAAAGACCCTTTGCAAAAGCTTGTAGTTCTTCTTGTGGGGGAACTCTTAATAATTGAACAACCAAAATAGGTTCATATTTTTCATTTAATAAATCTTCTAATTTAGACAGTAGTTTTTTCTCTTCCATTTTTTTCTTTTAATATTAATTCTGCAATTTTATTCCATTTTTCAGGTAAGTTTAATTTTTCACTCAATAATACATCAACAATTTGAGAAGATAAATCATCTTCGGTTATTAATGCGTCTGCTCCACCTATATACTTTTCCAAACCTAACAGACCTCGGTCTTCGTAAACTCGTATAATATTATCTTTATTTAACCACCTTTTATGAAAACTCATATTTTTTTTTAGATTTTATTTGTATTACCAAATTAATTTATTATATTTGTACTGTAATCATAAAAATAAACTTAAAAAAAATAAACAAAATGGTAGAAAAAATTATGGAACCTTTAACAAAAACTTACATCGAATCAGTAGCACCTTCAGTTTACGCTACATCACCCTCAACTAATGTCTCTGACAAATATAGTTTTATCCCAACAACTCAAATAATGAACGACCTAGGGCAAGAGGGTTGGCAAGTTTATGACGCTAGTCAAAGGAACTCCAGGACTGGTCAAGGAATGTTTACAAAACATATGTTGAGATTTAGAAATGAAGAAATACCTATGGTCGGAGGAATTGTACCAGAAATTGTTTTAACTAATTCACATGATGGGAGAAATGCTTTTAATCTACACGCAGGTTTATTTCGTCTAGTTTGTTCTAACGGATTGGTAATCGCTGACCAAACTTTTGAGAAAGTAAAAATTAAACACCAATGGTATAATCTTAAGGACGTTCAAGAAATTACAGATAAGGTGGTAACTTCAATACCTAAAATTATGGGGTGTGTAGACGACTTCAAAAAAACTAACCTAACTGAGGCAGCTAAAAAAGATTTCGCTAAAAAAGCTATCCTTACTCGTTGGAAAGACGGTCAAGATTATCTACCTATTTCTGAAATCCTTAAACCTACAAGAGGTGCGGACCAAGGAGATAAACTTTGGGAGGTTTTTAACATCATCCAAGAAAAAATTATTCGTGGTGGAATTACATACTACTTGGCTTCTGGAAGACAACAAACTGTTCGAGAGTTGACTAACATTGACCAAAGATTAAACGTAAATAAAAAACTTTGGACACTAGCGGAAGAGTATGTTTCGTAAAAAGTTAAAGATGACTTAGTAAAAAAACCCTCCAGTGTTGGAGGGTTTTTTCATTTAGACGTACTATTTTCTGTCAAGAATTTTTAATAATAGAATAACTGCAATTAATCCTACAAATCCCGAGTTACCAAGAGAATCTATAAGAGTAGTGACATTACCTACCACATCCATACCAAATACAGGTCCACCAAATAATACTTGAACTAAAACCCCTACTGACAAGAAAGTGATTAATAAATCAGATACCCCAGTAAAAAATCCTTTAATCATACCAAAAACATTTTCCATTTTATATTTTTTATCAAAGGTTTAGGTACATACACGCGTTTTGTACTAGTGTTTAGAAACATAGTTTTTCCATCCACTACCCAAATAACTAAGTCTTAAAACGTAAAAAATTAATATTATTAAAATATTTTTTTTGTCGTATATAATATAAAAAAACATTAAAATTTAGTTTTCGATTAATTAACCAATAATTTTTTTTTTAGAAATTAAAAAAAAATAATAGAAAAAATATTTATTTTACGATAAAAAATAAGTTTGTTTCTTTAATTTTTTTTATCTATATTTGTTTTATGGGTAAAAAAAACACATCATGGAAGACAATTTTTAAACAAATAGATGAAAAATTTGAACTTTTACATCACCAAGATTCTAATACCTTACCTTTAAGTTATGGTCAATATGAAGAAGAGGTTTTTAATTTAGATGGGAATAAAGTAACCACTAGACCTGTAAATAATCAATGGGCCGAAAAAACTAGTGTTCCGTATGTACAAAAAAAAGATAAGAACGGTATAAAACATGTTGAGGTTGGGTTCTTTACCCCTAAAGACAAAATTGCTTATGTCACAGAAAAAGAATGGTTAAAAGAATCGGTGAATATATTTAATAGTGCTTTAGTGAAAAGAACTACTCTAGTACTAGAAAAAAATGAAGATAAAATTAAATTATCTATTTTTAATTTTTGTAAATCTAGAAATGTAGGACATAGATATTTTGCTAAACAAAGTAATGATATTCACATTACTTTTAATTTAAAAACTAAAAATTTTTATATAACTAAGTCTACTTTTGTTAATAGAAGGAGAAACACTAACACCACTAAAAATGATTTTTCAAAAATTATAAGTACTATCTATCCTTTAACGTTTACTAATCCTTTTGTTTCTTTAAGTCATCCACAATATAAAAATTTAACAAAAAATTCACCCACAGTTTCTCCTTTGAAAGCTTTAGTAGGGTTAGTAGAAGAATTAGATTTGGATTTTAACGTAACATCCTATGATACTGTTTCACCTAGTGAATTACTCGCTCATATTATCATGGAATGGTTTGTTAAAGTTTGGGGAATTAAAACACCCAATAACTATAGTTATTATTTGTTGAAACATTATCCTGGAATTAAAAAATTAAGGAAATATAATATGAACTTAGTTCATACTATATTGAACGAAAGAGGTCTCACAGGTAAATTCTACAATAGACTACTTAATATTGAACCAGAATATAACATAACAGACATACATTTTTTGAAACATATATTAGGTGATGACGGAGTAAAAAGAATTCAACCATATGTTCTATCTTATAGTAGAAATTTTGAAGATACTAAGTTCACAAAACCAGCAAATTTAATTACTAACATAGGTTATTGTGACGAACTTTCTAAATATGAAAAAAACAAAATAATAAACATATATAACACATGTGAAAACCCTATTAGAATTCAAGGTTTTATTGATTTACTTTTAGACCACCTAAAAATTAAAAATAAATTACAAGGGTATGGTTTAAATAAAAAAATAAAAGCTAAAACTGTTGATGAATTTAATGAGGAACATAGTGAGTGGTCTAATCTACTTCACGAATGTGAAAGAACAACACAAGTTAATTATTTGTATCCAGATAACTTTTTAAATCACATAGAAAAACCAATACAATTAGAAGGTGAAACTTATTTTATAAAAGTTTTAAAAAATGATAGTGACTATTTTAAAGAAGGTCAAATACAACATCATTGTGTAAGAACATATTTGGATAAGTATAAAAGTATTATCATATCTGTTAGAAAAAATCATGAAAGTGGGACGGAAAGAATGACTTGTGAATTTCTTACTAATACTGAAATTACTAATAGTAGATATATTAAAGATTATTCTAATGCACCAACTATGGTTCAAGCTAGGATGAAATATAATAAAAATCCCGAAGGTAATTGGGAAGTAATCATGAAAGTTATAAGAAAAGAATTTTTAGATTATGTATGTAAACCTAGAAATGCTACACGTCCTATAATTAAAATAACAAATAATATTACTAACCATATAGAAATTTTAAAATACAACTCAGAAACTAACCAATATTCTAGTAGTGATACTAATAGTAAAAATCAGAACAACATATTAATATCTAATATTAATAGACATAATAACTATCAAAATTATATGAGAGATGATTTACCTTTTTAATCATGGATAGTATATTTCCTTAAAATAAATTTTTTATAAAGAATAATATGAAAGTAAAATTAGAGTATATTTGGTTGGATGGAAACGAACCAACACAAAAATTAAGAAGTAAAACCAAAGTTTGGGATTATGACCCCATGGCTAATCCTAAGATGCAAGCCAAACGAAGTATGGCTTATAACGGTAGAGTAATACCTTGTCCTCAGGAATTACCTAATTGGAGTTTTGATGGTTCATCCACAAACCAAGCTATAGGAAATAATTCAGATTGTATACTTAAACCAGTCCATGTTATAATGGACCCCCAACGACTAGATGGTTATTTAGTTATGTGTGAAGTACTAAATGCTGATGGTACACCTCATATTACCAATAAACGACACGATTTAATAGACGATGACCAGTATTGGTTTGGATTTGAACAGGAGTATATATTATGTCAAAAATTTGGTTCACCTATAGGTTTCCCTAATGACGGATTCCCTAAACCACAAGGAGACTATTATTGTGGTATAGGAGCTGGAAATGTGGTAGGCAGAGATATTGTAGAAGAACATTTACAAGTTTGTTTAGAAGCAAACCTTAATGTAACTGGTACCAATGCGGAAGTAATGATTGGACAGTGGGAATACCAAATATTCGGTGAAGGAGCAAAAAAAGCAAGTGATGAACTATGGTTATCTAGATTTTTATTAATGAGACTAACTGAAAAATATGATTTAATGGTAGACTTCACACCTAAACCAGTAGAAGGGGATTGGAATGGTTCAGGGTTACACGTTAATTTTTCGAGTGATTTAACTAGAGAGATAGGTGGAGAAGAAATGTTTAATTCCATATGTGAAGAAATGGGCAAAAACCACCAAGAACATATTGAAGTTTATGGTGAAGAAAACGATAAAAGATTAACAGGATTACATGAGACACAACATATTAGTAAATTTAGTTATGGTGTAAGTGATAGAGGAGCTAGTATTCGTATTCCTATTTCTACTGTGGAAAACAATTGGAAGGGTTATTTAGAAGATAGACGACCAGCTAGTAATGCCGACCCATACTTACTAACTAGAACAATTTATAGTAGTTTAGTAAGAGCAGAAAATAAATTTAGAACAATAGAAGTATAAGATGAAAATAACATTATTTAGTCAATGGGAATGTAAAACATGTGTTAAACTTAAAGAACTACTAGACCAAAAAAAAATTAACTATAAAGTTATTGAGGTTTTAGAACATAAAGAATTATGGGAAGGAATCCGAAAACAACAATTAAAAATGGAACCTAGTAGTATAATGTATACACCTACTTTATTAGTAGAAAATAAAGGTACTAGCACATATATTTCTGCTGGTAGAGATTTTGACACCGTAGAAGAAGCATTCGATAAACTAAAAGAATATTTATAATTATGGAATTGAATGACAATACATTAGAGAATACCTTAAATCATAATAAGGTGGTATTATTAGATTTTTGGGCAGAGTGGTGTGGCCCTTGTAGAATACTAGGTCCTACCATAGAAGAATTAGAAAAAGATTTTAAAGATAAGGCAGTTATTGGTAAGTTAAACGTTACCGATAACCCACAATCTTCAAGTAAATATTCTGTTAGGAGTATACCTACAGTTATTATTTATAAAAATGGGGAAGAGGTAGAAAGATTAGTAGGTGTAAGAGATAAAACTTTTTACACAGATAAAATAAATTATTATTTAAATTAAAATGAAAACACTATTATTATATTCAGAAGATGGTTGTCCTTGGTGTACTAAGATGAAAGGACTTTTAGATGAAAACAATATTAAGTTCTTAGTTAGAGATATAGACCGTTATGATAAAGAATGGGAAAGAGTGAGTGAAGAAGCTAAAACGGAGTATATCCCCACTGCTTGTATAGTGGACCACCAAGAAAAAACTAAAACTTATTTAACACCAGATGTAGATTTTGAAGAAATTGAAGAAGGTGTAGAAAAAATTAAAATATTAATGAAGTAATGGGTTTAGATATTTCATATTATGGAAATGTAAAACGTATACCTGATGAAGAAGTTCCAGAAGGTGTAGAAGCATTTAACCAGGCCTACGATGATTGGGAAAATAGTAGAAATGACGACACTTACTTATATTATATACATCCAGACCGAAGTTATTTCGGTGGACATATGAAAGGTTTAGAACCTGGATGGTATGAAGTCCCACGAGAAGGTGGTGGTTACCTCAGAGCAGGAAGTTATTCAGGGTATAACTCATGGAGAAATGACCTTGCGGTAGCTGCAGGATATGAAGGAGGAGCTGAAGAAGTGTGGAGAACTATGAGTGACCAACTATATGAACCAGACAGTCCACCTTTTTTAGAATTAATTAACTTTTCAGATTCAGAAGGCGTAATAGGTCCTGAAGTAAGTAAAAAACTTTATAATGATTTTGTTAATTATGAAAACACCATTAAACAAGAAGTAGATAAGTGGTTTCTTAAAATACATCCAGAAAAAGAATATGGTGTGGATGACACTAAATGGTTTTTATCTAAATATGAAGAATGGAAAAAAGCTTTTGAAACCGCCTCCAACGGAGGATTTGTTTCTTTTCACTAACCCTTGTCTATTCATTTTATTTTTCTTATTATTTTATCAAACATAAAATGATGGCCGAAGAAAATCCAACCCT
>MDTC01251411.1_pt1 | contig 11691 bp, 8 predicted proteins | sample 811181 | NCBI WGS metagenome assembly MDTC01 (sample SAMN05326644, study PRJNA326480) | marine metagenome | isolation source: seawater | place: Pacific Ocean: North | collected 2011 | reverse complement strand
TTCTCCAGTCCCTAAAGCCCTTTTTTATCTTTGCGATAAACCTTTACTGCAAAAGGGACAACTGTTATTACAAATTAAAATGAGACCAAAAGAATCCGCTTCCTCTCAGTTAAATATATAAAATCAAAATCTTGCTTCAGCTATAACGCCCTTGGTCACAGCCAGCATACAGTCCTACATTTGCTTTAAAGAAAGGGAAGAGAACATCCTTGAAACATTGCTTCAGATCATCTCTTGTATTGCACTGGTTAAAGCTCTTTATTGTGTCAAAAATAGTAAGGTAATCTTTTTCTGGTAGGGATATTGATTTAGTACTCTTTGGCATAATCTGCTTCTTCTAAAAAGAAAAACTATAATATCACAATCTTAAACTTTCTAATGAGTGTTCCTAAAACAACAATTTTGTAAACAGCTAAATTGTATATCCGAATAGTTGGCAAATCAATAAATTAGGTAGGCGTTTTTAGGTAGGCTTTACGAACATCTTTTTGAAGGTTTTTTTCTATTGATAATATTAAAAACCCCGCTTGCTGTCCATTGCTTTTGTCTTTTTGTAGGAATTCCTTCTGCATTCAGTTTATCTGCAATTTTACCATAGCTTTTTCTTTTTGTTTGGCCTCGTGAAAGCCTCCTCATGTAAATATATCTTTTTATTAAAATTGAGCTGTGATCCTCCATCTAATCAGACATTATAATCAAATTATAATCATTCTTTGCATAAAACCATGCAAAGCCACATAAAACCATACAAGTCGAAATTTTTCTTGAAAAAGAAGTAGATGTTTTGAAATCAATACAGTGGAATTATTTCAGGTAGTTGTAGGATTAGAACTTTTTAGGTTTTCTATTAATGGCATTCAAGGGGTCAGGGGTTCGAATCCCCTCAGCTCCACCAATAAAATCAATTTGTTGGTAGGGCTTCAACTATTCGTTTTTCTTTAATTGTAGTTAAATTGTAGTCAGCTCCAGCGGAATTGACAGGAATCATACTCTAACAAAATTCAGGCTGGCAGTAACAAAAGACAATAAAGCCGCTTTATTATTTTATCTCTCGTATGGTGGTAAAATCATTGACAATCAATATGCCAGAGATAAGAGTTATCAACTGGAGTTTTCTGTTGGGTAATTGTATCCACCAATGCACAGAAAATCATTTTTTTCTCGGATGGCATCTATGGTAACATTGTGAAGTCTCTTTTCATCAATTAAACAGAGTAATGAATTCCCCAGTTGTTGTGTACTAGCAATTCGCTTTTCCTGCCAGAGTTTCCAACAAGCATCACTGTTAAACCTTACTTTTCTCTCAATATCCCTGACGAAAAACTTTGTTCTGCTAAGGATCCTTTCCCTATTATTAATCATAATCCCTGAAAATTCTTTGAAATACCTATAAGGAACCCGCATTTTTTCTTCAAGATAATGGATGTATGTTACCGCCCTTGGAGGAACTTGAAAGCCAATGGTCAAAAACTTTATTTTCTCTCTGAATTTGTTTTCCTGGTTTAGTTGATGTAGCAGGTCAAAGATAGAATTATCTCCAAAACATGTTTCTGCGCTAGGTTTCTTCAGATTCTCTGAAGCCGGGCCAATTATACATACCGAATAAATAGGGTGTAAAGATCGTTTAGCTCCCGGCCAACTTCTTACCTCCTCTGAAAGTATACCCATCCCTTCCGATTTACTGCTTAAAATATCAAAAAAACCGGTTTTGCAAAATGAGCGAGTAAAGGTTGGGAAGATAAGGCTACCGGTCTTTCCTACTGCCTGTAAAAGGGTATTGATCATGGTATTCAGAAGCTCGGCTTTTTTTACCGTTCCAAGCTTTCCCAGAGAAAATAATTGGCTGTGGACCATAAGAATATCACCTCTGGAAACACCGCTATTTTGTAAAGCAATAAGAAAAGTTTTTGACGTAACAGGTCCCTGGTTACTTTGAAATAAAATTTTTTCAGCCATTATTCATAAGCTTTCTTCGGATTAGCTCCGCTATTTTCTTAACTTTCATAAAACTTTCTGGGGTAAGATCTTCACCATCTATAGACACGTTAAATTTATCTTCAAGGAGTATTACAAGATTCATAATGTCGAATGAATCGATTAAACCTTCCTTAATCAGCTGGGTAGATTCGTCGAATTCCAGTAATCCTTTCATTCTTTTTATAATTTCTATAATATCAGATTTTATTTCGATCAAGTCCATACTTTTCTTAAAGAATTTTATCCAACCATATTTTATCTATAAATTATTCAATAAAAAATCTACACCATCAATTATTGAGCGGCCGTAAAAAATTTATTATTCTCTACTTTATATTCAGCAATAAATTCATTCAATTTAGTGATTCTTTTTTTATTGTTTCTCACATGTGTTAAAGCTGCAACTGCATCTGGAAGGGCAAACCACAAACTTTTATCGGTCACTTTAATTAATTTGCCAGGGTTTTTATTTAATGCATATTTAACCAGTTCTACCTTATCAATATAAAATTCTCTATTCCCGTAATATGCCTTTGGATAAACAAGCAAATTTGAAAAGGGATTAAAGTTTAACCCTCTGATAAAATTGTTGAACTGCTTGAAATTCCAAAAAAAATCAACATGGCCGGAATTTGGAATTTCATTCTTTCGGTAATAGAGTCTTTTTGACGGGTCCTGCATTGTTCTTTCTATTTTATCATTCATGATTTTTGGAAGTATTTCCTTAAACAGAAAGACACCTTCTTGAATACATTTCATTATCAACTGAATAGCGGTTGTATCTTCATTTATCGGAAAAATTCTTTGCGCAATAATATCCCCTGAATCAATTCCGACTTCCACAAAATGCCACGTCACCCCATATTTTTTTTCTCCTTTTACAATGGCCCAAGTGCATCCATTTAAACCTCCGTATTTGGGTAGAGGAGCATTATGAAAATTAATTATTCCGTTTTTTGGGATTTTTAATAGCTTCTCTTTAATTATTTGAAAATTATTGATACTGTATATAAGATCGATTTTCAATTCAGGCAATTTTTTGATAAATTTTTCAGAGTTAATTGAATCCGTCTTTATGTGATTAATGCCATTACTTTCATAAAAAAGGTCGGTATCTGATCCTATCTCGGTATTTGTCGTATCTGTAACTACAGCAACGAGATTGCAATGAACATCGGGGTTGCCGCAATTATACTGTTGAATAACTTTAACACAGTCTAGTGCTGATTTACCGTTACCTATAATTACTACATTCTTATGTGGAGATAGATGTTTAAATGAATTTATCTTTTTCATTAAAGTATTTCTGTTTTAGGTTTAAACGATCAATTTTCCCATTCTGGTTGAGCGGCATTTTTTGCAAAACGATAAACTTCTTAGGAATCATGTAAGAAGGTAGTTTTTTTTCCAGACCTTTTTTGATTAAACTGACACTTACCTGTTCCCTTAAAGTTAGAAAAGCTACAATAAGCAGCCCTCCTAAACCGGGATCATTAACTCCCACAACGGCAGAAGAAGATATAAAATTTAACGAATCTAATGCACCTTCAATATCGCCCGGCTCAACGCGATACCCCATAAATTTTAACTGGCTGTCTTTTCTCCCGAGAAAATCATAAAGACCATCGGCCCTTAGCCTTACGAGGTCTCCAGTTGCGTAAACAATTTCGCGGTGGCTGTTTATCAATGGATTCTGAATAAAAACCTTTTCAGTTCGTTTAGCGTTATTCCAATATCCATGGCTATTCCCCACGCCCCTGATAAATAACTCTCCTGTCTCTCCCGGTTTTAGCTGCTCTCTCCCTTCATTTACTGCAAAGGGTTCTGAATTGGGGATGGCCTTACCAATAGGGATGGGTACGGATGCATCTTCAGGAAGCGCTTTAATCTCATAATACATACTCGCGCAAGTCGTTTCCGTAGGACCATACTGATTTACGTACCTGATCTTTGGATAGGTGCGCATCCATTCAATAATCGTTTTTGTAGGCATAACCTCTCCACAAAACGTAATAGCTCGTAAAGTTGGAATACGGTCTTTCTTTAACACACCGGACTTTGCTACATAAGTTAAAAAAGATGGCACCGAGCACCAAATAGTCAATTTCTGTTCCTCGACAAACTCTAAAAACTTAACAGGAAACATTGAAGATTCAGAAGGAACAATATGTAATGATGCTCCACTTTTAAAGGCGGTGTAAAGATCGAAAACAGATAGGTCGAAATGAAGCTTAGCATGACTAGAGAGTCTATCAGAAGGGTTTACTTTAAAATAATCTACAGTCCATGTCGCGTAGTCGATAATACTTCTGTGACTTATCATGACACCTTTAGGGGTTCCTGTAGAACCAGATGTGTAAATTATATAGGCAAGGTCGATATCTATATTTGAATAGTTTATCTTTCCGCTTTTAAATTCATCAAGTCCATCAGCAAAGTAAACGTCAACAGATTCAGGAAGTTCATTAGCTTTTTTCTCAAGCTCTGATAAGAGTTCTTCAGTCTTTATAGGAACCAGTATAATTATTTTTATTTTTCTTTCAAATCCTTTCAATAAATCCATAATTTTTGGAAATCCCTTTGCATTAGAAACAATGCAATTACATTCACAATCTTTGAGCATAAAACGATTTCGATCAGAAGGAGAATTGTAATCAAGCGGTATATAGACGCCATCTGCCTTTAAAATTCCGATAAGCCCCTTAAAAGAATCGATAGATTTCTCCATGTATAAAGCAATTTTATCTCTTCGTTTACACCCGGCAATTGCGAGGAATTGGGCAAACCTGTTTGTATATGAGCCCATCTCACCATAGGTAATGGAATCCTTCCCATCCTGGATCATCAATTTTTCAGAATTCTTTTCCGCATGAAATGAAATAAAATCCTGAACAAGGTAAACCATTTAAGTTCCTCTCTTTGGTTGAAAAATATTAAAACCCAAATTTAACACTACCGCAAATCTTATGCAAGAAGAGTATAATACGATCAAACCTCACAGTTCACTGAGATATCGACCACCGGTACCAGAAACGTTTGAGCCTATGCCTTCAGTTTCCGCTATGCTACAACTGACAGCATAGAAAATCATCACTCTACGAGTGGTACTAAGATTTAGGGTAGGTCATCTTTTGTTTATCAGGTGGATAGCCATATTTCTTTAATGTCCTTTTTACTATAACCTTCAGTTTAGCCCTTACGCTTTCTCTTATTGTCCAATCTATTCTGGTGTTGCTTTTTACTTTTTCTACAAGAACTCTTGCAATGTCCTTCAATGTGTCATCACCCAACACTCTTACTGCACTATCATTTGCTTCTAATGCATCATAGAACGCAACCTCAATAAATATTGTACTGGATTCTTGGTTGTTTCTCTTTTTAGCTGTGCTAATGGAGGGGTTCCTCTGTTACTTCAGATACTCCTTGACCATGGTGATAAAGGAACTGCCCAGGCCAAAAAAATGGGCCTTGAACTTTTTTCGCGCCCGCCGCTTTCTGGTCGTTTGGTTACCCCTGTATTCCTCCAGACAATGTTTGGATTCCAGATCCTCGATAATACTCTCATGCTGTTCCGAGTCGAAGGAAAAGTGACTCTCCTGGATTTTAAACTCGCCGAGCAAACTTTTCTGCAGGGCGTTTTTCTGTAGAAACTCGGCCCTGGCCTCCGTACCATGTCGTGGCTTCTGCATGACCAGAAAGGAGTCGCTCCAGCGAGGCTCTTCCCATTCGGTGAAAATTTCCAACGCCTTGAAACCGATGTATTCACAGTAGGTGGCCAGACCATCGGGATAGACCCGCCAACAGTCCATCGGGCTGCGGTGCTCGCCCCCTGTCGACGGCACAATAATACAGATCAATCCGCCATCCTTTAGTACTCGAGCCATCTCGTAGAGAGTCACCCAGAAAAACTGGATATGCTCGAAAACCTGACCACAGATGATGACATCCAGACTGTTGGTCTCTATTTCCTGCCAGTCATAGGGCTTTTGCAGGACAATATGCACATTTTTTCCATGCTCGAGGTCGACCCCGACGTACTCCCACTCCTTGCCCGTAACCAGCGGTCGATAGCCTTTGCCACGCTGGGATTCATCCTGGAGAAAGGTTCGGCTACCCAGATCCATGATCCGCAAAGCCTGCTCCTCATAAGGGGAGAGATAGTGTTGAAAAAAAACCTTCATCTTTTCGTATGATGCTGGGTGCATTGTTAGCAAACCTTAATTTTAAAGTTATTTTTTGAGGCTGAGAAACACGCATAGCCCCGGTCGAATTTAAGAATAGGAATTCCAAACCATAAAGTCAAGGTATGATTAGAACAACCTGATAAGGGTGTTAAGTGGGTAGTGGTTTTCCTCCTGAGAGGATAGCATCTTTCCTCTTTACGGAATAGGGTTATGAAGGCGGCAGCCTTCGTTCTTAACCCGTATGTAGTTTTAAAGATGATGCTGTTTAACTATAAAGCAGCCGTCTTATCATTATAGTTTTGACCTACCCTAAATCTTAGTACCACCCGTAGAGTGATGATTTTCTATGCCGTCAGCTTCACGGCTTCTGCGCCTATGAGGATTAATACTTGATGATAGCATATTTAAGGCTGATGGAAAAAGGGCATCGGATACAAAAAGTGCTTGCTATTTACCAGCAGATTGGACTATAACTTGGGCTAACTCGCAATACTACTTCATAGAGTTTTGTGTCATTGAAACGGCAGGAATTGTCAGGAACCAGCAATTACGATAGACATATTAGCGGCCAAACTAACCTAAATCAAGTCGTTAAAAGAAATTAATAAAAGCGCTAAAAACTGCCTTGGGAGCAGGGGGTCGGAGGTTCAAGTCCTCTCTCCCCGATAACTTTTTCAATGGGTTACAAGGTTGCTTTTTCTGAGATGTGCCCATTGTGTCCAAATTGTGTCCAAAATTTAACACCGCTACCGCAGATTTAAGTTTTTCAGGACTTAAATGAGCATACCTTTGTGTAGTTTTTATATTCTTATGACCAGCCAATGCAGCAACTGTGTAAAGGTCAACTTCACGCTGAACCAATCTTGAGCAAAAGTCATGACGAAGATCATGGAAACGAAAATTTTCTACTCCTGCACTCTCACATGCCTTTTTAAATGATTTACTGAACCACCACCTACGAAAAGGTTTTCCATTTTTTCCGAAAATAAAATCTGAATCAATCCTCCTGGCCCTGCTTAATGACTTAAGCGTAGTAAAAACATTTTCAGTCATTGGTATACCAACTGGATCACCATTTTTTGTGGTTTCAATAATTATAATTCTGTTAAAAAGATGAACCTGCTTCCATGTAAGGTTGGCAATGTTAGAAAGTCTTAGCCCTGTCTCACTAGCAATGATCACTACAGGTCTTAACCAATCAGGTAGATTTGCGAAAAGCCTTTTCTCCTCTTTAACTAAATTCATTTAAAACACGGAGAAGCTTTTCACCGAAGGCGCATACTTTGTGAGAGCCGATACCATGAATTTTTTTAAGTTCTTCTTTTGAGGTTGGATTTGTCTTGGCCAGTTGGTCTAGTGTTTTATTGCTAAACACCATAAAAGCTGGAATATCTTCTTCATTTGCATAGTCCAGACGCCACTTTCGAATATGATTTTTTCTGCGTATTTCTTCACTGCTTAGATTTTTATAAACAATACTCTTTCCTGCTCTTTTCTTTATCTTTTTAGGCCGGGGCATATCAGTCATTTTAAGAGATTCCACTTTTCTATTGGAGTTACTGACGCAGACATCACAGTGTCCACATGAAATTATCCGTTGAGAATCTCGAAAGTAGGTCAAAATCCCAGCATGACGACACTCACCGCCTTCAGCGTACTGGACCATTGCATCTAAAGCACGCCATCGATGCTTTACCGTCTGCGAATCTGCGTCACTCCGGGTAATGAAATACGATTGAAGTCCCTTGTCCTTTTTTGAGTATAAAAGGAGGCAGGTTGATGGTTTCCCATCGCGTCCTCCACGACCAATTTCTTGATAGTAGGAATCTATATTTGCCGGCATTTGGAAGTGAACGACTAAACGCACATCTGGTAGATCAACTCCCATTCCAAAAGCATTGGTAGCCACAAGAATGCGCACACTTCCTTTTTCAAAAGCGTCTTGAGTTTGGTTCCGCTCTTCCTTGCTCAGTCCAGCATGGTAATAATCGACATCTTTAAAATTCTGCAAAATCCTTTCTGAAAGTTCTTCACACCTTTTGCGTGTTCCAGCGTAAATAATGACTCTTCCCTCAGAAAACTTGTGAAGCGCTTTTTGAAGCAGCGCTTCTTTCTCGAGATCATCTACACAAAACTCCACTTGATAATAGAGGTTAGGACGGTAAAACCCGTAAACATGACTTTCCGGTTTATTCAATTTGAGATTTTGGCTAATATCTCCGAGAACAAGAGGAGTTGCAGTGGCAGTAAGAGCGAGGATCGGAACGTCGGGACGCCACTCACGCAGCAAATGGAGGCGATAGTAATCTTGACGAAAGTCAGGCCCCCACTGAGACACACAATGGGCCTCATCAATAGCAACCAGTGAAACCGGTGCCTTTTTAAACCAATCAGCAAAACCGGGGTTTTGAACACGCTCCGGGGAAAGGTAAAGAAGATAGGATGATGCGCAATTCATTTCTTTAAAAATCTCTCTTTTCTCACCTAAATGCTGATTTGAATGAAGGCAAGAGCCTGAAATGCCCTTTGATCTAAGTGAATTAACCTGGCCTTTCATCAGTGAAATAAGCGGTGAAACAACAAGAACAATTCCTTCTTGATAAAGAGCAGGCAATTGATAGCAAAGAGATTTTCCTCCTCCCGTCGGCATGACAGCTAAAGTATCTTTTCGTGATAATACAGAAGAAAGAATCTCCACCTGCCCGCGCCGGAAAGACTGGAGCCCGAAGTTGCTCTGCAAAATCTCATCACCTCGTGCTTGTTCAAACATGGTTCCAAAGTAATTTCTTTCTCACTAACTTGCAAGAAAATTAATAACTTTAATAAAACAAGTATTGAGCAAATAAAAATACCAGATAATTTTTCTGTGCAACTACCCTGATTATCGTAAGCATCTTTTTCTAATGAAACTAAATCGCCAAGATCAGCAAATTTTGAGAAAACTCTGATACAAGTAGCTGATAGAAACAAAGGAAATATTTTTAAATCATTTTCAATTAAGCAGAGACTTTATGAGTAATAACGCTTAAATCATTTTATTTAGATATTCGAATTTCTACTTTTCCATAAGAGCTTTTAAATCTCAGATTTTAATGTATAATAAAAGCCAGTGAGGTTTCGTGTTTTACAGGTTAAATCTTTTATTGTTTTGCTGCTTATAGAAGCAGACGCCCTTCGATTGGTATCTGCTTGGTTTCCGGTTGGCCCCTGCCACTCTCAACCTCAATATCAGCAACTATTTAAATATATCTGCGCCTAAATTGACCCCAAATTTAAGGGTAGGCCTTTTTTGGAGAAAATTATGTCTTTTGACAAGCTGGGCTTGCTGCCCAATCTTCTTGGAACTCTCAAATTGCAGGGTTACCTTAAACCAACACCCATTCAGGTCAAAGCCATTCCTGTAATACTGGCAGGCAGGGATGTTCTTGCCGGAGCTCAAACCGGCACGGGAAAGACAGCGGCATTTACTCTGCCTGTTTTGCAGTTGCTGGTACAAAGCGGCGGTACAAGCCGGCGTCCCAGGAGCCTGGTCCTCGAGCCCACAAGAGAACTGGCCGCCCAGGTTGGTGAAAGCATTCTTACTTACGGGAAAAACGCGCCACTTCGGCCTACAGTAATCTACGGGGGAGTAAGCATCCGTCCTCAGATTGAAAAACTTCGGAAGGGAGTAGATATTGTAGTGGCAACACCAGGACGTCTGTTGGACCACATCGGGCAGAGGACCCTAAACCTCTCGCAAATAGAGATACTGGTCCTTGACGAAGCCGACAGGATGCTGGACATGGGTTTTATTCATGATATTCGCAGGATACTGAAACTTCTTCCCAAGAAACGGCAGAACCTTCTTTTTTCCGCCACTTATACCGATGAAATTAAAAGACTAGCTGACGGACTGCTCCACAATCCTGAACTCATTGAGGTGGCCAGGAGAAGTATGGCTGCCGAAACGGTAAGTCAGGTAGTCCATCCGGTGGGGCATAATAGAAAAAGAGAACTTCTGTCTCATCTTATTAAGCGCGGGAACTGGAACCAGATACTCATTTTTACCCGGACCAAACATGGAGCCAACCGGCTCACCAAACAGTTGTTATCGGATGGCGTTAGCGCAACAGCAATTCACGGGAACAAAAGTCAAGCCGCCCGGACTAAAGCTCTGAACGATTTTAAAAAATGGTCGGTACAGGCCCTGGTAGCAACAGATATCGCCGCACGTGGTCTCGATATAGACGGCCTCCCTCATGTGGTTAACTTCGATCTTCCCCATGTCCCTGAAGATTATGTGCATCGTATAGGCAGGACCGGTCGCGCCGGATCTAGCGGCGCCGCCCTATCTCTCGTTTGTGAAAATGAGAAAAAGCTGTTGCTGGATATTGAGAGACTTCTTAAACGTAAAATCACCAAAGAAGTGGTCCCTGGTTTTCAAATGGAAAGAACGGTTTTAGATTCTAAACTATCAGGCCTCCCGCCTCAACCACGGAAAAAATTCAAAAGATCCTTTAGTTCGAGACGGACAGCAAGAAGGATGTCTGCCGGTCAGAGGAGCCGGCAGGGGAAAGGACATGCTAACGCTTCAAGACCTTAAATAGCAGTTCAACTTGAAGATTATAATTTTATAATTTAGGCTTTGGATTGTTAAGAAAGATTTTTTTTGAATCTCATTAATTTTTATTAAATCAAGTTTTGTTTTCTTCCAGCAGAGTTAAAAGCGCGCTATACCTCTTCCCATTTTTCTGGTTTTTGATTTAACTCCATAACATCTTTCTGGTTTTTCCTATGCCACAATTTAAGTTTTTTAGTTTTTCAATATAGTCCTCTTTCCAGTTTCATATTAGGACTGTACTGGACTATCTCAATCAATCATAACCATGAGGTTGTCGGAAGCGTACTCGAGCGCATCGCTGTTATTTTTTACGGCCTCGAATTCCCAAAACCCTATGGTAAGTTATTGTATTTATTTGCTATAATTTATAATATTTCTAAGCAACTGTTCTTATAATAATTATTATTAATTTAATATGTTACAGAAGAATGCCAACTCTGCCTTGGGAGCAGGGGGTCGGAGGTTCAAATCCTCTCTCCCCGATTCTTTTTCAATGGGTTAGAATACCCTTCAAATAGTTTTCCACAATTTCCGACAATTTTTCCGACAAAAACAGGAGGGATACCATCTATCCCCTACCCTTTCCATAAACAAATTCCCACATAAAAAAAGGGCTACAGGTTGCTTATGCCTGTAACCCTTGCATTTAAAAAAAGGAAATAATTCACGCTGCAATAAGTTTGACTCTGCTTATTTGAGAAGGATTTAAATAAATTACTGCGCTTCTGTCAGCACTCCTGCCGTTTCTCTGTTCAAGCAGTTACTTATTTTGAATGGTAATATCCTGTTCAATATTCATCATATCTTTACAATAATTTCTCCCCCAACCTTCCAGTTTTCTGCAAACATGGGCTATTGACTGACCCTTTGCCACTTCCACATCAGCTTCACGAAGCATCCTGATTATTTGTTCTGCTTTAAAACGCTTTT
>MDTC01125991.1_pt1 | contig 11692 bp, 13 predicted proteins | sample 811181 | NCBI WGS metagenome assembly MDTC01 (sample SAMN05326644, study PRJNA326480) | marine metagenome | isolation source: seawater | place: Pacific Ocean: North | collected 2011 | reverse complement strand
CAATACAATAGCAATAGCAATTGTACCTCCAAGAACAGCGTTTAACGAACGGCTATCACTAGCTTTGGAAGAAACCTCATCTTCGAGGATTTCGGCATCGAGTACCGCTTCGCCCATGATACTGTGACAAGCATCTTACTCATCATGTTATGCCGAATCGTACAAAGTGATTAATCATCATTGGTGACTACAGCGGCTCTAGTTGGATTGTAGTGCAGTAGGGAATATCTCTATTTATCACCGTTAAATGGATGTAATTAATGACTTTATCATGGGATGAAGAGATGCACGAAAGATGTAGAGAAATTTCATCAAAGATGATCTCTTTAATGCCATGTGAAGATGAGAAATCCGGCCTTGAAAACATGAAAAAATATGTCGTATCTTTATTCAGAGATCGAGGATTTGAGGTAGAGGAAATTAGTAATTCAGAAGCTATGTACCGGCCAGTAGTTGTCGCAACTCTAAATACGAATAAGGATAAAACAATTGGGTTTTTTGGCCATTATGATGTAGAAAAGGTAATTGAAAGAAAATGGTCATCAGATCCTTGGAAATTAACTGAAGTTGATGGACGATGGCAAGCAAGAGGTGTCGCTGACAATGTTGTGCCTCTTGTGCAGAGAATTTTGTTGACCTCGGAGATGTCTAAATTTGCCAATTTGGTTTTCGTTCTTCAGGGCGAAGAAGAAATAGGAAGTCCTTTTGCTATGGAAGTTTACCCTAATTTGAAACTCCCAAAAATAGATCTTTGGTTTGAAGAAACAGGGTATTTCTACAAGAATGGCGATCATAGAATTATGGCTTTAAATGTCGATGATGATTTAGAACGGGTTTTTTCAGCAATCAAAGAATTGAATATTAAAGAAAATAGGAACACCAATATACGGGTCAGATCAATGAACAAAGCTTTTGGTAATCAAGGATGTCCCTGTTTAGTTCATCTCTTGAAAGATATACCTTACATCGCTTTAGGTCCAAATGACGATTTCTCGAAAATACATGGCGTGGATGAATCTATGAATCCACAGTTGTTAGACATCTCTTCCCGTCAGATAATTACTGCATTGGAGGTTTACTGCCAGTGAAGAAACTTGAAATATCCTTTTCGGATGAAGAAATCAGATTATTTTTGGATCGAATAAAAGCGGTTAAATCTCCATTGTCAGTTGATTTTTTGCATTCGATAGTCTCCGGTATTATCGAACACATACCCTTTCAAAACATTTCAATGCTCACTAATGAATGGTCTAGGCCTTCTGGAAATATGATCAAAGAAGACATGCTTTCAGGCCTTGGCGGATTGTGCACGGTACGTAATCCATTTCTTCATCAATTTCTTAAAGCATTAGGATTTGATGTGATATTTGTTTCATCAACAATGAAAGAACCTGATTGCCATATCTCATTAATTGTAAAAATTGATCAAGAAGATTGGTGGGTCGATGTTGGAAATGGGTATCCTTACTTTGAACCGATTAGGTTGGGTGATGATTGCATAAAATCTAACTGGTTCATGAAATACCAACTTAAATCACAAAAAAATAGATATTTTGTACATCACAAATTGAATGGGAAAAATTGGGAATTAAATCATCATTTTTCCCCAACTTCAGTCGATTTTTCAGTTTTTGATAGAATGCATGAATTGCATTATTCTGTTCCTGGATGGGGCCCCTTTTTGATCGGATTGAGAGTTAACCGATTTTGGGAAAATGGAGGGGTAATTATTCGAGATGAAAGGGCATTTTCACCTGAAGGAGAAACAATTTTGGATGATGAGGATAAATTAAAATCATGGTTAAGCAAATGGTTTATCAATTCTGGTTTTACAGATTCAATAGATGTTGGCAGAGCTAACAAAATTTGGAGAGAAGAAAGGAGAAAATGGTTAATATGAACACTATAGTTAATGATGTTAGTTTTGGAATTGAAAATGACACATGGGTTGATTTCTATAATCAACATGGATGGGTTGTAATTAAAAAATCACTTGGTGAAGACATCTTAAAAGAAACTCTATCTCAATGGAATCAGCTCAAAAGTAAATTCGCATCTGAAATGGATTTGAGTCTTGAAGAATACAGACTTGAAGTAAGCCAATGGAGAGATTTATGGATTAATGGAGGATCTTTCAGAGAATTGATTTTCAATCCAATACTTCATTCAACTGCACAAACCGGCATGGGATGGAATGGTTCTAGGTTATTGCACGATCACATTATTTGTAAACCGCATAAAGGATCTAACAAAAAAATTCCATGGCACCAAGATTCAATGTTTTGGCCAGTGGATACACCTGGATGTTCAACTTGGACAGCACTAAAAGACGTGAGCATCGATGACGGATGCTTAGAAGTAATTGACAGCAGCCATCTCGAAGGGTGTGAAAATCCTGTAGATTTCATGGCCAAAGAGCGAGAAATTTTCCCAGAAGATTCAATTAGAGTCCAACTTCCAATTAAAGCAGGTTCTACCATCCTCCTTCATAGTTTAACATGGCACCGTTCATCGCCGAATTTGGGTAAGCACGACAGACCAGCCCATCTTGCTCTATGGATTCATCCTGATTCAAAATGGCGGCCTGACTTGGTAGATTGGCACCCTGTCAACGAGCATGTAGAATCTAGAGAATATACTCGATTAGAAGGTGAAAAGTTTCCTTATTTTGGAAAAATAGATCTTATTCTAAAACCTGGAAATGACATACATTCTGGAACATTGAGAGAAAATAGTATCTCAATGTTTGATGCTAGCAAAATCGTTGGAACCCAACTAGCGAAAATATCAGAATCAGAAGGAGGGATTACAAAGATTCTTTCAGAAGAAAATTTGGTTCAAAAAATTGTGGAAAAGACTGTTAAATTAGGGTTTTGCAACGATGAAGGCTTGATAAAAGAGGCTCTAGAACGCCTTCGTGTTAGTTATTTGGCATATGAATTACACAAGGCCAGAAATGTGTATAATGATGCATATGCAAATTGGTGGGATATTGCTGGAGAAGCATGGGATCATCATTTTGGAGGTGATTGAAATGAAGTTGAGCATTATAGGATTAGGGTCTGTAGGTTCGGCCGCCTATCACACGCTGACTGAGTTCTTCGAAACTGCCGGTTATGATATCGATGGGCGTGGTAGTTGGGAGAGTGTATTAGATAGTAATGCGACCCTAGTGTGTGTTTCTACCGATGGTAACAACGATGGTTTGTTGGATATGTCAAGAATCAATTCGGTTATGGGTAGATTGTCTCATTCAAATTTCAATGGATTAGTTATTGTAAAAAGTACTCTACAACCAAGAACAATAAATTCAATTAAGGAAAAATACCCTAATTTGAGATTATCGTATGTTCCAGAGTTTCTTAGAGAAAAAGATGCAGAAGAATGGTTCAAGGAACCAGATAGGATTGTATATAGTTGTGATGAATCTGATGAATCAACATTGCTGGAATGCTTCAATTGGGTTGATGCTGACATTCCAAGGATAAAAATGTCGCATTTAGAAGCAGAATTTGGAAAACTTGCTCACAATACTTACATCGCAACCAAAGTAACCTTTACATGTGAAATAGAGAGGATTTGTACAATAAATTCAATCGATGCAAGTAAAGTAATGGAAGTTGTGTGGAGAGATAGAAGGGTAAACAACCCTGCTCATTTAACTCCTTATCTTGGAGGTTTTGGTGGTAAATGTGTCCCAAAAGACACGCTCGCCTTGGCTATGGAAGATCCCGATCTTAATTCGATACTTCACAAATTATACGAAAGAGGAGAATTCAGTGTCGTTAAAGAACGGTTAGAGTGATATGATGAAATACACAGTTCTCCATGATGGTTCTGTATTTCTTGATGGAGAAGTAATTTTACAATGCTCACATAAAGCCAATCCTCGGTCACAAAACCAACCGGGGGTATACAATTTCGCGATTGAGCAGTTAATCGCAAATAGATTTGAATTAGATCTATCAATTAATTCAGATGTTATACATTTTTTAGAAATTAAATTAAAGATAAGTTTACTAGATTTCTTAAAATATGGAGGTTTTGATGAATCTGACGATGTTTATTTTGTCGAAGATTTTTCAATGAGAATGTCCAACTATCAGAATAAAGATTTTCAACATCGCGGAAACAAATCGAAAAAATCTACCTTCTTACAAAAGTTGTCATTGTTGTCTCAAACAAAAAATAATGAATCCGATAAAAGTAGCTCCACCAAGGTCAGAATAAAACCTTCCCCCAAAATGCAACTTAGCCATCACCTCACAATTGGTATAACCGTAGGAAACTGTTGTTTTTTGGAAGACTTTTTGAGCAGTTTATTGTCTAGTTTTGAAGAAAACTTAGAAAAGGTTTCTATGATTATTTGTTGCTTTGGCGTAGATATTTGTTCTGTAAGGGACACCTTTTCAAAGTTGGATTTAGACCCTGATATGTGTATTGTCTTGAGTGAAGAGTGGGGTCATGAACAGGCTAAGTTAGGACGTTTAGGAAATTGGTTTTTAACAGAGGATAATTGTTCAGGGGTATCATTTGGTAGATGTGTTCTACACCGGGCGCTATACGATTTTTCTGTAAATGAAATCATATGGATTCTCGATGATGACATTGTATTTGAAAAAAGCAATTTACAACAATTAAATCAATCAATCCAAAATATGGAGGAGGGTAATTTCTTGGTCGGAATAGGAGCTATTCTAGGGGATGCCCCCTTACCTCCAGCATACATAATTAGAACTCAAGCAGTTGACTTTTTTTATGCAAATTTGACTAATTCGGTAATAGATTGGGAAATCGATCAAAATAATCAATCCATGCATGATATACATCACGATTTAAGCACATTAAGAACTGATCATCTGGAGGTTCCAATTGGCTTAAGAGAAGCTAAAAAGTATGACATTCACAACTGGTCTATTTTTTCTGGTAAAAGCATAACTCGTCAGATCCACTCGGATTGGCACAGATTAGACAAAGTGCCAACTCGTGGAGGAAATACTCTGATCTTAAACAGAAGTCCGCTAATCTATTGGCCAAATGTAGCCCCTAATTGTGGAGGGATTCAGTTTCGAAGAGGGGACACACTTTGGGCACGTCTTATCGAGAACGAAAACCCCGAATTAATTTGTCCTATTCCGCTATCAGTGAAACAAATAAGACCGGAGAATTCGAAATCGTTTGGGCCAACTTCTTCAATACGAGGGGATATTTTGGGAAGTATGTTGACAAGGCTAATTGGAGCAGAAGATTATTGTGCATCAGAGATTATTAAGAATTCAAAAATTAGAGAGTCAAGGTTGATAATGAATTTGTTAAGAGCCCATTATTTGTTAGGAATACTTAGCTACAACAAACAACATCTGAAAGTACTGTATGACTTCATATTTGAGATTATTAAGACTCCTTACTCAGAGCAATTACAAAGTGACTTATCTGAATTTATTGGAAACCAAGATGAAGATATCATCCATTTCAGGACTATTGATTAGTAAGTCATCAGGAGGAGTTAATATGAATTACAAGCCACAAATAGCGATAATAGGGTCAAGAAGTCTACCAGAAAACAGTTTATTGTTAGTAGAAGATATCTCAAAGGCCCTGGTGGACGAGGGATTTCGAATAGTGACGGGGGGCATTGGTACTTTGCAAAAAGCAGCTCAGAGGGGCGCCAAAAAAAGTGACAAATCGGGCGATGGTGACACGATTGCAATATTGCCTGGTTTTGATCCTAGGCCGGCAGTTGGGTATGCAGACATCATAATTCCAACTGGATTGGATGTTCTTAGAAACGCGATTGTAGCGAACTCAGATGTCGTAATATGTGTGTGTGGGGGGTCAGGCACGCTTTCAGAAATCGCATTTGCTTGGCAATTGAATCGCCCAATTTTATCAATTGGGGGCGGTGGATGGAGTTCCAACTTAGCCGGTGTAACAATCGATCATAGATTTCCAGATTACAAAATCGTTGACTGCTCAGATTCCAGTATTGATGAAGTTATTGATACTGTAAAACGTCTTAATGCAGAAAATCGTACACGCCATGCTGGAATCAGTTGATTACGAAGTAGGATAAAGTGAAATCTTGTATAGTATTTGTTTAATCGATGCCCATGGGGAAACCGAAAAAAGTAGTCATTCACCAAATTCAAGAATCTTTGACTAACTTAGAAGATACTTTGGACTATTTTGAGCCAGATTATGTTTTTCTCCTTTCTTCAGAGTTTTACTCCAAAGATAAGCCGGACATGGCTTTGATGGAGATCAAAAATAAGAACGTTAGAGCTTTGGGAGATAATGTTCAGAATATTGAATATTCAGAATTAGTTACGATTAACGAAGCTTGGCATAAAACGACAATGCTACATGTATACGAAATATTTGGGCAGATAAAATCAAAATGTGAGGAAATGGCAGGTAAAGAAGGATGCATCTTTTATTCAGGTTTAGCAGATGGGCCTGCTTTGATGACTTCAGGTATTGCTTTCGCATCCGTTTTGCATAATATGAACACGTATTTCACACGCGGAAGAAGAACTTACTACAACCGCGAATACGTATTAGAGATTGACAATCTAAACAAGATTACTTCGACAAAATCATGGCTTGAGCAGAATTATAAAAATCCACTCAATTTAAGATATTTGAACGAGATAATCTCGTTAGAGGAAGACGGTTCTGAGAAGATATTTGCTGAAGATATTCATGAGAAATTGAAGCCCATAACAGTCGAGGCTGTACGAAATGCAATAAATGTACTCGAAGCACGTGGACTGGTTATTACCGAAGGATTGCGGCCCAAAAGAGTCAATTCTACCGAACTTGGAAGGCTTACGATTAGAATGTTCTATGAGTAGTTTCTTTAACAAGTAAGTTACTTCTTTTAACTCCTTAAAGAAGTGAATAATCTCTAAATCCCCAATATTTACTTCTTTAGCGTTCTTAGAGAAGCGAGTGCTTAGTATCCTACAATGCGATAGCCCAAACCATGGCGCAGTTACAAACTACCCAACATGCTTACGAACGATTCAGACAAAGGGTCCTTCCCTTACTGAGCAAGAACAAAAGGAAGGATTATTCGAAATTCCATGAAGTCAATGAGGTAATTTCTTCTATTGGCTATGGATTGATGGATGGAGTAAGTCCAGGTGATAAAAATATAATCAAGATCGAGACTTTTGTTAGTTTAGCCGATGAACTGATAGTTCCGATAATACTTGTAATAGATACTGTGAACATGAAAATTATTACTCTATACGTAGCAGAAAATTGGGAAATGATCACTAACGGTAACAAAATCTCATGGAGGTGTTTGTGCTGAGCAACTTACCTTTGGCTGTTAATTGGCATTTCTGGCCATGGTGCAACTATGGCTGTAAATTTTGTTTTGCACGTTTCGAAGATATCCCTCGTGCGGATCGACTCCAAAAAGAAATAGCAATCACGGTGCCAGAGATGTTAGCCACTGCTGGCGCTGACAAGATTACATTTGTAGGAGGTGAACCAACACTATGTCCCTATCTAGGAGATCTTCTTTCTGCTTCAAAAGACGTAGGCCTCACTACATGTATCGTGACAAACGCATCTGGTCTAACAGAAGAGTTTCTCGATAAGTGGTCACATCTTATTGATTGGATCGGGCTATCGATTGATGCTTCCTCAGACGAAATACATGCTGAGATTGGACGAGGCATGCGTGGAGATTTAGCTCGTGCAAGAAGTCATCATCTTGAACTAGCCAAGGATGCTTGGAATCGTTGTAAGAGCCGAGGTATTAGAATGAAACTTAACACAGTTGTTTGCAAACCAAATCTAGATGATGATATGACCGAATTAGTTCTAGATTTGAAACCAGAACGTTGGAAGATTTTCGAGGTTTTACCAGTAGATGGCCAAAACGACGGAGATGTAGATGAACTGTTATTGGATGATGGCGAATTCCAAACTTGGGTCGATCGGCACGCCAGTGTCGCTGAGTCGGGGATTCAGTTTGTTCCTGAGAGCAATGATTTGATGCGGGGCTCTTATGCCATGCTAGACGCACTTGGCCGATTTTACTCAAACGCTAGCGGTGGCCATGAATATGGCCCCTCTATTCTTGATGTTGGCGTAAATAAAGCCTGGCAAGAAAATGTATTCATAGAAGAGAGGTTTAATTCACGAGGCGGAGTTTATAATTGGAAAAATGATAATTTTAATGTCAAGTTCCAGGACAGGCGGTGATTACATTGCAAAAAATAATCGCTTTATCGGGACCTAGGGCTTGTGGTAAATCTACCATTGCAGGGCATTTGATTACTCAAAAAGGCTACAATCGTCTCGCATTTGCAGATGCTCTTAGAGAGATAGCTAGCCTATACTCTCAAGATTCAACTAATAATAGAATATTTTTGTCTGCATTAGGAGATAAATTGAGAGAGTTTGTCCCTGACTTTTTCTTGCAGGTTATGGAAAGAAGATTAATCTCCGCTGGTGAATATATTGTGATTGAAGACATTAGATTTCCCGCAGAGTTAGAGTTTTGCAAAGCCATCGGAGCGACAACAATTAGATTAAAAATCCCAGTAGAAACTCAACTTTCCAACTTAGTTGAAAGGGGATCTAATAGGGATGATGCTAAGATATTAGTGAATTGTCAAGATGAATTTCTGTTAGATGAAACCTGTGATTGGGATTTTATAATTCCAGCAGTAGGTGATTTCAGAACTCTTGCAAGTGAAATTCATATTCTTGTAAATGGAGATGTTGAAAGTGAATAAACCAATTTTGTATTTGGACATGGATGGAGTAGTCGTAGATTTCCCAGAATCAATTGAAGACGTCCACCCCTCAATTAGAGATAATTGTCGGAATTGGTGCTTGGAAAACGACAAACATCACTCTGACTTTGAGGGATTATTCGCATCATTAGAGCCTATCGAAGGGTCGATACATTGCATTGATCAATTAATGGAACACTATCACATAATATTGCTATCATCTGCACCATGGAATAACATCCAATCTTGGTCACATAAGCGTGAATGGGTCGGAGAATTCTTGCCTCAGTTAGGCAAGAAGCGTCTTGTTTTATCTCACCGAAAGGACCTGAATCGCGGGTCGTATCTTGTTGATGATAGGTCTCGTAATGGTGCTTTAGAGTTTGGATTATATGAGGGTCAAGAATGGATTAATTTTGGTTCAGAACAGTATCCTAATTGGGGGGCCGTACTAGATTATCTCCTTAATAATATCAAAAAATAAGTGGTGTCATTAATGGTTTTAGAAATGGTAAAGTTTCCTAAAAAAAGGCTTATTTTAGGAATAATTCCTAAAAAGAATGTTTATTTAGGATATACTCCTAGGGGTGTCATGGCCACAAAGCAGCAAATTGCTCAAATTGTACAACTTCGAGGTACAGGGCATTCTTTAGAAGAGATTGCTGCAATAGTTGGCCTTTCTAAGTCAACAGTAGCATATCAACTTCAAAAACTCAAAGAAAAATCTGCAAAAACCACAATGTCGGATGTATTCACTGGAGCTTTAATTGGAGCGGCAGGTGCTGCCGGAGGAATCGCTTTGGCATTGCTTTTAGAGCAATTGAACAAGGAGTGATTTAATGGATTCAAAAATAGCAAAATTGTATCGAACAGAGCTGGAACATTTGAGAAGTTTCATGACCGGAGAATCTCCAAGAGACAATAGAAAAACTAACGCTTGGAGCGTAGAAAAGAAAAATCTTGTAATTCAAAGAAATCCTATCTGTAAAACTTGTGATGAGAAATTAACATTAGAAAATATAACTAGAGAACACGTTCATCCACTGTGCTTAGGTGGTTTTGAAAATCCCAAAAATGTCATCCCAATGTGCAGTAAATGTAACGCAGCAAGAAATAGTGTAATGTCAGATGCAATTGGTTTTGTCAAGTCTAAAGCTATAAAGAAAAGGTGGCCGGGAAATAAACGCTCAGTAGAGTCGTTTCTAGTTTGGGCTAACGCAACAATTAACGATGACCACCATACTGTTAACCATTTCCCGGAATTAAATGAAGCATTTACCACATATAGAGGCAAAAATATCACACGGTTCCCAAATACGACAACCCCTAGATTTGCAGTAATACAAGGACTGTATTCTTCATTCAAAAACAAATTAACAGGTTTTACTTCTAAAACAGTTAGTGAAACTAAATTAGCGAAAGAAGTCCAAGATACAGAACAAATAGATTGTGTATGCGGAGCAAAAGTGAGGGTCAAATCGTTTAAACACAATCACAAAGAGGGATCTTTTCGATGTCCAAAATGTGGTCATGTACTAAAACATACATCGACTAGTAAGTTGGCGAAATTAAATAAAAAGGCTGAGTCAGACAAGAAAATCACCCGTAAAAAATCCAAAGAAATTGGTATTACTGAAGACAATACTCCTCTAATTTCAGAAACCGGTTCATTTCCACTGATGGAAAGAATAAACTCTCAAAGAGGATTAAAATTGCCCAGAGAACCTTCAGTCATGCTTAATTCAATTTGTTGGCTTATGTCAAGTGATTTAGATTTTGAAGATTGGAAAGAATTGTTAGAGGATTTTAAAAATCAATCGATTGTAAAGCCCAAAAAATTGGGAAGAACGCTTATGCTTTTGACCTGTTGGTTTTCGAAAGAGGACTTTACGAAACAAGATCTTTCAAAACTTAAGAAAGAACTTCGCGGGCTAGAGGTTGATGATTTAGCAACTATAATCGAAAGTGAATGCAAGAATCACTCTGCAATTTCAGATTCAGACTTTGAAAATTTATCGTTATATTTCGATGAGTTGAGGAAAATTAACACTATGACGATTAAGGGTTTCAATACTAGTAGTGGTTTGAAATTGCCTGCAACACCATCTGCTCTACACCATTCAATTATGTGGCTTAAGGAAGAGGTTTTGACATCTGAATCTTTCAATGATTTGAAAGAGAAATTTGAGTGCAGTGAGATTATACCCAAGAGCAGGGCCCGATATATCATTTCATTTATCTTTAGATCATTTAACGATGATGTGAAAATTCCAATCAACGAATTATTCCAGTCAACAAAAGTGGATTTTTTACAAATTGATATTCCTGATTTGTGTTTGAAGATGTTTAGCAAATCTAAGAATTACGAAAAATTAGGTTTTGTCGAAACGAACTTACAAAGAGTAAAATATTATTTCTACAGAGTTTCTCAACAAAAATGAATTACTTTGTTTAAATGATTATATTTCAATCTATTAGCCGTTTATACAATAGGTGCACGAAACTCCACGAACGAAATCAGGACTCTGCGCCTGTTCAGGAGTTAACGGCTCTCTGCAAGCCCAACAAACTTCAGAATCTGTAACACTTAGATCGCCTAAGACTCCTACTCTCCTGTCGAACACGAAGCATTCTCCATCCCAGTGTGCCCCTCCTGTCTTTTCGAAGTAGTTCAGGATTCCACCATTGATTTGGTAGACTTCCTCATAACCTTCGTTTAGCATCACTACACTTGCCTTCTCACAACGAATTCCACCCGTACAGAACATTACTACTGGCTTATCCTTTGGGATATCACATTCCTCCACCGCTTTAGGGAATGCTCGGAAACTTTCGATATCGAAATCAACAGCTCCCTCAAAGGTGCCCATTCTAACTTCGTAGTCATTACGTGTGTCGAGAATTGTAACTTCTTTTCCTTCATCTAGCCATTGTTT
>MDTC01119704.1_pt1 | contig 11693 bp, 14 predicted proteins | sample 811181 | NCBI WGS metagenome assembly MDTC01 (sample SAMN05326644, study PRJNA326480) | marine metagenome | isolation source: seawater | place: Pacific Ocean: North | collected 2011 | reverse complement strand
CTTCGAACATCAGTTCACTGAGCAGCTGTCCCGAGCGACCCACGAACGGCAGACCACGGGCGTCCTCTTCAGCTCCGGGTGCTTCACCGATCAGCATCAAGCGGGCATTCGGATTGCCACGTCCAACCACCACCTGAGGGCTCTGCTGAAGATGTTTGAGCTCATTCGGCGGAGCTGATGTCATCAAATCGTCGTTTCAGTTGATTCAGGTTTGAGCATCAGCAGCAGGAATTTCTGGCCCTCTGGATCCTCCAGCCAGCATTCCGCGCCGAAGGCTTCCAACCTTGGCGCTTCCGTGCTCATGCCTCCGAGCTGGATCACATGCTGATGCCAAGCCTGGAGCTCCAGCAGAGGGTCCTCTTTGGCACGCCGTTGCAGACATGGCGCCAGAGCCGACCCTGAGGCAGGCCATGGACGGTTGCGTGAGGGTGTGTAGATCTGCAGGCATCCCTGTGCCTGCAGAGGAACAATCCAGTGATGGGAGGCCACGCCAGGTTTGGGTTTGGTGCCCAGAAGATCCGCGTAGAACTTGGCCAGCTGCTCGGGCCGACGTGAAGCCAACACCCAGCTCAGAGCAAGATCGTCACCGTTCATCTCGACATGATCCCTGGTCTCGAGGCTGGCTGTGTGATCTGTTTCTTGGTTGTTTTGACAACTCGTCTTCTCTGTTGTTTTTGACACCACATCAGGCAGGATGATCAAGCTTCTAATTGCGCATCCACTGGAGGGGTGCCGCTCCGATGTCACGCCCGCCATCCCTTTCAAGCCGGGCTGAAGCCCTCCAGCCTTCTCTCACCCTGGCGATCAGTGCAAGGGCCAAAGCTTTGCAGCAGGAGGGTCGCGATATCTGCAGCCTTAGTGCTGGGGAACCCGATTTCGATACACCCCCATTCATCGTCGAAGCCTCAATCCAGGCGCTTCGTGATGGGATCACTCGTTATGGGCCGTCTGCTGGGGACCCTGCTCTGAGGCAGGCGATCGCTAGCAAGATCACCAATGAGAACGGTCTACCTACAACGGCAGATGAAGTACTGGTGACCAACGGCGGCAAACAGGCCATTTTTAACTTGTTCCAGGTGTTGCTCAACCCTGGCGATGAGGTGTTAATTCCTGCGCCTTACTGGCTGAGTTATCCCGAGATCGCTCGCCTGGCGGGTGCTCGACCGATATCAGTCCCGTCATCGGCCCTGAATGGTTTCTGCCTGGATGTTCAGGCCCTCGAGGCAGCGATTACGCCAGCCACCCGCTTGTTGGTGATTAATTCACCAGGCAACCCAACTGGCCGTGTCCTGAGTCTTGATGAGTTGCAACAACTTGCCGAGCTGGTGCGGCGTCATCCGCGTTTGCTGGTGATGACGGATGAAATCTATGAATATCTCTTGGATGACGATATCGAGCATCACAGTTTCGCGGCTGTAGCACCTGATCTCAGAGATCGATGTTTCTTGGTGAATGGCTTCGCCAAGGGTTGGGCGATGACTGGATGGCGCCTTGGCTATCTCAGTGGCCCCGGCTCAGTGATCAAAGCTGCCTCGGCTCTTCAGAGCCAAAGCACCAGCAATGTGTGCAGCTTTGCGCAGCGCGGCGCTACCGCAGCAATCGAGGGGTCCAGGGACTGTGTGAAAGAGATGGCGGAAAGCTACAACAAGCGCCGAACCCTTCTGGTTCAGGGCCTTCAGGCCCTGCCCGGCATCACACTTTTCCCTCCTAAAGGGGCTTTCTATGCCTTTCCACAGCTCCCAGAGGCGTGCGGTGATTCGGTGAGCTTTTGCCAGAGAGCTTTGGAGGAGGAGGGTCTGGCCATCGTCCCTGGAGGAGCCTTTGGCGACGACCGCTGCGTGCGTTTGTCCTGTGCTGTTTCGCGTGAGACGATCGCTGATGGACTGTCTCGTTTGGCTCGCTTGCTTCCAGCTCGCTGAGTTCTCGAAACAGTTTCACTTCTAAGCAAGTCTTGATCGACATGACTTCTCGAGAACGCAGGGCCGGTGCCTTGCTGTCTTTATTGCTCTGCCAAGCGGTTACGAACCTCCCAGTTGTTGCTCAGCCCACACTCAAAGTGGGTGCCATTCCTGATCAGAACCCTGAGCGACTGAATCGTCTTTATGGCCAGTTAGCAGACGAATTGAGTGATCGTCTTAAGGTCAAGGTGCGATATGTACCGGTCAGCAACTATCCAGCGGCTGTCACAGCGTTTCGTACTGGTGGACTGGATCTTGTCTGGTTCGGCGGCCTGACCGGGGTACAGGCGCGCCTGCAGACTCCCGGGGCTCAGGTTCTTGCTCAGCGAGATATTGACGCCCGCTTTCGAAGTGTCTTCATTGCCAATACAAGCTCTGGGCTGCAACCCATTAGCTCGATCAATGGTCTCAGCAGTCTGCGGGGCAAGCGGTTTTCTTTTGGTTCAGAGAGTTCGACCTCCGGCCGTTTGATGCCACAGCATTTTCTGGCGAAGGCCGGAGTCACACCCAGTCAGTTCGGTGGTGGTCGGGCTGGATTCAGTGGGAGCCACGATGCCACGATCGCAGTGGTGCAAAGCGGTGCCTACGAAGCAGGTGTACTCAACGAGCAGGTCTGGACATCAGCGGTGAAAGATGGGCGCGTGAACTCTGAGAAGGTGCGTGTGATCTGGCGAACTCCTGAATACGTTGATTATCACTGGGTTGTTCGGCCCAAGCTGGATCAGCGGTTCGGGCAGGGTTTCACCTCGCGTCTTCAGAAAGCAATCCTTGGTCTGCAGCCCACCACACCGCGTCAGGTGACCATTCTTGAGCTGTTTTCGGCCGAGCGGTTCATTCCTGCTGAGGCAAGTCAGTACGAGCCGATCGAAAAGGTGGGCCGGGAGCTGGGCAAGATCAGGTGAAAGCGCTTTTGGAGCTCGATGAGGTGCGTCTTGCCGGTCCCCATGGGGATCGGCTTAATGCTGTCACTCTCAGGCTCCAGAAGGGTGAACGAATCGCCCTGCTAGGTCGCAGCGGTGCGGGCAAGAGTTCGCTGATCGGTGTTCTGAACGGCAGCCTGTACCCAGCAGCAGGCCGCGTTCTGTTTCAGGGAGTGGCGCTTAGGTCTCTTAGCCGGCGACAACGCGCACGGATCGGCACCCTTTGGCAGGACCTGCGTCTGATTGAAGAGCTCAGTATTGGTCAGAACGTCAATGCCGGTGCTCTCGGCCGACACCGCTTGCCATGGGCTCTGGCCAACCTGTTGTTTCGAGTCGATGCCGAGGTCAATCGATCCTGCCTGCGTCAGGCCGGTCTGGAGGAATCACTCTTGGCTGAGAGAGGACTTGATCGTCCTGTGGGACAGCTTTCGGGAGGTCAGCGGCAGCGAGTGGCACTGGCCCGACTGTTTCGACAACAGCCTGATCTGATGCTTGCAGATGAACCCCTGGCCAGCCTTGATCCCGCCATTGCCGCTGAAGTGCTGGAAAGGCTGCTCACCTCTGAGGAGGATGGCAGCCTGCGCAGTGGTGCGCAGGCTGTGATGGTGTCTTTGCATCGTCCAGAGCTGATCGATCGTTTTGATCGCGTGTTCGGCCTGCGAGCAGGTCATCTTGTGATCGATGCACCTGCAAAGGCTGTATCAGCAGGGGATCTCCGCGATCTGTATGCGCCGTGATCGCACGGATGCGGCTCACTGCACCAGCCCTCGTGTTGTTGCCGGCTCTGGCACTACTGCCGGTGCTGATTGTGGTGATGAAAGGAGCTCACGGCGGCGGGGCGGAGATTCTTGGCTCCTTTGTGGTCGCCGCAGTTACCCCTTCTCTTGACCCTGCCCTGTTGAAGTCGTTGCTGTTCGGCCTGCAGGTCACGGTCGCCACAGCACTGACCGCATGGAGTTGCAGTCTTGTGCTCGGCGTGTTGCTGGGGTGTCTAAGTTCGGAGCGTCTGTGGCTCACCTGGTGTCTTCCAGCGTGGCCGGCGACCATGCTCAGGCGCCTGATGGCCTTGCCCCGCTCCTTGCATGAGTTGATCTGGGGATTGCTGTTGATGCAGGTGCTTGGTCTGCATCCCTGGGTTGCGGTGATGGCAATCTCCATTCCCTATGCATGCCTGATCGCACGGGTCTGGCGCGATCAGCTGCAGAGCCTTGATCCTTCGCGCCTGCAGGCCATGCTCCAGACGGGGTCTTCCCCCATGGCGGCCTGCATGACGGCACTGTCGCCTGCCATGGGCTCGGTGCTGGTGAGTTACGGGGGCTATCGACTGGAGTGTGCCCTTCGTAGTGCCACGTTGCTTGGGGTTTTCGGGCTTGGCGGTTTGGGAATGGATCTTGAGCTCAGTCTCAAATCACTGCAGTTCCACGAACTGTGGACCGGACTATGGATGTTGACTGTGGTCACCATTGCCTTGGAGCAGGGGCTTCGCTGTTGGAGGAGTTGGGCTGAACAGGCCCAATTCGGACAGCGCCAGATCATGGGGTTTGCAGTCGCGGTACTGCTCTCAGCTGCTCTTGGCGCTGTCTGGCTCGCTTGGCTGTTTCCCGATTCAGGCTCCTTGAGCTGGCTTCCTGTGCAATGGCCTGATTTCAGCAGCCTTCAGCAGGCGGCTCTGGAGCTCCCCTGGATGTCGATGCTTTGGGAAACCCTGATTCTGACCCTGCTTGCGGCTGGTATATCCATTGGCCTGCCGCCATTGCTGTTGCTGGTTAATCCCTCGCGGCTTTGGCAATGCTGCATTAGCGGCTTGTGGATTCTGGTTCGGGTGATTCCACCACCTCTCGCTGTTCTGCTGCTTCTGCTGAGCAATCAGCCAACGCTGGCCATTGGTGCCCTGGCACTAGGGCTTCATAACAGTGGGGTCATGGGGCGATTGCTGCAGGAAGGTCTTGAGCAGCAGGATGACGTCGCTCAAGTTGCTCTGGCTAGCAGCGGAGCGTCCGCGCAGGTGAGTTGGCTGTATGGATTGCTCAGCCCCAGGAGCCCGTCCCATCTCGCCTATGGGGCTTACCGCAGTGATGTGATTCTGCGCGAAACGGTGGTGGTTGGTCTGATCGGTGGAAGCGGCCTCGGCTGGCAGCTTTTGGAGTCGCTTAGCTCCTTCTACTGGGCGGCTGTGGTGGTGTTGATCACCACCTATGCGGCTCTGACCCTGATTGGTGAATGGCTGAGTGATCGTTCACGGCAGCACTGGCTGCAAAGCTGACCCTGTTCAGCCGAACAGCAGTGGATTCATGCGGGCTCCCCGTCAACTGATCGTGATCGGAGATAGCGGTGTGGTCGGCTGGGGTGATCGTGAGCGAGGCGGATGGTGTGAACGCCTTCGCTGCCATTGGATGGGGCTCCCAGACGCACCATTGATCTACGGGCTCGGTGTTCGGGGTGACGGTCTTGAGGCGGTGGCAGCCCGATGGGAACGGGAGTGGTCCTGCCGAGGGGAATTACGCCGGAAGAAGCCCGAGGCTCTATTGCTGTCGGTGGGGCTCAATGACACGGCTCGGGTCGGTCGATCTGACGGCCGACAACCTCTTGATGCGCAGGCCTTCCGCTTTGGCTTTGAACAGCTGCTCCGGGCCATTCAGCCCCATGGCTCCATTTTTGTGCTCGGGCTGACCGCTGTCGATGAACAAGCCATGCCGTTCGCCGACTGTCTTTGGTACAGCAACAGCGACATCGCTCTACATGAAGCCCAGATTGAGGAAGCTTGCCTGGAGGTGGATGTTCCTTACCTCTGCCTTCACCGGGCCATGCAGGCGGAGCCTGACTGGCTGCAGTGGCTGGAGCCTGATGGCATTCATCTCAATGCCGATGGGCATTCCTGGATCGAGCAACGTCTGCGCTCCTGGAGTGCGCTCCAACAATGGGCTGGGCTCCAGTCCTTGCAACAAGTGATGACTTGCTGATCAGCATCAGAATCGTGAGTGTCAGCAGATTGATCATGCGCGCTCTCGCTTGTGCTGCAGCCTCCTTGTTGTTGTGTGTTTCTGCCTCGGTAACGAAAGCTCAGGAGGGGCTTGTCGACTGTGAGGCTTTCTCCAGTGGTTTCACCACTCCGGAGGGCTGTATCGACGGTTCTCAACCCAGTTCAGGGCCGATTCCAGCGAATCAGGATGCGATCGATGACGACTGGGGTGACATGCCCTTCGGTTGGTATGGACCGGGAGACTGGATGGATTTTTAATGTCAGTTGTTTGGATCATCCATGCTGATGCGAGGGCTCTTGAGCAGCTGTGTGAGCGGTCCTAGCGGCCACCCGAGATTGCGCAAATGGCGAGCGAGAGATCTCGATGCCTCGTAATAGCCCTCTCCGTAGCTATGGGAATAGCCGATCTCCTTCAGTGTCAAGAGAAGCAGCCGGTGCTCGCGGCGCGTACCTTCCCTTGTTCCCAGCATTTGGAAGCCTCGCTCCTTGAGCTGTCTGAGGGATGGTTCGGTTAGATCCTCATGGAACCCCAGGTACATCACATGGTCGATCTCTCTATAAGCTGTAAAAACGCGTGCGCCGCGGTGGATTTCCAGGAATTGATAGCGCTCCGTGACGGCGATCACGGCATCCATGCAGGGGGCGAGTAGGGCATCCTCGATTTGAGCGATGTTCATGGTGTTGCGCTTCCTGCGGCCAGGCGTTCCTCGCAGGCCACTTCGTAGTTCCGGACAGCACCAGCGGGGATCGAGCCGTTGCTTTTGAGTTGCCGTACTGACAGCTCGACGCACTGCAGAACCACGCTGGTCAGCTCGCGTCCCTCGCACTGAGCCCAGCTGCGCAGCAACACGTGCAGGCTTGGTGGAACCGAAACCGTGAGCTTCACCTGGTTTTCCCGTGGGGGTGCCATCCGCTCGGCATTCACGTCAGCTTCATAATAGCTTGAAGTAACTCTTCAGCAACTCAACAGTAGCTGCGCAGTTGCTGGTGAGTTGCTCCGCTTGTCTCTGGTTGTCTGCGCAGCGGCTGGTGGTCTCAGCGGACCCAGGTGATCAGGCGATTGTTGGCAGGCATCAAAGTGATCTGCTGAAGTGCCAAGCCCGCTTCCATGGCTTGTTCAAGAACCGTCGTCTGATCTCGCACTCCCCAGGACGGATTCCTTTCGCGCAAGGAGGCATCAAAACTGCGATTGCTCTCGCTGACGTGGTGGCCGTCGACGCTGAAGGGGCCGTAAACGCAAAGGGTTCCACCGCTTGGCAGCACTGCTGCTGATTGTTTGAACAGGGCGGTTGTGCAGTTCCAGGCAGAAATGTGGAGCAGATTGATCGCCACGACTGCCTGTGCAGGCTCTCCAAGTTGTTGCAGCCAACTTGTGTCTCTGACATCCAATTGCAGGGCTGCCGGCATCTTCAGAGTCAGCTGCTCGTGGCGGATCCAGGCATTGATGCTGCGGCAATGCTCAGGATCAGGATCACTGCATTGCCAGATGAGGTCCGGGAAGCGTTTCTGGAAGGTGACGCCGTGCTCACCGGATCCGCTAGCGAGTTCAAGAATCAACCCTTTACTTGGGAGCTGTTCGGCCAACGCATTTCCGATTGGGACACGGTTGCGTTGCGTTGCAGGGAAGATCAGGCGTTGATCGCCGAAGCCAGAAATCATTGGATCAGTGGCGTCGGTTCCAGTTTGTTGATGGGCGGCTTCTGTTCATTTTCCAGGCTGCTTTTGGGTGCAATCGTGAATAGGTTGAAGATCACAATCGTTGTCCCGATAGAACGCGGGGCCTGTCCCATGCCCCATCCCGCGAGACTGGCTGCCTTGCAGGCCATTCAGCAGCGTCGTCCACTCGATTGTGATCCCGTTGAGCCTTTGGCTGAAATATGGGCGAGTGACGTCTTCACGTTGACGCGCATGAAAAGCTCTTTACCGAAGGATGCGTTCAAGGCCGTTCGTCGCGTTATTAGAGACGGAGGCAAACTTCAACTGCAGGTCGCTGATGTTGTAGCCCAGGCGATGAAGGATTGGGCTGTTGCCCAGGGAGCTCACTATTACGCACATGTTTTTTACCCCCTCACCAATTCCACCGCTGAAAAGCACGACGGGTTTATCAGTCCACAAGGAGATGGTCAGGCGATTCACGAATTTTCGGGAAAACTGCTGGTGCAGGGTGAGCCCGATGGAAGCTCCTTTCCAAATGGGGGCATTCGCTCAACTTTTGAAGCACGTGGATATACCGCATGGGACATCACAAGCCCTGCCTATCTGATGCGAACACCCAATGGTGTGACGCTCTGCATCCCTACTGTTTTTGTGAGCTGGACCGGGGAGGCTCTTGATAAAAAGACGCCTCTCTTGCGATCTAACGCTGCCATGAATCAACAGGCCCAACGCCTGTTGCAACTGCTCGGAAATCAGACGGTGGCCCCGGTCAACAGCTCATGTGGTGCGGAGCAGGAATACTTTCTCGTTGATACTCAATTTGCAACCCTCAGGCCTGATCTGCTGCTAGCGGGTCGCACACTGTTCGGTGCGCCATCTCCCAAAGGTCAGCAATTCGATGATCACTATTTTGGCGCCATCCCTGAGCGGGTTCAGGTGTTCATGCAGGACGTGGAGAAGCAGCTGTATCGCCTTGGTATTCCTGCCAAGACTCGGCACAACGAGGTAGCCCCGGGTCAGTTTGAGATCGCGCCGGTTCACGAGGCTGCCAACGTCGCCACGGATCACCAACAACTAATCATGACGGTGCTGCGCAGTACCGCCAAGCGGCATGGCTTCAGCTGCCTTCTCCACGAAAAACCATTTGCCGGAATCAACGGCTCCGGAAAGCATGTGAACTGGTCGGTGGGCAACAGCACCCAGGGAAATCTGCTTGATCCTGGCAAGACGCCCCATGACAATCTTCAGTTCCTTCTGTTTTGCGCCGCTGTGATCCGTGGCGTCCACTGCAATGGCCCTTTGCTGAGAGCGGTTGTCGCCACTGCTGGTAATGACCATCGCCTGGGTGCCAATGAAGCACCACCAGCGATTATTTCCGTCTACTTGGGTCAACAGCTCGAGCAGGTGTTTCAGCAGATTCAGCGAGGGGAATCCAGGGATAGCTCCAGTGGTGGCGTGATGCGCATCGGAGTTGATTCACTCCCGGAATTCCCCAAGGATGCGGGTGATCGCAATCGAACCTCGCCGTTTGCGTTCACGGGTAACCGTTTTGAGTTCCGTGCGGTGGGCTCCGGGCAGTCGGTGGCAGGTCCACTCGTAGCGATGAATACCGTTTTGGCCGACTCCCTGGAGTGGATGAGTAACCGCTTGGAAGCAGAAATGGGAGACGGTCAATCGCTTGAGCAGGCCGCGGCGTCCGTGATCAAGCTGGTGATGGATCAGCATGGTTCCGCTGTTTTCGGAGGTGACGGTTACTCCGATGCCTGGCACCGCGAAGCCACCGAAGAGCGTGGCTTGGAGAATCTGCGCAATACAGCAGAAGCTCTCCCCGTTCTTCAACGGCAAGAAGTGCGCGATCTGTTTCAGCGCCACTCCGTGATCAGTCCTGTCGAGCTCGATAGTCGCTACGAGGTCTATGGAGAGCAATACGTGCTTGCTATCGAGGTAGAGGCGCGCGTGGCGTTGTCCATGGTTCGAACGCAAATCAGTCCTGCTGTCCAGAACCATCTGGGCTCCATGGCCACCAGCTTGCAGCAGCAGCAATCACTCGGTGTAAATGTGGATCCCAGCGCCCTTCATCAGTTGGCAGATCTTCATCGGCGAATGGGCGACCATGCCGAAGCCCTTGAGAGTGAATTACACCAGATCCACAACGGAGATACTGCTGCCTCGATGCACCACTGTGCTGGTGTGCTCTTGCCGAGGCTGCTGCAGCTGCGTGATGCTGTCGATCAGCTTGAAAATCTGGTCGATGATGACCAGTGGCCCTTGCCTTCTTATCGGGAAATGCTCTTTGTGCGTTGAACATGAAGTTGTTCTCAATCCTCGATAACTTCCACCCAATGCATCAAGGGTTGCGTTGCCGCTGAGCTCGGTTTCCAACGGCCTCGACTGGCTCATCAGTATTGACGCCTTCCGGATGCAACGGCCTTCGAGCTTGCACAGCAAGCATTCAGCGACGTGCGTCTGAGCGTGATCACGGCAGGAGCTGCCATGGCTCTGGCCGCCAATCCGCTGCTCAGTGTGGCTAGTGCACTTGCTGATCTTTCCATAACCACCCGTGCGCAGCTGTTCGCTGCGGCTTGTGCGGCGGAATTGCTGATTCCCGGTTTTCTCAACAGCGAAACAGCTCGATATGAATTGCTCGTGCCCGTGCTCGGTCCCACTGTGATCAGCCAGTTGGCTGTGGAGTTGGGTCTCAAGGCTGCAAGGACCGCCACACGGGATGCCGTGATGACGAGAGTTTTCGGTCGCAGGGTGACTCAGAGAGCCTTGATGACCAAGACGATTCCTCTCGTGGGTTGCCTGATCGGTGGCGCCTGGAATGCTTTGGAAGTTGAGGTGATCAGAAACCGCACGCTCCACTACCTCACGAATCAGGTCATGGACCCGGTGGAGGTTGTCGATGTCGAGGTGGTGTCCAGCTGATGCAGGCTTTCAATTTGTCCTCATCTTGTAGAGCCTGCAAATCCTTTCTGCAGGCGTCCCGGAGGGGGTGTCGAACCGTCTGATCAAGGGTTCGACCCTTACTCAATACATCAGATTGTTGTGATTCACACAGCCGTGGATGGAGGTCTATCGCTGAATGGTCTCAGGTGTTTTATGCGTATGAGCTATGAACCTGGAAGCCTGGACTGTCGTCTTCTGATTGATGCAAAGCATCATCTGGAGCTCGCACTCGCTTCACTCAGTGGTCTGCCCCAAAGTGATCACATTCAAAGACAGTTGAAAGCTGTTCATCAGCAGCTTGAGGGCATGCATGATCTCAAGAGGTCAATGCAAGTAGACGATGCCTGAATCACCATCCTCGCTGGCTGAAGCTCGATTGATTTGATGCACTCCTGAGTGACAATGGGATCACCCAACTCAGTTCGCATGTTCGAAAAGAAGGAGCGCCCTGCCTGGCTCAACTGGTTGTTTTTGGGCATTTTTCTGCTCTCGAGCTGGCAGCTCGCCGGCTTCTGGTTTGAGAAGCTGCACGGCTAAATCACCTGTTTATTCAGTTGCCATCACCTTGGCAGTGGATCGAAGCACCTCTGCAGCTGGCTGAGCAGACGTTCGATTGAGTTCACGCTCGAGCGCTTCAACCCGGCGCTCACGCAGACAGTATTTGCAACCGCCGGTGGTCTGGAGGTGCCGTTCAGGAGTGATGGTGATTTCCTGAACAGGGTGTTTGCAACAACGAATTTTGACAGGGCTTTTGTAGCTCCGCCACTGGATGCCGGAGTAGTCGAATTGATCACCGAAGCGCTGTTTAGCTCGCTTCAGGAACGTTTCCAGCGTGATCCTTGCTCCCATGTATTCAATCTATGGGTTGTAGTCCGCAACCCCGCCCTCGCTGTTATCCGTCTTCATGCTCCATGAAGGCTGCGCGGGCGCCAGAGTGCTCGACCGTGATGGTGTGTAGGTGGATGGCCTCAGACAAGGCCGTTGAAGTCATGAACTGGACCCATCAATCAGCCTGGCTGCCCCCTGACGTCAGCCAGGTCTGGATGGATCGCTGCGTTGAGCAGATCAGCTGGGATCAGCCGCAGGTCCACGTTTATGGACGATGGCATTTAGTGCCACGACTGACGGCATTTCTGGCCGATCGCCAGGTTTCCTATCGCTACAGCGGTGCGGTGCATCGAGGTGAAGGCTGGCCGGACTGGTTTCTGCCTCTTCTGGATCTTGTATCTG
>MDTC01243563.1_pt1 | contig 11694 bp, 19 predicted proteins | sample 811181 | NCBI WGS metagenome assembly MDTC01 (sample SAMN05326644, study PRJNA326480) | marine metagenome | isolation source: seawater | place: Pacific Ocean: North | collected 2011 | reverse complement strand
GCTTTTCCTCCACCAGCAAACACTATATAATGTAAATTTTTAATGTTAATACCTGTTGAAAATATTTTAGATATTGCAATACACACGATGTCTTTCTTTTTTTCCATCAACTTCTTTACTTTGTCTCGCTCTTCCACTTCAACTTCACCTTTAATAAAAAACACCTGTTTATTTTTACACTCTGCACGTAATTTACCATATAATTCCTCACCATGTTCAATATAATCTACCATTATCAAACTATTGTTATCGAAATTTTCACTAAGCTTCGAAATTATACCGTTTCTAAAGTTGTTTTTAGCGATAAACTGTTGCTCTCTACGAAATCTAGCCGATGGATCATACCGGTCACCCGGAAATACCGGTGGTTTCTCGTTATATTCTATTTTTATCACCTGCACTTTAGCTTTAGCAACATATTGTTGCTTTCTCAACTGGAAGCTGTTCTTTTCGTACAACACTCTACCCATGTGACCGATGATATTCCATTGATCTAACTGCTGTTCTGGCATCGTACCAGTGAATCCGTACTTGTGTGGTGTGCGAATCGATTTTATCATCTTGTTGATCTTGTTATCTTTTCTTAACTTGTGCACTTCATCAACTACTAGCATGTCTATATCTTTAATCCAATCAATATCTGACTTGTCGCTCTGTAAAATGCCCATATTGGCAATTATGATATTACTACCATGGTTTATTTTATCACTACCAGTCCATTTACTGTGTAAAAATGTTGTACCATACTCTATAAAATCACTAAAAGTTTGATTAACCAAGCCTAGATCTGGTACCACGATGAGACATTTCAACTGTTGTGATTTTCTGTATATTGACTCTATTAGACTAGCCATTGTCAACGTCTTACCACCAGCAGTTGCTAGTATAGTCACACCTCTACCACATTTCAAGCACATATCCACAATTGTCTTTTGATAATCTCTCAATTCTAGATTGAGTTTCGGTCTTTCGTCACGATACACATCTGCAAATGACGGTTGTATCACATCTCTTAATGCATCACATATATGTATTTTAGTATCCGGAGATGACTCACGTATGAAATCCTTCACAGTGTGGTATAATCCTGGTTCAAACCTACCCTGTGGTGTGATAACATATCTTCTAGATGGTATGAACCTGTTTTTATACCTAGCAAATTTTGCTGCATCGTTATGTACAGAAAAATGCTCTCTTATCTCATCAAAATGATCACCAGAGAGTAGAGCCAACCGTTTACGTGCGTCGTAATCAAATTTTACTACATTTGACATCACATAGTTTCCAATTTCATCATTTCTATGATATTTTTTATATCAAACGACATACTGCTGAATATCTTTTCACCTTTCTCCAGGAAGTCCACAATCAGTTTGTTCTCTTTTATAGATTCATCGATATTTTTGATGCTAGAATGCTTTTCTGCAGCTTTCTGTGCAGTCGGTAATGTGACCTGGTATGTTGCAGTGTCTATCATTTCTTGCGATATTTGTTTAATCATGTTGTCACGTGACTGTTGTAGTTTGCTAATCTCACCTCGGTGACGAATCAATCTACCCACCCATTTGTGTTTGAGTGCTGGTAATTTCATCTGTATATCCTTCATGTTGAATTCATCCAACTCAACATCTTTACCCATTTCCTTAATATATTCTTCTAATTGCTTCATTCAGGCTTAAATATAAATGATAATATATTTTACACATGAAATCAAATGATTTATTCAAACGAGCTTTTCTAGCTTCTCTACATGAAAGTAATGCGGCTGGTGCCGGGGGAGTTTTTGGAGACGCTGGTAGTATGGGGTTCGGTGGTGCTATAACTCCTGCGGAAGATTTTTATGCCCCAGGTGACACTAGAATACCGATGGGTGGTAAGAAGAAAGACAAAAAAGAAAAGAAAAAAAGTGTAGAGAAAAAGAAACGTGATGGGTCGATCTCTCCTTTAATTCCTATGCAGAGTAGACCTCTGAACAGAAGCATGTAAATATATACATGACCTCTCCAAACAAAGCCAAAGGCAACAGCTGGGAACGTGCAGTGGCTAAACATCTATCCGAAGTCTTTGAAACTAATTTCACAAGAGTACCAACCAGTGGAGCGATGACTGGTGGAATGAATGCACATATACTAGAACAGTTGACCGACTCACAAAAATTACTTTTAGAAGGTGACTTAATACCACCAGATCATATGTACCGGATGAAAGTTGAGTGTAAGGCTCATAAGAAATTTTCTTTCGCTGGAATGTTGAGTGAGAACAAGATGTTGGATGATTGGATCGAGCAAGCACGTAGTGATGACAAGGTTTGGTTTTTAATTTTCAAGATAAACAATCAAGGATCATATGTTTGCTTTGGGGAGAATACGTTTAAAACATGTAGAAAGTTGAGACGTAAGAACTACTGTGTTTATAAACAGTCCAATTATATAACAAAGCTAGACGGGTTCTTCGAATCATACAAATCGTCTTTGTTGCATATTTGTAAGAAATAATATAGCATATAATTATGCAATTTGTCGATCTGGACAATTATGGTTTACGTGTGGTTAACTTTGAACATATTTTTGTGTCAGCATACAAAGATATAGTGAAGGATCTGTACGTGTATGACAAGCATCATGATTTTAACGCGAGGTCACAAGACACTAAACGTATATATTATTATTATTTGATAAAGCAGTTGTGTGATTTTATTGTCAGTTGTCAAACAACAAACCGAGTGATTGTTTATTATAGTGAGAAGGACATCAAGTGTGATTTTCCCATGTGTGACAACAAACGTACGCGTAGTGACAGAAAAGCTGACAGGACTGGTGACTTCCGATTGTTCATGAGCCGGTTTTTCAAGCAGATAAAAAACATATTGCCGATAAAAGTGTATCACGGGCCTGTGAAGTTCAATACATTCATACAATACTACAACACCAACAAGGGTAAATATATCGAGATTATAAATGTGTTACGAGAGAGCAAAGCCACGCCTACAAATATGGAGAAGTTCAAGAAATTTACAAATAAGTTCGGCCTGTTGTATCTGACTAAACATTATGTCAATAGTGTGAAGATCAAGTGCATGATGTATAAATAATGTTATGTCTAACCACTTTGATAACAAATTGAGCGAAGCGAAAAACAGATATTTCCCAGAAGATCCAAAGAGCAGTAAAGTTGATCAAGTGATGGAAGGATTTCTTGATGCTGCATCTAATGTGGCTGGTAAGATTGCGAGTGGTGTGGCTAAGGTACCAGGTAAATTGAAAGATCTCGAGAAATCGACAGCACAAGCTGCTGAATTGTCCAAAACTGATGGGTTTGGTGCTGTTAAACAATTGATGCAAGGTTCGGGTGATTCACAACTCCGCGCGCAGTGGGATCGGATGTCGGATTTTCAGCGAAAACAGTATGATGTTCCGAATGAAGTGTTTGATAGATGGGGAAAAAACGACCCGAACTGGGCTCGCTACGTGGGGCTCACCGGTTTCAACAGATTCAAGGTTGAGAGAGAGTTCGCGAAGAATTATGCTCATCAACCTGAGTATCTAAAAAAATTGGGCATAGTCCAGCAAACCAAACCTCGTGTCAAACCTGGTGATCCGGATTACGATAAGCACATGCAAGACAAATACGATAGATTGCCAGCGGCCAGCAAGCAAAAGTACACATTTGATCAATACAAACAAATACAGAGCGATTTTACTCAAGGCCAATAAATAATTTAACATGAAGACGTTTTTAACAATGATAGAACAACAACTCAAGGTGTTGAATGAAGAGGACCCGGCTCTCAACCCACCACCTGCAGATGCCACTGGAGATGTACCTCCACCTCCTCCGGAGACCGAGACACCTCCTAGCGAGCTTCCGGATCAAGACGCTGGCGATGATGATACAGCCAAGCTCAAAGTTGATTATGTGGAGATGATCAGAAAAGCGTTGATCATGGCTCCAAAACACATCGATGATGTTGATTATGCCAAGTTGACCAAGATTGTTGACACAGAGAATTTAGAAGAGATGCAAGAGTTGGTGAGCAGAATTGTTCGTAACAACTATCCACATCCTGATTTGTGATGAGTGATCGTGATCTGAGAAATTTGTATGAAAATGTCCGCTCTGGAGTAGAATATAACTCCTTAAGCATGCAGGACCTCTACACAGAAGTTCTAGGGACAGTGAATGAACCATATGCAAAACCTACTAGTGTAATACCTGTTAAGAAAACGACTAAACAAGATATCTGGAAATTATTACAAAACCTAGATTCTCAAAAATTATTAAATCAAGACGACTTGAGCTATATACACAAATATCTTTCAATTAAGCCCTTCAAGACAAAAATAACACAATACTTGACATCACATAACCTTTCTCCGACTACAATTGTTGAGGGTAATGTTATAGAGTTAATAATACAAATACTCTCAAACAATAATGACCTTCAAACATATATCGATTACATTAAGTCACCTATAGGATTATCAGATATACCCCGAGAAGGTATTATGGTTGATGTAATGAGTAAGAGATCTAAACTTTCAACAGACACGTTACGACAGATGATAGAATTGAAAGGTACTGAATCAGGTCGAGGTGTAGGTAAGGGGGAGATGGGTATGGCTGCTCTATTTAAAGATGTGTCACAGGGTGGTGCTGGTGAAGGTGATTTGGTATGGAATGGTAAATATCTAGAAGTTAAAGGTACTGATGCTAGGTTAGGAAAGAGAGACAGAGCGTTCGGTAATTTTGAAATGACTACGTTAGGAAAAATGTCCATAGAGCATGGTATAACTGAGCGAGCATTAAGTGTTATTATTAGTAGCTTGGCTCAACGCGAGAAGCCAGATGTTGTTGCTAAAGCAATTGATGAATTCAATTCTATGGCATATCCGAACTCCGGTCTGCGAGCGAAGAATTTTAATTTTAAAACTCCGGAAGATGCTAGAGTTTTAATGAATACAGTATATTTTATGAATTATGCTAATGAACATAAAGTTTCTAGCTTTATATTTATAAACACAAGTGCAACAAAATATTACAGTAGGTATATAGTGTTTGACTTAAAAGATGTGCCTAATCTAATTAAAAAGAGAAGGATAGGAGCTGGTGTTATCAAACTAGAAGATTTAGACCCTTCAATCGCAACAATATAATGAACTTTAAGGCATACAACAGAGTTATAGAGGAAGGTGGTGCGTACGGTCACATGATGAACGTGCATGAGGATTACACTTTACAGTTTGAAGACCTGCAACGAATCATCAAACAAGCACTGACCGGTGGTATCAAAGGTCAAGTCAAAGAGAAGACTGATGGTCAAGCATTAGCTGTAAGTCATCGCGCCAATCGTGTGATATTCGCCCGGAACAAAGGTCATTACAAAAACTTCGGTAAGAATGCCATACGTGGTGCCAAAGGTATTGCAGATTTTTTTAAAGAACACCCAAATGATAATGTGAAAGAAGCATTCACATTCGCAGCAAAAGATCTAGAGAAAGCCATCCTAGCGTTGAGTGACAGACAGAAACAATTGTTGTTCGCAGATGGTAAAAGATGGATCAATGTGGAAGTCATCTGGCCAGCCACTGTGAATGTTATACCATACAATCACGAGTTGTTGGTTTTGCACAATTTTCGTGAGTATGATGAAGAGGGAAACACAGTTGGTGGCGACTTTAACGAGTATGGTCGTATGATGGCTGGCATGATCGAACAGATCAACCAACACGTTCAAGACAAATTCACCATAACAAGCATGCCGATATTGAAACTACCTCAAATCAAAAATTTTGAAACAAGCATCGGTGAGTACCAAGGCGTTTTGAACAATCTGATGAGCGAGCACGGTTTGAGCCCCAGTAACAACATCGGTGATTATTGGGTTAGTTACATGAGCAAGGTTGTACAGAATGGTGCCCGGGAGTTTGGTTACATCGCACAACCAGACACATTGAGAAGAATTGCATACAGATGGGCTTTCAAGATGCTCACACCAGGCAAGCGACCAAAAGACTACAACTCACTAGCATTGAGCAAGATAACCGAACTGAAAGGTTTGGTTGACAATCGTGAGTTCATACAATGGGTGAGCGCTACTGAGCGTAGTGGTGAGCTCAAAGGCATTTACAATCAGATGATCGAACCACTCAAGGCATTGTTTTTGAAACTAGGTGTTGAGTTGAACAAGAACATCTCCAATTTATTAACCTTGAATCCATCACAAGCTGTACAAGAGATACGTCAAGGTATAGAGGAAGTCACTAGAGACATCGAAGCAACAGGTGATATATCGTTGATGGACAAACTACAACACGAGTTGAAAATGATAAACAAGTTAGGTGGATTGGATAACATCGTTCCAAGTGAAGGGTTGACGTTCACATACACACCACCTGGAGAAAACGAACCCAGAATATATAAATTCACCGGGATTTTCGCACCAGTAAATCAGATACTAGGTAGTCTCAAGTTCAGTAGATAGTTATTTTGCTTTGAACTGACTGATCTTGGTATTAACGTACTTCTCGGACTCCTGTTTGGCTTTCTTCAGCTGTTGATTCACTTCTCCGCCTTGATCTTCCACTTCATCAGCTGTTTGTTGTATAGCAACAGCGGCAGCCATCTTGTCATCTTCTGGTTCTTCTTTGGATGTCTCTTCAACTGGTACAGCGTTCACTCTTTGATCTTGTATTGACTTGACGAACACTTGATTATAAGCTTGTTCGAGTTGTAAGTTTTCTGTTTTTGTCGTGCGACTCATATTATTATTTATAAAAATTGTTGATAATATCAAAAACAACACTAAATAGATTATATGAGCAGTACATCTGAAACTTTACTTACCCTAGTAGAACAATATGTTAATGAAAACGACAAGTTTACCAATTCTGGTAACAAGGCCGCTGGTACACGTGCCAGAAAAGCGCTAATGGAAATCTCAAAACTCTGCAAAGAGAGAAGAAAAGAGATCCAAGAAGCCAAGAATAACGCCTAGTTTTAGCATAAATACTTCTATGCGTAACGAAACATGGAAGACAGATAGAGATTTACTCTCTGAAGCTTACGACAATGTAAGTGAAACCACCCACAGTCCTGAAAATAGCTGCAAGGATGATGAATATTACTGTGAAAAGGACAAGGTTTGCAAAAAGAAAGAAACTGCAAATGAAGAGATGGATCTACCTCTAGGTGATGCCGATCCACTTGGTGAACCAGCTGTTGAACCTATACATGAACCTGATGAGGTTGATGCTGAAATAGATTCACTCAAAAGTTTGATCTTGAACCCTCCAAAAGATAAAGTTGAAGAATACGCACGACAAGGTCAATTACACGTATATGTAGACATGCTCAAGAAAAAACTTGAAGCAGCTGAAGCTGTAAAAGCAGCTGTTCGTGGAGAGTCTGAATAGTTACCTCCGACAATACTCTAGCAAACTGATACAACCAACGATAACGATTGCGGTTATCAGTAACACGCTATTAAATTGATGTGATGTATGCTCGCATACACCTGTTGTACAATCAATATATTTCGGATCTACTTTATCAAATATCGTTTTCATTTCTCTTCTTTCTTCACAGCAACATGCTCACCTACATTTCCGGCGGCATATATACCAAATACCCATTTAATAAAATCAGACCAACCTTGAAAATCAGCCAGACCTGCAATTAATGCTCCAGATGCAGATACAAAACAAATACCTGCACATAATAGTTTTCTACTTTTTAAGTTCATCGTTTTAAATCTCTTACAAAATCATAAAATTCTTGACGCGTGTTAATATCCTGTTTGTCTAAGAATGCTCCGCTCATTCGTGCTGTCTTCATTGTACTATCATGCTTTACACCTCTCAATCCTGCACATGTATGGTTAGCCTCCACTAATACAGCAACACCTTTATTATCTTCACACACTTCATTTATATATTTGTGTATTTGCATTGTTAGATTTTCTTGTACTTGAGGTCGTCTAGAGAACCATTCGACAATCCGGTTGAGTTTACTCAGTCCAATCACCTTACCATCTTTACCTGGTATGTAAGCCACATGCGTCTGACCGATAAATGGTAGGTGGTGATGTGAGCAGAAACTGTTTGTTTTGATATTTCCCTGAAATACAAGGCCGTCATACTGATCAACATTATCAAATGTGGTTATTTTCGGAGGGTTGTCATAACATCCGGCCGCTAGATCATTTACAAACGCTTTTGCCACACGATGTGGTGTATCAGCGCTGTTTGGATCTGATCTCCAGTCAAAACCAAGTGCATCCATGTATTTTTCATAGGCCTTAGCTGCGTTTTCTATAATCTGTTGTTTTTCTTCATCGCTTCGCGGATGGTTTCCATTAGCAAACGGCAGTTTAATATCATTCATACCATGATTATATATGAATAGACTCGTTAATTCAACTTGTATTTAATAAATATTTTTATGTCTAAATTCAATTCACTGATGGAGAGCCATCTTAACAGTACAAACTTGGTTAGAATACGAATAAAACATGATCCACGGAACGAAGCAGGCGAGATAGGCGACTATGTTGGATATGTACTGGAGGAAGACGGTATGGGTAATGTTATAGCTCTTGTGCCTTCCATGGGACCAGAACCGTTTGAGTTGGGTCAAGATCAATTTGGACCGGATTGTGGTGACATGCAAGGGGATAAACTGACAGCTTTCAAAAAACATGTAGTGGATTATCTCATGACACGTGGGTATCATGACGAGGTTTCCAAACACATGGAAGTTGTCTTGAATGCCAAAGATGTCACGCAATTGGAACAGGTTTTGAAAAGTTGTGGCTGTGATATGATGTCAATTGTTAATATGTATAGAGACTTCGCGAGTAATGAACAGTTTTGATACATTATATAAATCAGTAATTTGTGAACAAGATCAAAATGTTTACAAAATTGGCATATTTCCTGGTGCTTTCAAACCACCACATATAGGACATTACACGACTGCATACAATGCATGTAAAAACAATGACAAAGTACACATTTTCATATCAGACAAACCTAGACCACTATCAACACAGAACAAAGGTGGAGGTAAAGAGGTACCAGATTCTGTGAGGTATAACAACATTTTAAAAACCGACAAGTATACAAACAATTTGTTAGGTGTACAGACAGCTGGTGTGGCTAGGATGACCAGTGCGACAGCATTTCGTGCAGCAGTGTCTGTAAAAGATAAAGCGACAATAGCGAAAAACCTTCCGGAGGGAATTGATGTAGATTCAGCATATAGTATATTAATGCAGAGCAATGACATAAGTTCACCGGGTTATGGTCACATAACAGTAGAACAGACTATGAATCTTTGGAGATTATACAGACCTCTACTGTTGAGTCAATCCGGACTGCCGGATGAAAACCTAATCATTTCAGTATCTTCACCAAGCCCGGTGAAAGACACATACGACCTAGTTGATCAATTAAATAATTCTGAACAAGCTGGTAATATTAGCGTCCGGTTATATGTAGGTGAATAATGAAGCGATTTGGTAGATATGACAATGATTTCAATGCTCTTTTCGAGTGTTACAATCTTGTGAACCCTGATGTTGTTGTTGAGCGGGAGTTACCTAGCGTTTCTAGACAAAAAAACACAACTAGTTCCGGGGAATCGTTTCCTGGGTTGAAGAAGATTAAAATTTTTGTACAGAAACCAGGAAGAGGTGCTGATTTGATGCACATGATTGATTTGAAAACGATTGATAGTGATGATAGTGATGGAGGTACAGTTATCTCTGGAAAAGAGAGTGATAAAAATTTCCATATGATAACAACTAAAAAATCTGCTCAAATTAAAACTGTTGATGATCAAGGTCAATTGGAGAATGATTTTGTAACCAACATTGCACCAAAATTTGATAGAACCTCCGGAGAATTGACCATTATACACGTAGAACATTTATGAATAAAGATCTAAAAATGAATTCCAAGACCGGTGCGGTGATTTTATGCTGCGGGGCTAAGAGATGTCCAGAGGTCACACTTGTTAATGACGAGATTAGTATTGTTGATGATCATGGTGGTAAGGTCAGAATAACTCAAGAGCAGGCTAAACTCATAGATCAGGCAGTCAATATGTTGACTGATCAAAGCAAGGATGATACAAGCAAGTGATGTTAATATAGTGCTGCTACTTGCAGCGTGTGTTGGTTTGCACTGGATTCTCAAGTATGGTACTATTTTAAATCCTATTAGAAACATAATAACCAAAGTTAAACTGATAAAAGAGCTTTTCAAGTGTAGTTTGTGTTTAGGTTTCTGGTGTGGGTTGGGTGTTGGTCTCTATTACTCAGACCCGGTGCTGTTAGCACTAGCGAGTTCCGGAACATGTTGGTTTGCAGATAATATAAGCAATGTTTTACAAAGTATTGAAATAAAGTTGGATAAACAAGAATAGGTATACTATAATTGTAGTATGTTTAGTAGTACTAAGATAATCGAATTAGGTAGCTGTGCGTTCAGACAACCAGAAGCTGATTCACATTGCAGATTTTTACATGGTTATAGATTGACCGCGAAATTTTGGTTTGAGGCAAAACATTTAGATCAAAATAATTGGGTTGTTGATTTCGGTGGTTTGAAGAGCTTGAAAAAGACAATGCAAGATCAGTTTGACCATACGACATGTATCTCCAGAACTGATCCTAAAGCGGATATGTTCAAAAAGTTGAGAGACGCGGGAGTATGTGATCTGAGAATGATGGATGGTGTAGGTATTGAGAAATTTGCAGAATGGTGCCATGGTCAAGCGGACGCACATGTTAGATCAATCACGAACAATAGATGTAGATGTGTTAAGGTTGAGGTGTTTGAACACGAGAACAACTCTGCCATATACTCTCTATCTAATACAGATGAAGATTGGTTGGATGTACCGGTTGAAGAGGAAGATGTCGAAGAGCCGGAAGAAGATGAATTCTCAGTACCAGGAGCACAAAGTCCCATTTTGACAGAACAACAAATGGGAGAGTTGATGGAAGAAGTTGTTAAAAGCAACAAAGATGCAGCTAAACCGGCGGCAACTAATACTAATGACAGTAAGGTTACAAACAAATGGGTGAATCCGGATTCGAAAAACACTTGGGGACTTTAACATGACAGACAAAACACCTACAACTCTTGATATATCGGAAAGTTTTTATTCCGTACAATGCGAAGGACACACCACCGGTTATCCTGCTTACTTCATCAGATTAAAATCATGCAATTTGATGTGTGGTGGTAAGAATGGTGTGTTGATGGAGTCCGGAGACGCTACATGGTGGTGTGATACAGAAGCTGTTTGGAGAAAAGGGTTTGAGAAACCGTTTTATAAGCTCATACAACAATGGGAACAAGAGGGTATTGATGAGTGGATATACCAAGGTAGAATACACTTGATATGGACAGGTGGTGAACCTACAATACCTAAACATCAACGAGCAATACCAGCATTTCATCAACATTTGAAGGAATATTGCTTGGAGAAAACCGGCAGATTTTGTAAGACATACAATGAAATTGAGACGAATGGTACTCTGGTGATGCAAGATGATTTGTTTGATATGTTAGATCAAATTAACTGTAGTGTTAAGCTGGCTAACAGTGGCATGCCTGCCAATCGTAGAATTATACCACGAGCAATTGAACGTATCATGGAACATGACAATTATTGGTTCAAGTTTGT
>MDTC01192057.1_pt1 | contig 11694 bp, 16 predicted proteins | sample 811181 | NCBI WGS metagenome assembly MDTC01 (sample SAMN05326644, study PRJNA326480) | marine metagenome | isolation source: seawater | place: Pacific Ocean: North | collected 2011 | reverse complement strand
GGCTGAAAGCGGCACCCTGCTAAGGTGTTATACTCGTAAGGGTATCGAGGGTTCGAATCCCTCTCTCTCCGCACTCATCGAAAAAACAGTGTTTTTTACCTTTGTTTTCTACCTTATATAATCTTTGATCACTTAACAAAAAAGGGAAATTTTCCTCTTCGAAAGAGGAAATAAAGTATCATACTATTTTCATATTCCTTATATTTTGTTATGGATTTATCAATTATTATTGGAATCGTTCTGTACATAATCATACCAGCATTTGTCTTTGTTATGGCTGTTATGTTAGATACAGATGATTAATTCCATGAATTTTTCATTAAAAAAAAGTTTAATATTTATTTTATCGATTCCATTTCTACTTTTAATTTTAGTCGTTGGAGCCCCTTTTAGAATATTCAGTAAGCTGCCCCCAATAACTAGATCAATAATTTACAGTCCATACAGTTTTTGTGTTGAAACATTGAGTCTTATAGAATCTAAAATTGACTTAATTTTTAATGTAATAGCAGCTTTATTTACAATTATTTCTGTTTACTATATTATTCATTTAATTTTTCAATAAATAAGAAAGAGTTTCAAATAATGTTAGATAATTTAAATGTTTTGCTATCCGGAGTAATCGTTGGAATGATTATTTTGCAATCCATTATAATTGCTCCAACAATTTTTACAACTTTAGATCAAGATAATGCTGGAAAGTTAATCAGAAATATTTTTCCAAGACTTTTTAAATCAATTGTATTTCTGAGCTTAATTATGATAGTCAATTCATTTATTATTGAAGCATCATTTTTTCTAAAAACAATTTATTGTGCAACATTTACATTAATGATAATCAATTTTTTAATCATTCCCGCAACGAACAAAAGTAGGGATGAGGGTAACGATAAAAAGTTTAAACTTTTACATACTATTAGTGTCATAAGTACTATGTTAATTTTATTAGTACATTCATATGTAATAATTATTGGGTTATAAATTATGGCTTTAACATATTCATCAATGCTTGAATTAGGTACTAAAATCCCTCTTTTTGAGCTTAAAAACACCTTAGATGACAAAATGTATGCTTCAACATCTTTATCGAACGGCAAGCCTTCATTGATTATGGTTATTTGCAATCACTGTCCTTATGTCATCCATTACCATGATGAAATCAAAAAATTAGATAATGATTTTGGTCAAAAAATTGATTTTATAGCTATTAGCTCTAATGATATAATTTCATATCCGCAGGATGGGCCTACTGAAATGAAAAAATTATTTCATAATCTTAAATTATCATTTCCGTATTTATTAGATGAAACACAAGAGATTGCTAAAGAGTTAAAAGCAGAATGTACTCCTGAATTTTATCTCTATGATAATAATAGTTCATTAGTATACAGAGGAAGAATGGATAACTCTTCTCCTGGAAATGACATTCATCCATCTGCAGAAGATTTGAGAAAAGCAATAACTAGTCTACTAAATGGGGAAAGTGTTTTATCTTGTCAGCAACCATCAATGGGTTGCAATATTAAATGGAAGTAATTACTTCCTAAGCCAGTCAATTGTCCCTCTAATTATATCCCTAATTATTATGAAAATAATAGACAATATAAAGAAAGCCATTATTGCAATTAAAACAATCTCTATATTTTGAGTCATCAGTTGTTTGGAGTTGGTTTGAATTGAATAAGTTGTTCTGCTGCATAAGCTAGCTCAATTAATTTTTTATCATCCCATTTTGAACCAATAAATGACATTCCAATCGGAAGTTTGTCTACATAGTCAAACGGAATTGTCACATGAGGATAACCTGCCATAGCAGCAAAGCTTCCATTAACCCAAAATTTGTACTCTGCAATGGCTTGATCGTCACCGCCATCATGATTAATGGCCCATGCTGGACTCCAAGATAATCCTATTAAAGCTTCGATATTGTATTCTTTAATAAAGTTATCAATTTCTTCTCTAGTTTGTAAAACACGTTCTAAGGCTAACAGGTATTCTGCTTTTTGTGAGGATGTTTCATTACTGTCATAAAAATGACTTTGATCAAAATGCTTTAAAACTTCATCTTTATTTTCTTCATTGAAGGCAATGATTTCCTCAAGCGTTTTAAGTTCAGAGTTTGACTTGGCTAGAAATTGTTCAAGTCCAACCTTGAATTCGTATAACAATACAAGCAATTCTTCTGAAGCTGGATATTCTCTTGTATCCTCAATATCTACTACAATTGCTCCAGCTTCTTCCAGCATAATTCTCATTCTTTTCAACATAAGTTTTCCATCATTATTTTGACTTCCTGTTGGTAATAGTCCAAATCGTTTACCTTGCAAAGCGGATGGATTTAAGTCTGAGGTAAAGTTAAAATCAAAGTCTTGAGGAATAGTGAGCGTAGCAGGATCGTTTTCATCTTTACCTGCAATGATCTCTAAAATAGAAGCAGCATTTATAACTGAATCAGCCATTGGTCCAGCTGTATCTTGAGTATGCGATATTGGAATAATTCCAGATCTACTAACAAGTCCCACCGTTGGCTTAATACCAACAATACCATTAACTGAGGAAGGGCAGCTTACAGATCCGTTAGTTTCAGTACCAATTGCAACATTTACTAGTCCAGTAGCAACAACTACTCCTGAGCCTGAACTAGAACCGCACGGAGTACGCATTTCACCATATGGATTAATAGTTTGTCCACCCATACTTGACCATCCGCTAGTTGAGGAAGAAGAGCGGAAATTAGCCCATTCAGAAAGATTAGTTTTTCCAATAATAAAATAACCATTATCCACTAATTTCTGGATTAAAAAAGCGTTGTTATCTGGAAAGTTATTTTTTAGTGCAATAGATCCAGCTGTATTGGCAAATCCTTGAACATCAATATTGTCTTTAATAGCAATAGGCTTTAGTCCTTTATTTAAATTCTCTTGAATTTGTTCATTGGAAAGTTTACTGATATAAATATTGTATTTTTTTTCAATATCTTTTGACGACAATTCTAAAGACTTATTACATCCATAAATAATTAATAAAATTAAAATAATTAAAGTTTTTTTCATTGTTTTCCTCATAAGTGAAGCTAGCTTGACATTTTAATATGTAAAGCTTACTTTACATTAAATACTAAGTTATAATAAATTAAGGACAAATAATGACTAAAATAACACATAAAGGATTATGGTTTAAATATTCCTCACTAAGTAAAGAAGATAAAAATATTACCAAAAAAGTTTTATTTTCAGCTATCCTTTGTGGTTTTTTTGTAGGTCTTTCTTCTGATAAACAATCCCTTTTAATGTGGTCAGAAATATTTCATCCTTACCTATTCTATATTCTACCAGCTCTTACATTTATTGCTGGCATATTTACAATAAAATACGCTTTTGAACTGTATCAAAATCAAGATGAATTATATAAAAAATATCATGATTTTTCATTAATGTCAGGTTTTATGGGCTTTGCTATTTTTGGTTTATTACTAAGTTATTTATCTATTTATGTTGATTACCAACCAAAATTTATGGATTATTTTTTCTGCTCAATAATTGGAATGTTTATTGGTCAAATGTATTTTTATAAAAAATTTTACGAATAATGAAAAATAATATTAAAAAGCTAAGAACCGAAAAAAAAATTAGCCAGCAACAATTGGCAGATAATTTGCAAGTAAGCAGACAGACAATAAATGCTATTGAAACAGGCAAGTTTGATCCTTCTCTGAAGTTAACAATTAAAATCACTCGGTTTTTTAAGAAACATTTAGAAGAAATTTTTATCACGTCAGTGCAAGATGCTATTGCTACAATGGATAATAATCCTTCGTTAAAAATTTCAGACAATTTTGATAAAAGTCTTAAAAATAAAATAAAGGCTTCAGAGAAAACTAAAAAAGAAGAGAAAAAATAGGAAGGTAAATAAAATGGAACCAAGAATAAAAAATGGATTTTTAAGAGCAATTATTTTTATGCCATTATGGATGATAATAATGGGTATTACTAGTGGGTTAGGAGTATTTTTATTTATGCTAATGAATGGTATAGATTTGAATGCAGACCCAGATGCGGCTACAGCTTTATTTGATAATATAAGTTTTGATTCGCCTGTAATGTTGTTTCTGACTGCTTGCCAAGTTGCAGGAAGCTTCATAGCATTATGGATAGCAACTAAATTTATTGATCGTAAACCTTTAATGTCTATTGGATTGTCAATTAAAGATAAATCCAATGAGATGTTGATTGGCCTTGCTTTTGCTTTAGCATTTATTGGTGGACTTTTTGCAATTTTATGGATAATGGGTGCAATCACTGTTACTGGTTTTATTGGATTTAAACCTGGCGTTTTTGTTGTTAGTATGATGTTATTTTTAGCAGCATTTGATGAAGAGATTATATTTAGAGGATATATATTAAATAGTATGATGGATTCAACAAAAAATAGATGGATTGCTCTTGCTGGATCTTCAGTATTATTTGCATTATTACATTCTGGAAACCCTAACGTTTGGAGCACATGGGTTCCTATGACTGAATTGTTTGCTGCTGGGTTTATTTTGGGTATTAGTTATACTTTCACTAAAAATCTATGGTTTCCAACATTCTTCCATTTTGGATGGAATTTTTTTCAAGGATTACTTGGATTTGAAATAAGTGGAATTAATGTTGATTCATGGAAAATGATTAGTCATACAAATACTGGAAATGTTCCTGATATAGTATCGGGTGGAACTTTTGGAATTGAAGGTTCGGTAATTACTTTGTCTTGTACTATTATTTGTACTTATTTAATATATAAGTACTACAATGATAATCAATAATAAAAATATTTCATTATGCTTAGCAATTGCTTGTTTAGCATTATCTTATAAGTTGCTTTTGACTTCAAACATCCCCGATGGGATGTTTGAAGATCCTAATACTGGGGAGGCAATGCTGTTAGGTGAAATTGTTATTGATGAGTTAAAGCAATATCCTTTTAATGATTGGTATCCTGTAGAATTTGATGGCTATGAGGTTGACGAAGAACTATTAGCTGCAATATCTAATCCTCTTCAATATAATTTTGAATTATTTCTAGGTACATGGTGTGGCGACAGTAGGAGAGAAGTTCCAAGAATAGAAAAGATATTTATTAATCTTGGAATTGATTTTGACAAAGTTAAGATAGTCACAGTCGATAGACAAAAAATAAGTCCTGAAAATGAACAGGAAGGGAAAGATATTCGTTACGTACCAACTTTAATTGTTAAAATAGGAGATACTGAGGTTGGAAGAATTGTTGAATCTCCATCATCAGAAATTTCATCATTAGAGAGTGATTTGTTTGAAATTTCATTAGGTATACCACCTTTACCAAATTATAGTGAAAACTAATCATGCTGCACTTCATAAAATTTCTCCTACTTTCTTTGGTTACTCTAGGTATTTATCCATTATATTTTTATGTCACTAGGCAAGAAGAAACAAATGAATTATTAAGAGATATCATCAAAGAACTAAAGAAAAGAAAAATATGAATATTGAATTAGTTGGTTGGTTAGGCTCCACGCTCGTTATTATTTCTTTCTTCTTTGATGGATTAAAAATGAGATTTATTAATGGATTAGGATGTCTGGCATGGATGTTTTATGCAATTGTACAAGGGAGCATGAGTTTATTGTTTGTAAATGCGGCGATTGTTTTTGTCCATATTTTTAAGACATTTTCAAAATAAATATATTTAAGTCTATCTTGTTTTATGTTCGATAAATGTATTTGCAGCGCTAAAAATAAGTTGAGTTCTTTCGGGTTTAAGTCTTTCAAGTGCTCTAGGCATAACAGCTAGGCGAGGATTAGTTTTAAAGTAGTCTAAATTATTTTTGATAAATGACCAATAAAGCCCATCAACAATATCGCACCAAGGTCCTTTTTTAAAATTGCTCATTTTCATTATATAGCTTGAACCACAAATGTATGGCTTTGTTGAAAAAACTCCACCATCTGCATACGTTCCCATGCCATAAACATTTGGTACCATTACCCATTCAGAAGAATCAGCAAACATTTCCATAAACCATCTATATATCTCATCAGGATGAATTCCTGAAAGATTCATAATGTTAGAAATTACCATCAATCTATTTATGTGATGAGTGTATCCATACTTTAATGTAAGCTTGATAGCATTATCGAGCGGATCTATACCAGTAGTACCATCATACCAATCTTTTGTTAATTTTCGCTCATTTTTAAAGAAATTTTGACCTATTTGTTTATGGCCTCTTGTATGGTAAACTCCTCTTATAAATTCTCGCCAACCCATTATTTGTCTAACAAAACCTTCAACTGAATTAATGGAAGTATTATTTTTGTTGCTAAAGGTAATAGCTTTTTCAATCACCTCACTAGGTGTTAAAAGACCAATATTTAATAACGGACTTATTGCCGAATGAAACAAAAAGTTATGATCATCATAAATTGCATCTTCGTAAGGTCCAAATAATTCAAATTTTACTTTAAAAAAATCATCAAGATAATTTAGTGCATCATTTCTTTTAAAAGGTATCCAGAATTCTTCTGAAGTAGTACCAGGACTATTAGCAAATTCATTATCAATAAGTTCATTTACTTGCTTTAGATATTCACTTGAATAGGTTTTAGATTCAGGAATTTCAAGTCCTTTAGGGATTTTTTTTCTATTTAATTCATCATAATTCCATTGTCCACCAATAGGCTTTCCATCGTCCATTAATATATTAAATTCTTTACGTGTTTTTCTGTAAAAATTTTCAAGCAATAAATTCTTTCTACCTGCTTGATATTCATTAAAATAACTTCTTGAAAACATAAACATTGGAGATTGAAGGATTTCAAATTCAGTAGTTTGATCATCAATCGATGATAACAGCATAGATTCAACATCTTTATCTTCTACTTCGTAAACAAAAACCTTATTTGGCTTTATATCTGAAATAGTTTCCTTAAGTTTTGATTTAAATGATTTTTCAAATCCTCCATCAAAATCATTATAATGCACTTTGTAATTAGCAAAAGACATTTCATCTTTGTATTCTTTCATTGAAGATAAGTAAAATGATACCTTTTTTTTATGATGTGTTTTATAACTACAAAGATCTAGATTTTCACACATAAATATATCTGTTACTTCATCAGGGTGATGCTTTTTATCAAATAATTGATTACCTAAAACGATTAGTAATGACTTCATTTATTTTTGGCTGTTTTTATACTCTTCTGGAGTAAGAGTTTTCATTGTAAGAGCATGAATTTCTCCATGCATATACTCATTTAAAGCTTTGTAAACTAATTGATGTCTTTCAATCAAACTCATTTTTTCAAAATCTTGACTCACCAACGTCATGCTTAAATGATAATTGCCTTCAAAAGTAGCATGATTTTCATGTTGAGCAGTATAATCATAAACATTTATGAAATCTACTGAAATGACATCAGATATTTTTTTAGAAATTATGTTCTGTAATTCTTCGAGCTTCATAGTAAATTAATAATGTAATGCATGAATTTAACTTAAAATTAATAAAATACTCATGTCTTTTGATTTTTTTACAGAGTTGTGCATATTTTAATACTTTTTATAATACAGAAAGTATTTTTAAGAACGCTGAAGAACAAAGAAATAAAAGTGACAAAAAAGATGATTTATCATTTTTAAAAGAGTATCGAAAAGCGTTAGAAAAAGCTGAAAAGCTAATCCAAGAATATCCTGAAAGTCGTTTCGTATTAGATGCTAGATTTATAAAAGCTAAATCATTATTTCACTTGGGTGAGCTCGATCAAGCTAAAAGTGTGTTTTTAGATATAATAAATAATAAAAGTGAGTTGGAAGATAAATCAAGCTATTGGCTATCTTTAATCAAGTGGAAAAATTCTCAATCTATTATTGCTATTAATGAGCTTGAAAATCTGTTTGACTCAACGAATGATAAAGAATTGAAATCTAGAATAGCTCTATCTCTAGGAGAGATATATATAAGTGTTAATAATTTTTCAATGTCTTATAATTATCTCATAAAGGGTATAAATTTAACAGATGATAGGTCTATTAAGGAAAAAATTTATTTTTCCATGGCTAATTCTTCATTTGAAAGAGCAGATTATGATACTTCAATCAAGAATTATCAAAATTTTTTAAGTTTATCATCAAATAAATCAAAAATTAATATAGCAAATTTAAGAATTTTAGAAATATTAAGGAAAAGTGAAAAATTTGATGATGCATCAAAAAAAGTTAGAGAATTATTGTTAGATGAAAATTTTGACGACATTAGAAAAAATTTGGAGCTTGAACTAATTAAAATAGAAATTGATAGAGGTAAAATATCGTTTGCAATTGATAATTTAGATAGAATTGGCCAGGAATATCGCGGAAGTCTCGTTGCTGCTGAAGCGAATTTTATATTATCAAATATTTATTTAACAAAAGAATATCAAGATTTTGAAAAAGCAAAATTTTTTTTAAATGAAATAATAGTTCAAGAAGAACAGTCTGAATTTAAGAATTTTGCAGAAAGAAATAAGTATAACCTGACGAAGCTAATCAAATATAGTCAAGAAATTGATGATAACACTAAGGTTGATAAAAATCTTTTTCGTTCAGGAGAAATACTATCTTTTAGATTAAATAGAAAAAATGCTGGTAAGTATTATTTTGAAAAAATAATCGATTTTCACAAAGAGGGCGATTACTTTTTAAGATCTTTATTTTCAATGTATCTTATTGAAAATGATACTTTAAAAAGAGAAAAATATAAATCTATAATATTACAAGATTTTATCAATTCTGATTTTGCAAAATACATCATCGAAAAAGAGGAATTGACAATTAATCATTATCCTTCAGAGGCGCTTAGAAAAGCGGAAATAGTTATGCAAGATCAATATTCTAGTTCAATTATGTTGTATAAAAATGTTTTGAAAGTTGACGATTCTAATGAATCTTCAAAAGTAGCAGCTTATTTTTTAGGGCGATACTATGATTATGAAATAGCTGAAATTGATAGCGCTAGATATTATTACAATTTTCTTGTAAATAAATTTCCTTTTAGCCAGCAAGCTATGAAAGCTAAAAAAAGATTGGAGATAATTGATGTTGAATAAATTAAGAGCAAAACTTCTTTCAATAAAATTTAGGGCTATAAGAAGATTTGTTATTATTTTATTATCTAAAATTCCTAAAGATTTGGAGAGAGCTATTATTTTTGGAGACTCCTTAAATCATTTTTTAATGATGACTCCTTTAAAATACTTTTTCAAGTTCAAGATTCCTAAAAAACTTAAAACTAATCTTTATGATTTAACTTTTGCTTCACCAATGATATCAGCTTCTTTCAAGGATGACACTAGTTCATTGCTTCAATGGCAGTTGTTAGGGATAGGCGGTATTACTTACAAAACAGTACTTAAAAGACCGTCAAAAGGCAATTTAAGGCCTAGGATACAAGAAGTAAGCTATAAAGGAGAGTATGGAATACTTAATTCATTAGGTTTACCAAATAAAGGTGTTGAAAAGTTTAAGTTATCAATATCAAATAAAAAATTAATGCATTTTAATCGACCAATAGGAGTTAGTATTGGTGGAAATTCACAAGAGGAGTATTTTGAAGTTTTTAGTACAATAGATAAATATTTAAATTCTATAGATTTTGATCAATTTTTTTATGAGATAAATATAAGTTGCCCTAATACTGAAGATGGAAAATGTTTAAGCGACGATTTAGGTAGTTTAAAAAAATTATTAGAAAGATTTAGAAGTATTTCTTCAAGAGTAATTTTCGTTAAAGTATCGCCTGATAGTCCTCACAATGATATTTTCTCAATATGTGATATTTTATCAAATATTGAAAAAGCTGCCATAAACATTGGAAATTCAAAGTATATCAAAGCCGAAACAGTTGGTTTATCGCAAAAAACTTTCTCAAAACAAGGAGGAGGATTGAGTGGAAAATATCTTTACAAAAACACATTACAAATGGTTCAATCTATCTCTTCAAAATACACTATCCCAATTATTGCTACTGGAGGAGTTTGTTCTTATGAGCAAGTAAAAGAACTATTAGATAACGGCGCAACTTTAACTGGTATGGCAACTTTATTAGTTACAGATCCACTTTTAGTTCCTCAAATAAATCAAAGGCTTTCACATGAATAAAAACATTCTTTTAACTATTATATTTCTCATTATGTCGTGCGGTTCGAGTATAGCATACGGGGATTATGTGAATACAACAGGAATGTCACGGAAGCAAATTGAATCAATAAAGAGTCATCCTAAAACCCAAATTGGTATTGCTTCTTATTATGGAAAAAAATTTCATAAAAAAAGAACTGCAAACGGTAAAATATTTAATATGTATAAAGTTAGCGCAGCGCATAAATCGTATCCTCTTGGAACTAAAGTACGAGTTACTAATCTTGAAAATGGTAAATCATTAAAGCTTATAATAAATGATAGAGGTCCATTTGTAAGTGGAAGAATAATTGATTTATCATATAAAGCTGCTAAAAAATTAGGTTTTGTAAATCAAGGTACAGTTAAAGTCAGGATTGATGTTCTAAGACTTGGTGATAATAAATATTATAAATGAAAAAAGTTTGCTGTATCGTTAATCCAGTAAGTGGTTTAAAGCAATCACTTAAAGTATTTAATGAATATAAAAAAGTTCTTCAAGGCTCTCAGTTTAAAGTTACATTATTTGTTTCCGAGTATCCAAATCATATAAAAGAATTCACTTCAAAAATTGATAAAAATACTTTTGATAGAATTATAATATTTGGCGGTGATGGAACAATTAATGAAGTAATCAATGGGCTTTATTATTCAAAAAAATTACATGTTTTTGAGATTGGAGTTATTCCTACTGGATCTGGAAACTCAGTAGCTCATGATATAAATGCGTTGGACTTAGATGTTGCTATTAAAAAATGTATTGGAAATAACATTGTTAAGATGGATGTTAATGAGGTTGATTTTGACAGTTTTTCACAGCTGAGTGTAAGCGTTTTGGGTTGGGGAATGTTTTCATATGGAAATATAAGAGCTGAAAAATTAAGGTTTCTAGGTCCAGTGAGATATGATGTTGCCTCAATAATTACTCTATTAGAGAAGAAAATGTATTCTGCTGAAATTATTGTAGATGGAGTAAGAAAACCTTTGACATGTGCATTCATTGTTGGATGTAATAGCGTGCATACTGGTAAGGGAATGATGGTTGCTCCGAAAGGAGGATTTTTTGATCAGAAAATTGAGCTAGTTACTTTAAAAAACAATGTTACAAGACTACAGATTGCTGATGTTTTTAAGAGGGTCTATGAGGGGACGCATATCGAATTACCGTTTATAGAAAATATTCAAGTCAAAAGTTTTTCTATATATTCTTCAAAAATTACTTATTACAACATTGACGGAGATATTGTCAAAAGTAAAAATGCTTCTGTTAAAGTTGTTCCTGAGGCAATAAATCTTTTGATATAAATAAATATTCATTATTTTGAAAAATGTCTTCATTACAGTCTAGAATTTTAATTGGTTTGATAGGTTTTCCGTCTGTAATCTATATCATCATTAACCATATTTTTCTATTCAATCTTTTAGTTTTCGTTTGTTATGTTCTTGCTTTTAAAGAGTATTTAAAAATTATCAAAAGTTTTTCAAATAACGCTTTTTGGATAGTTTTTGGAGTAATAT
>MDTC01033312.1_pt1 | contig 11694 bp, 12 predicted proteins | sample 811181 | NCBI WGS metagenome assembly MDTC01 (sample SAMN05326644, study PRJNA326480) | marine metagenome | isolation source: seawater | place: Pacific Ocean: North | collected 2011 | reverse complement strand
ATCTCAACAAACAGAACAAAGCGGACACTTCATACAGGTGTTACCATTGGAGGCACAGGCTTAACCGAAATAACCTCAACAAATAGCCCGACGTCTGAATATACTTTTGACTCGGCTATATTTGCGGGAAACTTTAGCACCACTGGAAGCCAAACAGTGACGTTTAATTATGATGGTTCACAAGTTGATTATGGGTCTGGACACGCAATTATTTTTCTTAACAAGGCATTTGCTTCCACTCCCTCGGCCTCAGACAGTGATGGTGCTAACAATTTAAACGTAAGCTCTCACACGCTTACAATAGACAAGTTTGGAGAGGGAATACACGTTGGCACAGCAACGGTTAGAAATCTATCTGTGGGCATGACAAATATGGATACCTTAATTAATTTAGCTGGAGACAACACGACAACCAGAAACTATCTGTTTGGGTTTGGGATTAGCTCTGGCTCTTACAATGTGTCCAGTTCTCTTTCCAGCGTCGCCAGTTCATTTGATACTAACCAAGGGGAAACATTTGCTGTGGCGTCATTTGCCCCAACAAAGTTTTCAAATTAAATTAGGAGAAGGTTGTGGGTTCAGTAGTAAACATAGACGGCTCGTCAAAAGAATTACAATGGGAAGGGGCTATCAATAAAAGATTATTACGAATAGATGTAACTGATGTGGGCGAGCTTACAGACGTTATTGCAAGGGTAGAATGGCTAATTGAGTTTGTTCTTTGTGAAGGCGTGACTTCCGAGGCAACTGTACGCACTGAGCTAGAGCTTGACGATATTGACCCAAAAGATTTTATGCCGATACAGGAAATGACACAGGATAAAATTCTGAGTTTTTGTTTAGCAAAGCAGGGTGGCGACGAGTTTATAAGGCATCTTTTGGAACTGCACTCAGAGCCGCTTGCCCAAAAATATAAAGAAAAAGATTACCGAAGGTTTGATATAAATGAGCTTCCAGAATCATAGAGTTCTATCATACAAGTGGTTTACAGACCCTGACACACTGCCTGAGTGGAAGTGTGTGGAGGAGTTTGCTGAGTGGTACTTTGAAAACGATATGCCTTGGCTACCCCCAAATGAGATAGAGGTAAGCTGTTCAGACGATGCAACAGCGATGCCGATATTTAGGCATGGTCAATTTCAAGTAGAAATATATATGGTGCATCCCCACCCTTCATTTAAAAAGCATGGTCATCCCGGCGTTGATGTAATCGAGCATAGGATGGACAGGGACGGGGTGTGGTCTAGTGGTGTTTGTCTCTCCGGTGACACGCACGGCACTGACTCAAATTTATTTATGGACAATGTTGGCTGGCCTTTGTTAGCGGTAGAAAAGTGGCATGACGGAATAAAACCTTCTACTGTTGCGGCATACTGGAAAGGCAATGTTGTGGGTCAGAGGCACAAAAACCTAATCAATAAATATCATAACAATCCTTATTTTGCTGGTAATTATGTAGACACTGGCAGGGAGGCAAGCAATGGATAGGGTTGTTGAAACAGGTTTTGGCGATGTTGAGGCAGAAATTAATGCCTACAAAGATTCTCCATTTATACTTAAAATGTTGCAAGGATGCTTGCAAAGTGTGGGCTTGGTTTTTTCGGGCGGCATAACGGGCGAGGCTGTGGATTTAGGTTGTGGCGATGGGCAAGGTGTAGAAATTTTCTGCAACGATTATCCCAATCTAAATTGGACGGGAATTGATAGCTCGCCTTTTGCCATAAGCGCGGCGAATACAAGGAAGTCATCAAGCTCGTTTTCAAGTCAAATGACATTTACAGAGGCAGATTTTACATCAAATACAACAGAGTATGATTTTTGTTTTAGCTGTAATGCTCTGCATCATATACCAACTGGTCTTGATTTTTGGAACGCAGTGAAGGCCAGCACAAAAAGTGGTGGGAAAATATATATTATTGATTTTATTAGAGCAGATAACGAATCCGATATAGACGAATTTATAACAACACTAAAGAATACGAACGCCTACTCTAGCGAGCAATTTTACACGGACGCAAAGGCATCTTTTAAATCCTGTTACAGCGAAAGCGAAATAAAAGAAGACCTGTCTTCCGCAGGGCTATCTTTAAATGTTAGAGTAAACGATATTGGCGTGGGTCTTCCCACCGTTGAGATATATGGAACTAAGTAATGCCTTTACAAAAGTTACAATTTAGGCCGGGCGTAAACAGAGAAAGCACATCTTACTCTAATGAGGGCGGCTGGTTTGACTGTAACTTAGTGCGCTTTCGCATGGGTGTTCCAGAAAAAATAAAAGGCTGGACAAAGTTTACTGACACTGCTGTGGACGGATTAATTAGAGGTATTCGTACATGGGCAGACTTCGAGGGAGACAAGTTTATAGGTATTGGAACCTCTAAAAAATATTATGTCTACAAGGGCGGCTCCTTAAACAACATTACCCCTACTCGCAAAACATCTACAGGGCTTTCAAACCCAATAGCTACAACAAGCGGTAGCACTACGGTTACTATAACCGATGCTTCTCATGGCGCTGTTCTTGGTGATTTTGTTACTTTGTCTGGGGCGTCAGACACTGGCGGGGTTACTGCGGCTAACTTAAACAAAGAGCATGAGATAACCAGTATTACATCAAACAACGCATACACAATTACAGTTGCGTCAGCCGCAAGTAGCACAGCGACAGGCGGCGGCACTGTGGGCGCTGTGTATCAAATTAACACTGGACTTGATACACAGATTGTCGGTACTGGTTGGGGTGCGGCTCCTTGGAATACAGGAGCTTGGGGTGATGAATACCTAGGCTCTGATATTCTTTTGGGGCTACGTCTTATTAGCCACGATATACTTAGAGAGGACTTGGTATTTAATATTCGTGATGAGGGTATTTATTACTGGGATACGTCTGCAAATAGAACCAGCTTTGGTGCGGCTGTGCATATAAATTCTATATCTGGAGCAGACGGATTTGCGCCAACTAATGCCAAGCAGGTGCTTGTCTCCGATATAAACAGACACGTTATCGCTTTTGGATGCACCCCTGTCGAGCAGACTTTAGCCAATAGCGGCAACGGCGAGATTGACCCACTATTAATTAGGTTCAGCGATTCTAATGACGCAACAATTTGGAACCCTGATTTTACAAACAGTGCTGGAGATATATTGTTAGCTAGTGGTAATGAAATTGTATCAGCAGTGCATACAAGACAAGAGACCTTAGTCTTTACAGATGCAAGCTTGTACTCAATGCAAAACATTGGACCTCCGTTGATTTTTGTTGCCGCGCCTATATCTGGGCAGACAACAATTATGGGGCCAAACTCTGCGGTTGCTGTGGACGGCATTGTATTTTGGATGGGGAAAGAAAACTTTTATCTGTACTCTGGCTCGGTTCAAAAGATAGATTGCACAGTAAGGTCTAAAGTTTTCAATGATTTTAACTTTAGACAGTCAGCCAAAGTCTTTGCGTCAGTCAACAGTACATACAACGAGGTATGGTGGTTCTACCCATCCGCAAGCTCGGAGAACAACGACAAGTATGTGGTCTTTAATTATCAAGAGCAGTTGTGGTATTTTGGAGATATGCCGAGAACAGCTTGGGCGGACAGGGGTATATATGAATATCCATTAGCCGCCAGCACTGACGGATTTATATACGAACATGAAAGAGACTTAAACGATGGAAGCACATCTCCTGCCAGTGGCTTGAACTCTTTTATTGAAAGCAGTCAGATGGATATTGGTGATGGCGAACAGTTTACCTTTGTGAATCGAGTAATACATGACGTTACCTTTGACGGCTCTTCTACCCCTAACCCTAAGATGAACGTAGTTCTGAAAAGCAGGAATTTTCCGGGGGCTAATTTTACTGAAACAAGCACAAGCTCTGTAACCAAAACAGCAACTCTACCAGTGGAGCAGTTTACTGAAAAGAGTGATGTAAGACTGCGCGGCAGGTCTTTTGTTTTTAGATACGAAAGTTCCGAAACAGATGTGCAGTGGAGGGCAGGCTCCCCTAGGGTTGGCGTTAGAACGGATGGTAAGAGATGAGTAGACGCACGGCCTTTCCTTTGTTTGGCAATGCAGAGGCGAGATATAATCAATATCAAGAAATGCAAAAACAGCAGTCTTACAACCTGCTGGTGCGAGCATTGAAATCTGTGGGCGAGGAAAGAGCTTTTAAGTTAGTCATTACAAACATACAGCAGGGAGACAAGGGGTTGGAGCCGGGTACTCTTTTTGCAGATAAAAACAGAGTATTTATATCTCAATTAGACCTAGCCTTTCCTGCTGGCATATCAATGACATCTAGCGTTGGTTCGGTTACAGTATCTATAAGTTAACGGTAACTTTTATGGCACAGAAGAAATTAGAAAAGGGTAGCAGGTTTGAGGCGCATGACCTTGATGGAGACGGCATCGTAACAGATGAGGAGATAGCCCGTGAGAAAGAGATGGTCGAGCTTGAGCTTAGAGAAGAAAAAGCCAAGCAACAGCAATCAATGGCTTGGGTCGCTATGGGGTCTATGCTGGTGTTTAGCACTTTTTTATTTCTTCCTATTATTCCTGACAGTCGCGTCAACGCTTTGGCTGATTTGCTTGGTTTGTTTTACATTGCACAAGCTGGCGTCGTGGGGGCGTATATGGGCGTATCGGCATGGATGAGCCGAAGATAATATTTAGATATCAAGGGCGCTTGAACAAATATCGAGAATATGAAAGATGGGCAAAGATTAGAAGAAAAAACCTTCAGGTAAGGTTGACCAAAAGAAAGAGAGAGAAGGATGCTTAGTGTAGTGGGTTCATTGTTGGGATTTGCCAGTAGCGCAGTCCCTGCTGTTACTGACCATTTCAAGAACAAAAGCAACCAAAAGTTTGAACTTGAAAAGATGAAGGTTGCCGCAGAGTTGCGGAAAGAGGGCTATGACTTTGAGTTAAAAGCTTTCGAGGCACAGGCGCAGGACAAAGAGCATGAACGCCTGATACAGCATGACATCAGCATAAACAAGGGTACGGGATTTATTACTGGATTGCAGAAGTCTGTGAGGCCAGTTATTACATATTGCTTCTTTGGATTGTTTCTTGCCATAGAGATAACCCTGCTGAGAGAGGCGCTGAAGTCTGGGATGGAGGTTGCCGAGGCTCTTATGGTTCTTTGGGATGAGGATACAAAGGCAATCTTTGCCGCTATAATTAGCTTCTGGTTCGGGTCAAGAGCCATAGACAAAGCAAGAGGAATTAAATGAGAGATATATCTGAAATCATAGTGCATTGCTCTGCCACACCAGAGGGCAGGGATGTTAAGACATCTGAGATAAGAGCATGGCACACAAGAGATAACGGGTGGTCAGACATAGGCTATCACTTTGTTGTTGAGCTTGACGGGGCGATAGGTGTCGGGAGACCGCAGTCACGCTCTGGAGCGCATTGTAGCGGAAGAAACAGTAATTCTATAGGAGTGTGTTATGTGGGTGGCGTTGATGCTGACGGGAACGCTAAAGATACGAGAAATTATGACCAAAAACTTTCTTTAGAAACTTTGCTGGGCTTGTTGAAAAATACCTATCCAGATGCGATAATATGTGGGCATAGAGATTTTTCTGATAAGGATTGCCCCTCCTTTGATGCTAAGACAGAATATGCAAAGCTAGGAGACTAACAATGGTTTTACCCCTAATAGGTTCATTATTAGCGCCGACATTGTTCGCTGGTGCGGGCGGTCTTTCCGCCGCAACGCTTGCTGGTCTTGGCGCTGGGGTTGGCTCGCTGGCCCAAGGTGATGACCTAGGTGAAGCACTAAGCACAGGTCTTATATCTGGTTTAACAGCAGGTGTTGCTGGTAAATTCTTAGGCGCTGGTAGCGGCGCAGGGGAGGCGGCGGCCACTGCCACTGGTGTGCCAACAGCCGCACCCACAATCTCGCCATCAGGAACAGTCGCAGAAGTTGCGGGTGAAGCCAGTTCTGAAGCGGCGAAGTCATTATTTAATCCGACCTTCACCAAAGAAACCCTTGTAGCAGGCGCAACAGGCGGCCTAGGTGCAATGGCAAATCAGCCGATGGAGCAAGAGCCAATTAAGAAAAGGCGCGAGTTTGAAGACCCCGGATTAGCAACACCACCACCACCACCGACAGGTGTAGGCAGAGGCGTGACTATAAATACGCCCGGCGTTAGGTCTGGCATGGAAAGAGACTTTGGGTTTGGCCCAGCGCAGATTAGTGATGTTACCTTACCAGAGAAGCTGAAGCTGTCCTCTGGGGGCATAGTGTCGCTTGCTGAGGGTGGCAATCTAAAAGAAGTGCCTGATGACAACCCCGGATTAGGCAAGCTTCCCGAAGAAGTTAGAAACAAAATGGGGTATATGGAAGAGGGCGGCGTCGTTAGCATGGCCCCTAAACTTGCAGAGGCTATGGGCGCAAAAGAAGACCCTAATGATAAAGAGATTATTACAGCCGCAGTAAGAGCTATTGCTGGAATGTCAGAGCAACCAGAAATTGATTTGGCTAAGTTTATCAGTAGATACGGGGAAGACGCCCTTAGAGACTTGGTCGAAAAAGTAAAACGTGGTGATTTCTTCGAGAACATGGCACAGAATGATGGCCTTATGAAAGGCGCAGGAGATGGAATGGACGACCTAATACCAGCGAGCCTAGAGGACGGCAAGCAGGACGTAGTGTTGTCTAACGATGAGTTTGTTGTACCTGCCGACGTAGTAAGCGGTTTAGGTAACGGCTCATCAGATGCTGGTGCGAAAGCCTTGTACGACATGATGGACAAGGTACGCATGAAACGAACAGGCACAGTGGAACAGCCGCCGCAAGTGCCACAGGAGGAAATGTTGCCCGTATGATTTTTACAGCTATTCCTAGGGAGGCGCTTGATACCGTATGGTTGCAAGCGAGAGAATTACTGGAAGGCGCTGTTAGAACACAAGAACACTCATATCATGTAACTGACATATATTCGTTTATAAGCTCTGGTCATGTGGTGTTGTGGTTTGTTTATGAAAATGATGTTCCAATAGCGGCTATTTGCACAAGGATACAGTCTTATCCGTATATGAAAAGTCTTTGTATAGACTGGGTGGGCGGAAAGAAAATGTCGAAGTGGATGGACTTAGTTCTTGAAACTTTGACCAAATATGCAAAGACTAATAATTGCAGGCAACTAGAGGGTTTTGGACGCAAGGCATGGGGTAGAGCCTTGGAACGATATGGATGGAAGCAGAACTATATTGCATATAGAGTGGACATAGGAAGCCCTTATGATACTGACGAAAAAACAAACAAATGATTTTGATGACATTCTTGGCGTAACAATTACGACAGGGGATGAGTGGCTTGATAAAAAGCTAAACCAAAACATTTGTTATAGTAAGGGTGGTGGTCGTGGACCACAGCAAACTGAGTCAAAGGTAACTCAAACAGACATACCTGAAGAGTTTATGCCATATGCGCTTCGCAACCTAGAACGTGCGGAGAGTGAATATCTTAGACCATACACAGCTTATGACAGCCCCAGACTAGCTGGTCTATCTCAAGACACCCAGATGGCTAATCAGCTAATTAGAAACATGGCCACAACAGGACAGCCCGGAATAGCTGATGCTATGGATGCCACAAGGATGGGAACTCAGTTCGCTCTTGACGCGGCATATGGTGAGGGCGCACAGCCATACCAATATTCTCAGTACGGGTTCAACCAAATGGACTTCCGTGACCCATATCAGTTTGAGAAGTTTGATTACAGCGATGTGCAAAAGTTTACTGATGAGGGCGTGATGGATGACTATATGTCCCCATACATGCAGGCTGTTGTTGATAGACAAAAGAAAGCCCTTACGGAAGATTTCAAAGAGCAAAGCGTACAAAGGGAAAGCGACATTGGAAAGCAAACAGGCGGGCTAGAAGGTTCTCGCGCCTTCTTGGTAAATCAAAGAGCAGAGAGTGACTACCTAGATAGAATGGCTGATTTGCAAGCCACTGGTCAGGAAAAGGCTTTTGAGATGGCTATGCAACAATTTACACAAGACCGTGAAGCTGGCATGACCCAAGAGCAACGCAGATATATGGAGCAGGCAAACCGCATGAAAGACCAAGCGGCTGAGTTTGCCCGTGCTGGAGACCAAGAGGCGGCAGAAAGAGCTAGGGTTCAAGCGGCAGAGGCCGCAGAGCTTGCTCGTGTGCAGGGGGCGCAGGCTGGCGAGAATAGATTGGCGGCTAAGTTCGGTCTTGATGCTATGGATAGGGCGGTAACAAACGCTGGGCAACTTGCGAAGCTAGAGCAGTTGGCTAGGGCTGGCGATGTAGAGGCCGCCACACTGCTTGGCACAATCGGTAAAGAGCAGTCAGCGCTAGACCAAGCGGCCTTGGACTTACAGTATGAGGACTTCATCAGACAAAGAGATTACGGAAAAGACCAACTAAGGTTCTTCAATGAGATACTTCGAGGAACTCCGATGGGTACGCAGACTATCTCGCAAAGGGCAGGACTGACCGCTAACCCAGCACAGCAAGCATTGGGCGCTGGCCTTGGCGCAATAGGACTACAGCAATACCTCAGTCGTATGGGTGGTTATTAGATATGAATATTTTAGACATTCAAGAAGCCCTTAAAGATTTTTCTGAGCAACAGCTTATAAATGAAATGCAAAGCCCAAGCGGTAATGCACCGCAGTTCTTGGTATTGAGCGAGCTAAATCGTCGCAAAAGAATGAAGGCCGACTTCCAAGCAAGACAGGCACAGCAAGCCCCTACAGTTGCCGAGGCGTTGGTTGCTTCTGCTGGTGTACCCACACAAGAGATGACGCAGATGAGCGCACAGATGGCTCCGTCTACAGACATGGCGCAGAACTCAGGCGTTATGGCTATGTCTGGGGGTGGTATCTTAGACTCAATCCGAGAAAGAACTATTGATAACCCATTTCTGCGAAACCCCCGATACATTGACGATGAGGATGAGTTTGACTATGAGCAAGCCATAGAAGACGGATTCGATTTCGCCCTTGGTGGTGGCTTATTGAAGGGAGGGCTTGGCCTCGGAAGAAAAACTATTGAAAGATTACTTAAAGGTAAAAATAAAGAGCCTAGCTCAATCTTTCCTACCATAAGACAAAGCAGAAAACCTAAAGAAAGCAAACCAGACGAAGTAATACAAGACGCCGTAGGGGAAGAGAAGGGGATGCTTTCTAAGGTGTTTTCAGTTCCCGGTCTGCTCAGCATTGGCGGGTTAGGCTCACTTGTTGCCGGTATGTTTGATGACGACGGAGAGGGGGAGCCGAAGACAAGTCCTGTTGGTGTTGTGCCGGATAATCAACAAGGTGGGTTTGATTTAACGACAGATGCTCGCCAGCAGGAGCTACAAGAACTTTATGATGAGTACGACAGGCTGTCTGAAAAGTCTGTCAGAGATGCCGACATGAACAAATACCTAGCTCTTGCCGCCGCAGGCTTTCAGTTGATGCAACCCGACGAGGGTGGCTTCGCTGGAGCCGCAAGTAAAGCGGGATTGGCTGGTCTTAAAACATTGCAAGACTCAGATGCGGCATACAATAAAGCCGTCACGGACAGGCTCGCTACACGAATTAAATTATATGACGCCACAAAACCAAAAGATAAAGCTGACCAGCTTGCCAAAATAGCTAAGGCTATTTCTGTACTTCAGACAGAGCGAGAAAGAGCTATAGACGATGTGACAAGGGAGCAAATAAATCGACAAATAGAAATGCTTGTGCAACAGCAACAAGCGATAATGGGCATAGCGCAAGGCCAGAATGTAGTGACGGTTAATTAGCAGGAGTTCCCATGCAAATAGAAAGAATGGGTCGCTCTGGTCAAATCTATCGCTACAACATAGCGGGCGACACACCCACGGAACAAGAACTTCAAGACTTTTCAAACATTGTTGAGACCAACTTCAACGACAGCTTTAACCTAGGCCCGACATCAGAAGAGTTATCTGTTGGAGAAAACCTGAAAAACGCACTCAGCGCAGGTATAGACAGCTTGCAATTAAACTCCGCTAGGGCGGGGCAGGAGGTCGCCAATCAGTTAGGTCTAGAGACCGTAGCCAAGGGCTTTGGTAACATCGTAGATACCAACAAAGAGCAGTTGTCCAACACTCTCATGCAGTATAGCGGCACGGATGACATCGACAGCGCAAAAGACTTGCTTGGGTATACGGGTCAGCTTGTGGCTCAAAACCTTCCCAACCTTGCCGTTTCTGCCGCAGGTGCTATAGCTGGTAAAAAGCTTGCACCCATAAGCAAGATTGCAAAAAAACTTAGCCCAAAAGCGAAAGAAATCGCAGACGCTGGGTTGGGTGGCATAGTCACACAGTTTGGGGTCAATATGTTTGGGGGCGCTTTGCTCAACGAAGACGAGCTTGTTGCCCAAGGTGTGCAGAAAGAGGTAGATGTAGGCGCGGCGGCCTTGTACGGGCTTAGTGCGGCGGCCTTAGAAAGTTTGTCTGACTTGTTTGTCTTGGGCGGAGCTAAGATTTTAGGCAAGCCATTGCTCACAAAGGTTGAGTTCAAGCCTATGGGTACAGTGCCGGGAAGGTTTGCCACGGGCGCTGTCAAGGGTATAGCTGTTGAGTCACCAACAGAGCTTGGTCAAGCGATACTTAATAGGATGCAGTTGGGGCAAGACCTAACTAGTGCGGAGGCGCAAAAAGAATACTTTGAGGCGGCAATCGCTGGCGGCTTAGTTGGCGGTAGCATAAGGGGTACTGTTGACGCCATAACTGGTAAGAATCCCACAAAAGAGAAAATAGATGAACTCACAGAGGATTACGAAGAAGACACACAGCGCACAGAGGTCATGGCTCAGAACGTCGCGCAATATGAAAATGAAAACCTAGAGGCCGAGGGGCTGTCAGTTTTAGATAACGAACAACTGAGCGTTGTCGAGCAAGACCAAATCCTTTTTGATGGAGAGGGCATAGATAGAACTCGCCGTGGTCAAGCGCTTCTCAATATAGATGAGGAGCTTAACACTGGCTTCGACGCCATTCCTCTGTCAGAGCTTTCTGTTCCCGAAAGAAAAAAGATACGAGATGCAAGGCGCTCTGCTGGTCGCCCGCCATCAGACACCATAACAATAGAAGAACTGCGGGAGGTCGCGGGTCTTAAAGTTGCCAACAGAGAAGCAAAGAAACAAAAGCCACTAACATCTAAGCAGGCTGTAAGCGGTAACTTCCTGCCGCCTGAGAAGTTTCGGTGGTCTCAGTACGAGAAAGCTGTGCGCTTTGCCATACAAAAGACAAGAGACAATGCAGGGAAGGTTGTAAAGAACGCCAACCTTTCTATCAAAGACATAATGAAAGCCGCCAACGTCAAGAGAGACAGTGCGCTCTCTATACGCAAAAGGATGCTTTCAGAGGGCGTCTTAGAGGAATATGCAAAGAACAAGTATGCCGCCACCTCGTCAGCAGAGGTGCAGGCACAGCCACTTAGAGAGGCAGAGCAGAGGCTTGCACAGGGTCAGGCAAGTGTTGAGGCGGCAGAGCAGAAGCTAAAGGCTGATGAGAAAAAGGCCGAGAAACTACGCCTGCAATCTCCAGATGATTATGATAATGCGCTAATAGATATAGAGGCGACTAGGTCTACAATTATTGAGAAGCGCAAATCGCTTGATGACTTGGCAAAAACAATCAAAGGATACAGGTCAAAAAGAAAAACTGGATTTAGGAAAGCTGGACCGAAGCTAAACACT
>MDTC01094702.1_pt1 | contig 11695 bp, 12 predicted proteins | sample 811181 | NCBI WGS metagenome assembly MDTC01 (sample SAMN05326644, study PRJNA326480) | marine metagenome | isolation source: seawater | place: Pacific Ocean: North | collected 2011 | reverse complement strand
CGCATGTTAAAATCATCATATCTTTATAATCTTTAACAAACTCTAATGCCGAAGTTCCAAAAGTTGCTCTTGGACCAATAGTTGACCAAATCTTTAGATTTCTTTCATTAATTTCAATTGGCATTTGACTCCAATTCTTTTAAAGCTTCTTCATATAATTTTTTTGTAAGAATAGCATGATGCCAATCATTATTATTTTCTGAAAAGCTAAAACCCTTACCTTTAATTGTATTCATTATTAGTGCATTTGGTTTTTGATTATATTTAATACTTGAAAAATATTTGATCATCTCATCAATATTATGTCCATCAATTGAATTTACATTCCAACCAAAACTTTCCCACTTTTTTTGTAAATTATCTGAATTCATTATTTCTTGAGTTGTTCCTGTTTGTTGAAAGTTATTTTTGTCAACTATCAAAAAAATGTTATCTAAATTAAATTTTACTGCTGCCATTGACGCTTCCCAAACAGAACCTTCATTTGACTCACCATCACCTAAAATAACAAAGATTTTATTATTTTTTCTCTTTTTTTTTAGTGCTATAGCCACTCCAATGGCTAAAGATAGTCCCATCCCTAATGATCCGTTTGAAAATTCTATACCAATATCTCTATTAATGACGGGATGACCCAAAAGATCACTTCCATCCAATTCAAAAGTTTCTAAATCTTTTTCTTTTATAAAACCAATTTGACTTAAGGCAGCATAATAAGCCAAGCATGCATGTCCTTTACTTAAAATAAATCTATCTCTATCAGAGCTTGTCGGATCATCCTTTTTAATATTCATGTGACTACAAAATAGAAAAGAAATAATATCAACTATAGACAATGCACCACCAAAATGAGAGCTATGAGCTCCAGCTACATAGGCCATTTTTAAGATTTTTTTTTTTAATTTCTTTAGAAAAATCTTGAATTTTTTTTTTTTCGTTTTCAATTGTCATGACATTCCTCCATCTACTCTTATTACTTGACCTGTAATATAACTAGATAAATTACTAGACAAAAATAAAACAACGTCTGCTATTTCTTTAGGAGTACCAATTCTTTTGAGCGAAAGTTTTTCTGCTACTAGCTTGTCAAGAACCTCTTTTGGAGTGTTGTTTCTCATCATTTCAGTGTCCGTTAATCCAGGTTCGACCGCATTTACTCTGATTTTGAGACCTCCTAATTCCTTAGACAAATTTTTAGATAGGGAATTTATCGCAGCTTTAGATGAGGAATAAGCACTTCTTCCATAGTTAGAGTCTGATGCTGAACTTGATGAAATAAAAATAATACTTGAATTCTGATTCATGGATCTAACAAGTTTTTGGGTAAATAACGCTTGATTGAAAAAATTTACTTGAAAAAGATCTTTAAAGTTTTCAATTTTTGTCATTTGAAATAAGGAGGTTGTAATTATTCCCGCGTTATTAACTAAAATATCTATTTTTTGTTTTTTAGAAATAATAGAGTTAGCGGCATCCAAAGTTTTTTTTTCATCAGATAGATCTATTTGGAATATTTCAATTTTATTTTGATTTTTATTTTCCAAATCTTTAATTTCTCTCTGAAATTCTTTTGTTATGGTTCTGACCCCTGCATAAATGATTGCACCATTTTCAGAGAAATTTTCAAGAATTTTTTTACCAATACCTTTATTGCACCCTGTTATCACTGCAACTTTTTTTGCTAACAACATTCCTTAAATGAAATCTTCTTTTTCAAAAATTTCTTCTGCCAAAGCTGGTTTGAAAATTGATTGGCCGCTTTTAGTCATAAATTTACTTATAAAATTTTTGTCTTCACCAGCTAAACATAGATCACTATGATTTCTAAAGTGTTTTATTCTAAATCCGAAATCTACAATATCTTTCAGTGAACTTTTAAATATATTTCCAATTTTTATATGCACATAAGGACATACTAAAACATCACCTATTGGCGTGACGTATAGTCTATTTACAGTAGTACACCCAAGTATTTTTTCGTGATTCTTATCAAAAGGGTTCCAAACATTTCTAACTAAATTTTTATATTCTTTTCTAATTTTTCTGAGATATTCCCTATCCTTATCATCACATATTATTCCTTCTGCATTCTGCCACATGCCCGATGGGACTGCTACATTGAGAAGAGTTTTGTATCTTTTTTGTTTAGAATAATCTAACAACTGTTTAAAATGTTCTGTATTGGCATTATAATGACCAACAGTTATATTTAAATAAGGATCCATTCCAGCATTTTTGACATGCTCCAAAGCTTCAATAGCTCTTCTCCATGAATCTTTTCTGCCTCTAATTTCATCATGAACCTTTTCATCCATGCTGTCTATACTCACTGATACTCTACTAACTTTATATTCAGCTAGTTTTTTAGCCATAGACTCGTCGAGATAAAAACCGTTGGTGGTTAAATACATATAAAATCTTTCAGGTCTAATAGCCTCAAGAACCTGGAATAATTTTTTTGGTTGTAATAATAATTCACCACCTTGCAAATCAAATTCGAAATAACCTAATTCATCGGCCTCATCAGCCAACTTTCTAATCGCACCTATATCCAAGTATTCTTTAACATGATCGCCTTTCGGAGAATTAGTAAAACAGTACTTACACCTTAAATTGCATGCGTTATTAAAATTTAAATCAATTCCTCTTGTTTTTGTTCCTACTTTTCCGTCATTCTTATGAACATAATCGTAAAATTTTCTTAACTTTTCTACAAGTCGAGGTTTATTCAATAATGACGATGCGATTGGCATAATTAAGTTATACTATACTTTTTAATTTCTTTAGGCAACGCCAAGTTTAATTTTGCAGAACAAACATTTTCATTATCAACAAAACCCATGGCATTACAAGTTAGCAATCCTCTCTGGTATTTAACTACTTCAGTTTTAATTACAAATCTTTTTTTCGGTAAGACTTTTTTTTTAAATAATAGTTTTTCAGCAGAGACTAAATACATTATTTCACCTTTATTTCCTGGAAGAGTTAAGACAGATAAAGCACTCATTTGAGTTAAGGCTTCAATTTGAAGCATGCCTGGCATATTAGGATCTGTAGGCCAATGAACTTTAAAAAACCACTCATCCTCTTTTAAATCTTTGTATCCATTAACACTCTTACCAGGAACCACTTCAGTCACGTAGTCAATCATTAAATAAGGGTCTCTATTTTGCTGAAATTCACATATTTGATTTTTATCTAATTCCATAATTACTTTAAATCCACAATTCTAGTTAAAATTCTATTTAAGTCATATCCATCCCAATTTAAATCTATTTCTAACGCTTGACCAATTGGAACAATACGATCAATTCCTTTTAAGTGATTTTTTTTAATGAATTTAGACAAGTAATCTTTTGACAATCCAAAATAAGATAAAGTTTGACAATTTTTTTCTATAAATTTTGAAATTTGATCTAAACTATTTATATCATATTCATAAAAATAACCCCACTTACCTCTTAATGAACATATATCATTATTCAGTTTCTTTAATCTTATTAAATATAAAAAATTACTTAATATTTTATGACTTTTAATATTATTTGATGAAGCTAGATCCGTATACAATTTAGTCTGTTTATCAAACAAACCTAATTCTGGTAAATTATATTTTTTTTTCAGATAATCAGATATACCTCTCCAAAATAAATCTTTTATTTTAGACTTGTCATCATTAATCCATAAAATTAAGTGCGGAGACGAGCAAGCATTTTGGTCTACTAAATAAGTATCATTATAAAACTTTTCAAAGAGTCTTTGTTTTTCAAATTTTTTAATTTGTAGAAATTTTTTTGCATTTATAACACAAAAAGAAAATCTATCAGAAAAAGCAATATCAAGTGATCTCTCTTGTAATTTAAAATTTCTTATATTTTTTATAGTATCATCTCCTCCCCAAATTATTCTCGCATCACAAATTTTTGAAATATTTTTTGTGAATTCATCATTTTGATGATATCTCACTATTTTAATCATATCTTTAATTTTAGAAAATTTTTTAGCTTTAACTATTTTGTTAATATTATTACAGATTATTTTAACTTGTTCGAATTTTTGATGAGGGACTTTAACAATATTAGTATTACCAGTTAATAATCCAAAAATTAGGGAATATGCAAAATTTGTTGGTACATTAGAAGGTGCAATGTGAAATAATAAACCTAAACCAATCCTAAAATCTGTAAATGAAAATTTTTTTTTCATAATTTCTATATTTTTTTTTCTACACCAGAATGCTAAAGTTTTTAAATCAGGGTAAATTTTAGCTTTTTTATCTTTGTTCAAGCTTTTTGATAAATTATCTAAAAATTCACAAATAATTGGATTGTATGGCTGTAATGAAAATGAGCTTATTTTTTTATCTCCGGATAGAAAATGTATTAAATTATTTTTTTTCATTAAATATCGCTACACCCTCTTATTTCTGCTTTTTTTATACGACCGTGAACCTTAAATTTTTTTCCTAATGACGAACACTCACACGAATTATTTACAATTTCACCTAAATCTTCTGTCAATATACTGTGACCTGGATAACTTGATGGAAGTAGGGATACTAGTTGAATAAATCCTTTTTTTCCATCTTTTTGTATATTTAATTTTTGATCTCTTATTATTACATCTGAAAAAATTGAGGTTATAAAACTTGAACACTTATCACACTCTATAAAAATTGAACCTGTTTGTTCGACTAATCCATAGTAATTATAAATTTTTTTCAATCCTGTTTTGTTCAATAAATTTTTTTTGAATAAATCATTATTAACTTTAATATTAGTCATTTTTTTCCACCCACCTCCATGAAGCAAAATACCGTTTAATAAATCACGGTTTAGGCTATTTTTATCTAAATTTATGTAAAGATTTTCATAAACTGAACTAGTAAAACCAAAAATAAAAAAACGAGAACTACCATAATTTTTTAAAAAATTGTTTATATTTTTATAATCCAACTTACCATTTTCATCTAAAGCAAAAGTATGATCACTCCCAAAAATCGAAAAACCATAAAATGCTGCTGTTTTTGCGTCAAATTTTGACCTATCTTTTAATATAGGCTTTTTGTCAATAACCAACATTGGAATTCTTTTTTTTCCTAAAATTGTAGAAACTATTTTTGATAAAGCTCTAACTTGATCATTAGAATTTTTTTTATCTAAAAAAATCTGCGATAAAGATCTGTCGCTTGTTCCCGATGATCTCAAAACTTTAAATATCTCTTTATTTTTTATACTTTTAAGTTCTATTGATTTAAAAATATTTACTGGCAAATATGGTATCTTATTTAAGTCATTATTTTTAAAATCGTAACTAATATGATCAAGAATATTTTTATATTCTTTTGAATTCTTATAATGATGAAAAATTAAATTTTTAATAAATTTTTCAAAATAATATTTTTTATCATTGGCATTTAGAGAAAATGCATTTAAATTTAAATATTCATTAATTTTCATTTTAAATAATTTCCTTAAAAAAATTTTTGTCTTTTAACTCTAGCTTATCACCTTTTATTATTTTGATATAATTTGAATTAATTCCATAGTTTTTATTGATGGTTGATATTATTTTTTTTTTTAATTTAATATTTTTCGTCGAAATACACAAAAATTTGTCATTTACTACACATTTAGTTTTTAAACCATTTTTACTTAGCTTTTTTTCAATATCATCCAAATTTAATCTTAATCCAAATAATTTTGATATTCTATTTTTTCTACCAACAAGAAAAAAATAATTTTTTGAATCTTTATATGCTAAGTCACCCGTATTAAGAACTCCCTTATTAACGTCACCTTTTTTTAGATCAAATAGTTTTGATGCATAACCCAAAGAAACATTTTTTCCGAAATATGTTATTTCACCAACTTCATTATTTTTTTTAATAATATCTCCATTTTTATTAATCAATTTAAATAAAGATCCTTTTAAGGCTTTGCCAATACTACCTTCTTTGGTTTTGTCGTTTACTTTAATATATGACATTCTTGGACTTGCTTCTGTTTGACCATACATTAAAAAAAATTTAATCCTTTTTTTTTTTGAAAAATCATTAAAATATTTTAGAATTGAATGTTCTAATTTTCCACCAGCTTGAGTAATATATTTAATTGAAGGGATATATAGCTTATTAAAATTTATTCTTTTTAGTAATTCATAAAATTGAGGCACTCCGTTAAGAGAGTTTATATTGTATTTTTTAACTTTTTCCCAAAAGCTTTTTTCAAAAATTGTATTTTTATTTAAAATTATTTTTGCTCCAGATTCTAAATGAGAATTTATAATTGAAATACCATAAGAATAAGCCATAGGCATAGTTGTAATAACTGTTTGATTGCTTTTAATATTTAAATATTTACTGATTGAGAAAGAATTGCTTTTAAGGTTAATTGCAGAGAGCCTTACAAATTTAGGGCTTTGAGTAGTACCAGATGTTGTTAAAAGTATTCTGTTAATACTTTTTATTGATGTATATTGCCTGAATTTTGTTTTTAAGAGTTCATAGTTTTTCAAACTGAAAAGATGTTTTTTAAATTCGTCAGAATTTTTTCCAAAAAAATTTTTTGGGCAAAAAATATAAGAGGGTTTAAATCTTAAAATAGTGTCTTTGATATAATTTTCAGTAAAACTTTCATCCAATAAAATTACAGTAAATTGTGATCTTAGAAAGGCTGTATAACCAAAAACACTATCAGCTGTATTACTTGTAATATGGATGATTAATGAATTTTTTTTAATTTTTGATATAATATAATCATTTCTATTTAATATATCGTTGTAGCTATATTCAAATCCATCTAAGTCTACTAAAGCAATTTTTTTTTTATCTCTAGCAAAATTCGTGAAAAGGTTATTATTCATTTATTTTTTATTTTCCAGATATTCTTTTTTGATAAACGATAACTTTGTCTTTTTTTAAATCTTCAACCATTGTGTTGTAGGTTTTTTTAATGTCGATTACTCCTAAATTTATTTCATTTAAAATTATTTTTTTATATGCTTTTTTTTTAATCAAAATATTATCTAATTTATCGCTTATTCCTGTAATATAGTTCGAATCTTTGTCTCTTACATACATTTTATATTTTAAAAATTTTTTTCTATTTCCAACAATGCAATTTCCACTAAATTCCTTAAAGTATCTAAAATTTACTCCTACCGCTTCTTCTGCTACATGGACAAATGTAAAACCATCCTTGTAGTCCATTCCAATAAACAAACATTTTCCATTATTTTCGATTAAATATCCAAAAGGAGAATTTAAATCAAAACAGCTTTGGTGCTCTAAATTACAAATATAGTCCTGATCTTTTCCCCAAACCGCAAAAGAGTAAATTGGGTTTAATGATCTTTTAAACGTTCTTTCTTTTAAAGCAAAATTGCTTAATGAACCCGTTTTAGATATTGTTTTCTTAAAATTAAAATCTGCTCCATTACAAAAATCCCAATTGTAAGTTGGAAATAATATTGTTCCATTTTTACCCACTCTTTTTTTTAATTTTTTGATAAAAGCGCTAGCATTAAATTTTTTTTTATTTTTTTTAAAAAAAATCAAAATTTTCAAAATATCAGAGGATACTAAAATTTTGTCTCCTGATTTAATTCCACATTTGTCAAAAAGATGATCAAAATTTATTAACATTCTAAATCTTTTTAAATATAATCAAACTTTAAAATTTTTTTTGATTTTAAAAGTAAAAGTTCTTCCTTTATTTTTTTTAATGACTGATTTAAAATTTTAGCAATTTCAAAAATATTTCTTTTTCCATTTGAATAAGCAATTAAATTTGTTCTTAATTTAATTTGAGTATTTGAATAATTATTTTTTTGAGAAATACTGTGATATAGTTTTTTTTTACTTAAAAAAGGTTCTCCAGTGACCTGAGATTTGGGTATAGTTCCAAATTCAAATGTATCAATAATATCTTTAATAACTTTAAAGGAGCCACTTAAACCTTTTTTTGTAACTAAATTAAAATTATCTTTATTTGTATGATACTCAGGATAAAACCTTGATCTATAAAAGGCAGTGAAGGGCAAATTAACTCTCGGCGAGCAATATTGTCTTTCATCGCTTCCTCTATTCAAGAAAGATAAACGTTTAACGTTTTGGAGACCATGTAATGCTACATGCAGCGCGTTATCAGCTAAGTTGTTTTCCTCAGGACTGTAAACTTGCGTATATGATCTTTCATCACCAACCATACTTAAGTTAAAACCAGAAATCACATTTTTTTTTTAAAATTTTCAAAAATCTTGATAAATATGAAATTGATCCAATCGTTTCAGGTAATAAAACAAATCTATAACTATAGTGCCTATTTTTATATTTTTTTTTTATGTATTTAATTATCGCGTTCATCACAACGGGTCCTGAAAGCTCATTATTAGCCATAGAAGGATGGCAAATGTATGTGCTAAAAAAGATTTCTTTTTTGGATTTACCTTTAAGAATACAATGACTTAAGTCTAAAGTACCCTTTTTAAATGAGCTATTTATATAAACTTTATATTGACCTCTGGGTAACTTTCTTTTTTGCTTTTCAGACATACAAAAACCCCAGCTTTTTTTATAGTAACTTGTAACGTATGGAATAGAGTTGACTTGATCTTTTTGAGTATAAATTTTCTTAATTAATTCCTTTTTACTAATTGTTTTATTAGTTGGTTGTGAATATGAAACAATATGCAAGTTATTCTTCTTGAATTCGCAAAATTTTTTGCCACTTTTTACATGTTGAATATATGCATCCTCAATATTCCATTCTAAAGGAATTTTCCAATCAAATACCTTTTTTCCTGATCTAAATTTTATTCTTTTAAGTTCAGGATTAATTTTTTCAAAGAAAGAAAGGCTTTCTTTGATACCTTTTCCTGTAATTGATCTATGCTTGGGAAAAAGTTTTTTTGCCCATTCAATCATTTCATTTTCATACATATTTTTGAATACATTTACTATTTGTTAGAATAAATTGAAATAAATAAAAAAAACTCTATAGTCTCATTTAAGCCTAGATTAAAACAGATGCAAGAAAAAATTACTAAAAATAATCTATTTTAAAATATTTTATGAAAATTGCAATTATAGCTGATGCCAAAGAAAATGCTGGTGGCGGATACCATGTAGCCGAGTCAGCGGCTACTTTTTTTGACAAACTTAAATTAAATGATTTTGAGTTTGATATTATTTGCACATACAAAAATACTTTCAACAACCTAAAAAAAAAAGTTGATGAAAAAAATTTAGTATTATTTAACAAGGAAAACATTTTCAACAAGATTAATCTTTTTATTTTCAAGATAAATTTTATAAAATTTATTTTTGATAAATTTTCAATTTTGAATTCTTTTGAAAAATTTTTGATAAATAGAAAATATGATTTAGTATATTTTGTAACACCTTCATCGATGGCAATTTATTGTAAAAATGTAAATTTTATATATTCAATTTGGGAATTTGCTTACAAGAAATTTCCATTTTTCCCTGAGTATAAAAAAAATTATGTAGATCTTAGAGAAATGGTTCATAAATTTGTTTGTGATAATGCTTTTAAAATAATTTTTTTTGGAAATAGAGAGGTTGAGGATTTTAAGAAATTTTACTATCTAGATAAAAATAAATTTGAAAAATTTGCTTATGCGCCTGCAATATCTTTAATTAAGAACTTAAATGATGAAAAAAGTTATGTAGATAACTTTGTTTCCAATAACGAGTATCTTTTTTACCCAGCACAATTCTGGCCACATAAAAATCACATCTACATTGTTGAAAGTCTAAATTTATTTAATAAAAAAAATTCAAAAAAAATAAAAGTTGTTTTCACGGGTGGAAACATGGGTAATCTTAAAGTAATTAAAAAAAAAATTGAAGAACTTAATCTGGTAAATTATATTGAAATTTTCAGTTATCTTAAAAATGAGGAAGTCGTAAAACTTTATAAAAATTGTTTAGGAGTATTATTTCCGTCATTTGTTGGTGCAGAATCTTATCCTTTGTTTGAGTCTCTCTTTTTTAAGAAACCAATATTATATAATCAGGAAATCGTGGATGAAATTTATAATAATAGTATTATGAAACTAGACATAAATGATTTGTCGAGTTTTGAAACAAATGTAAATATCCTTAGAAACGATAAAAAACAAATTGAAACTTCTGTAAATAATGGATCATTAATTTATAAAGAAATGTTTGATGAAGAAAAAATTAAATCCAAATTATTAAGAATATTTAAAGAATATTCTGATTATAAAAAAATGTGGAGTTAAATTAGTAAATTTCTAATTTTGGCAAAGGAAATAAAAAATTTACTCCTTTTCTAATCAATGCCTTTTCTCTGTTTAAAATTTCTTTTTTAAAATGCCAAGGTAATACTAAAAACATATCAGGAGGATTTTTCCTTGCCTTTGTTTCTGAAATTATTGGAATTTTAGAACCTGGCGTATATCTTCCAAACTTTTGAGGATTTCTTTCAACTGCCGCAGAAATTATTTTATTATTTAAGCCAAAATATTGAAGAAGAACATTTCCTTTTGTTGAGGCTCCGTAAACATAAATTTTTCTTTTTTTGCTATTTTCATTAATTAGGTAATTCTTAAGATTTTCTTTGATAACATTGATCCGTTCAAAAAAGGCTTTTATTGAATAAATTTTATGAAGTCTGTATTTTTTTTCTTTATCTAAAAACCTTCTTATTCTGCTAACATTAATCTTTAATTTTGATGATCTTTTAGTTAAAAAATATTGCATACTTCCACCATTTACATCATTGTGAACCACATCAATTAATTTTAAGTTATTTTTAAGCGCAATTTGTTGCATTATTCTAGTTGAGTAATATGCAACATGTTCATGGCAAATTGTATCAAACATATTTTTTTGTATGATAGAAAGTAAATCTGCATGTTCAATTAAACATATTCCTTCATTATCTAAAATTTCATATATATCTTTTAAAAACTTATTTGGATCATCAAGGTCATAAAAAACTGACAATGCAGTAATAATCTTAAATTTTTTTTTTGTAAAATTTTTGATCTTTTTAGAAGAAAAAAAATCAAAAATTATATGATTAATATTTTTAAAATTTGATTTGTATTTTGCTGAAACTGGATCAATGCCAAATGTTTTGAACTTTTTGTTATACATATTTAAAAGAGTTCCATCATTACAAGCAATATCTAAAATTTGATCGTTTTTAGACATAGGAACTTTTTTAACAATTATGTCGTGTATAGATCTCATATGATTTGTCATAGTTTGATTTAGTCCAGTTTTGTAACCGTAATCTTTTGAAAAAAGACTTCTTTGATTAAAACTATTGCTCAGCTGTACCAAATTACATTTTTGACAAAAATCTAAACCTAGTACACCAGACTCAATTTTTTCATTTTTTTTTGGGAATTTACCAGTGAATTTAAATTTACCTAGCTCAAAAACTTTTTCAACATTAAGTGTCTTGCAGTTTCTACATTTTTTTTTTCGCATAATTACTTAAACAATAATTTTAAAATAAATAATAGATACTTAAATTATAGGGAAACAATACTAGATAGATTTTTTTAATTAAAGGCATTAAATAAATTATATCAAAATCATTTAAAATTTTTTTCAGTGCATAAATCAAGCCAATTGAGCTATTAGTACTGGTCAGCTGCACGCATTACTGCGCTTCCACATCCAGCCTATCAACGT
>MDTC01255976.1_pt1 | contig 11696 bp, 14 predicted proteins | sample 811181 | NCBI WGS metagenome assembly MDTC01 (sample SAMN05326644, study PRJNA326480) | marine metagenome | isolation source: seawater | place: Pacific Ocean: North | collected 2011 | reverse complement strand
TCATCAGCCATACATATTTCATGTATGTATCCAAGATTCTTTCTGATACTATTGTAAGACCACTTAAGGTACTTTAGGTTGTTTCTACTTGGTTGTATAAAACTAATCGTCTTCATAACTTCTCCATTTTATTCTTGTCGGTACATTTGTACCTTCTATTGGTTCTACAAAAGTAGCTTCATCTTCACTCGGTAATCTACCCCACTTCTTCACCCACTTTTGCATGTTAACTTGTTCCGCCTCTTGTTGTCTCTTTGACTTCATATGAAACTTATCTTTAGCTTCATCTCTAAAATGACTACCACGAGCAGAGAAATGCCATACAACTGATTGTGGTATCATCTTAAATTCATAACCTTCCAACTGCATACGAATAAATAAATCCTTATCTTCCCACGATGCTGGTCTAAATAAATCATCATTACCACCAATCCACTTGTAATCTTCAGTTCTACAGAAAAAACCAGCCCCACCACCTTTACGAACTTCTAAGTTATCATTCATTTTTGAAAACTCTACCGACCACTCATCAAATGAACTTGAATTAAAATCTTCAGCGTATGCCCCAAACTCATCAGTATCAACAAACACAGTACCTGGTCTGTAATCAGGATCGTTAACAAATATTCTTGGTTGTATTCTAAAAGATGATGCGATAAGTTTTGTGTCACCAATGTCATCATACAACTTTAGTAACTCTAAATCTTGATTAGGTGCTATCCACATATCTGAATGGATAATATTTACAAATTCTGTCTTAACTTTGTCAACACAAAAATTCATACCACCGCCGATACCTTTCGGATTGTTATTAGTATCTACATAGTATTCCAAATCATATTTTATGTAATTAGAATCTAACCAAGCATAAGTTCCATCGTTACAATTTTCAGCATGAACAATAATCGGCATATCTTTAAAGTGTGCATTTTGTCTAACCGATTTAATTGCTAGTTTCAGATAATCTAAATTATTATTAGTTGATATTGTCGTTGTTATTTTATGGTCTGCCATACATCTTCCCAAGTTAAACTTTTGTATTGTGGATTGAAAATATTATGAACATTAGACTCCGAGTATTTACTAGCAGTTTTATACCAACTATTAGAGTCTCTCTTTTCACTTGTTGAGTTGCCAACTTCATCTTTGACATACAATCTCTTTTTAGGGTGGTTTCTATTATGTACTAATAATATATTTTTAATAACAAATTGTGTCACATTACCTAATATTTTATTAGTCATAACCATAAAAGAAGTATCTTCATGTGTAAAAAATACTGACTTCGGTATATTCACTCCAGCCTTGACTATCTCACTTGATATGACAAGTCCACACCCATTAAATTTATGAGGACTAACTACCCTAACATCCAAGTCTGTAACTGAGTCGTTTATCTTATTCATCTCATCTATACTCGTAACATATTGAGTACCCCACCATTCTTTGTTTTGATTATTAGGTTTGTCTGTATATAAGTTATGTTCTACTGGTTTCCAACTATCGTCCCACATTCTACAAGTACCAAAGAATGTTAAATACTTAGACACATTATTAGCAACATTGTGTTGATGTAAACTATCTAATATTTGAAATGTCTGTCTTGGTATTAATGAATCAGTTTCTCCCCACATTAGAACATCTACTTCAGTACAATACTTATCATTAAAATCTCTACGATAATCTGCTATGGTATATAATTCATCTGTTATCTTATAGTTAATTTTCATCACCACAGGAAGTAAAGACATAAACTTATCTTGAATTTCTTGCATAGAAATATCATCGTTTATTTTTTCTAATTGTTGGTTAGTTACTAACACAAAATCAAGAGTAATATTTTGTGGATTATCTACCAATTCTAAAGCGTTGTTTACACTTTGAATATACTCTCCTACCATTTCTATCTCATACCATTGTACAAGACAACCTATTGCGAATTTAGTTTTAAGCATTTGCTTCCTCTTCCCAATTAACAAAGTAAGATAACCATCTTTCTTCAGCATGAGTAGTGTATGCTGGAACTGAACTTATCAAAGCTTTATCCCTCTGTGCAAGTGATTTAAATGTTAAACCACCCATTGGTAATTGTTTACCAGTGTGTAAATCTTTCATCAATTGATGGTCTTCTCTTATGTTTTTAACTGTGGTAGCGAATGTCATCGTAGTGCTACTTGTCAACTTCCAATGACAATTTGTTGAACAATACAAAACAGTTCCTTCACCTTTGATATAAACATTCTTAGGTTTTCTAATTCCATTTTCATCTAAATCTATTCTTCCATGACCATGTTGAAAACGATTGTCTTCTTTGTCTTGGTATTTATCAGGATGGTCGTACAAAGTTAAGTAGTCAGCATTAAGTTCTGTGAAACCTTCCATCATAATTTTCTTAGCACCTCTCCTATGAATATAATCATCTTCTACCAAATAAACAAGACTTTTTTCATCCCAATCTTTAGTCAACTCATTAGCTAAATTCCAACTATATAAAAAAGAACCTGTATTACCATTATTAGTTAATTGTACATTATCACAATATTGTTTAGTCATATTATGAGTTTGTTCTGAAACATTATCAGCGAGTAAATAAAAATCCTCTTTTCCAAATTCTCTAACAAGTGTTTTTAAACAAGTCTCTTTATCACCATACGCTGGTTTTATTTTTTCTGGATTAGAGTGGTCACTTATTCTATATATTTTTAGTATTTTCACATTAACTCCCATTATAAACACCTAAAATATTATCATTAAACATAGTTTTCCCATCGTTCATATCATAGATATTTAATTTACTTATATTATTTTTTAAAAATTGAAGACCTGTTTCTTCACATTTACATTTTTTATTGTGCCTGTCCCAATCCCATATGTCTTCTATCACATACTTACCATCGGGATGTAAGATATGTTTAAAGTTATTAAATGTTTTTAGTTGTGATTTTGGTTGATGGTCACCATCATCAATTATAATGTGAAACAGACTATCACCAATATCTTTGAAAAACTCATTTCTTTGTTTTATTGATTTATCCCAATCATTTACAGAGTCACCCGTATATAGTGAAATTCTATCATCTATCATTACTCTGTCTTTTTTACCTCTTGTAAATTTATCAAAACCATATATCTTAGCATTTGGAAATGCATGCCACCATAATTCTATACTTGCACCATCCAACACTCCTATTTCTAATATGTTTATTGGTTCATTTCTAAAATCACTAAACAATTCATCATAAACTTCCATATATGTATGTCCATTTTTAAACAAACCACCTCTATGTTTATCTGTTTTTATAAATTCTTTTTCAACTATTTCTTTTAATGTTCGCATTACAAATCCTCTACTTCTATTCTTTTAAATCTATCATCAGCTGGGTTTAAACTTGACAATATGTTAACTTCTATACCCTCTTTTACAAACCAATCATACATAGCAGTAGTACACTCTATTGTATTTTTAAGTTCTGTGTAACTTGGACCTTTACCCATATTATTATTTTTGTATAAACTCTGAGCGTGTTGTTCTATCCAATTAGGATCTCTTTCATTATTATTATATCTTGATAAATCTCCTATATCCCAACCTATCGTCACTATTTTTTTAAAACCGAGCATGTAACACATAGGGAATCCAGATTCATATAAAATACCAGGACCCCAAATAACACTCACTTCTTGTTTTAACTTTTTCCAATTGTCAAAATTTCTTGTGTAAGCTGTACTACCCTCTAAAGTTAACCAAGGTCCTGATATCACTGGAAAATATAAATCTATCTCATGTTGATACTCTCCAACAATTCTGTTTAATTCATTTTCCATATTTGAAGCAGTCAACTGCCAACTTCTTATAGTACCTTTATTTTGATAATCATAGGGTTGAAAATTATAAGTTGATACCAAATGGATATCACATATATCGTTCAAATAGTTTAGAGCTTGTTTAGCACATATGACGAACTTATCCTTTAATTTTTCTTTAATATACTCTTTATCTAAACTCTCAAGTGAAGGACCACAACTTATTAAATACACAGTGTCGTCTGTAACTATTGATTGTAGGTATTCAAATCTTTCTTCGATTGAATCTATTGTTTGTAGATGTTTTCTATTATCTTCTGTTATTTTCATTTGTACATTATCACTTGAACTGATGGTTTTTGTTTGAACATACTGGACAAATCATACTTTACAATCCCTAATAAAGTTATCAAATGTCAATCGAAAAGTATTTATTTTTTCTCTTCTTATGTCGTACCAATTCTGTAAATATTTTGTATCTGATAATAATTTGGTGTGACAATCGATAAGTTTTTCATACCAATTATTTTCTAATATGTCTATGTTGTAATCTTCGAATCCGTTTCTAAGAGAAAAATACTTTAACTTATCTTGTGTGCTAAAATATAAACTTGGTACATTTAATCCAACAGATATTAACTGACCATGACCTCTCATAGCTATTACCGAATCAAAGTTTAAATACACTTTAACCAACTCATTCGTATTATCAAATTGTAACATACTCATTAAATTATTTTGGTCAATCAAAAAATTACCAAAGTATCTAAAATCTTTTGGTGTATGTGGCATGGAAACCATACCCCTATCGTTAGCAAAAGAAACTAACTTATCAATATTACCTTGACCTTTAAATCTATTTTCATTTATCTTACCACTACTATTAAATGCCGGCTCCATTATTGTATGTCTAATCTTTGAGTTGTCTACTTTCTCATAATCAAATATTAATCCTGGATCTGGCACTTCTTTTACTTTCTCTACCATCAATCCTAAGTCATCTAATATATCCATAGAACCATCATTACGAAGTGAAAACATGGTAGAATATTCTATAACCTCACTCAATGATTGTTTAGCCTCATCAGAAAAACCTTCACTACCTCTAAAATAGTTTATCCCCAAACCTACAAAAAATGTAGGACAAGATATAGACTTAAATATTTCTTTATTGAATGGTAACTTAAACTTAGTCTGATGTTGTTCGTAACCAGCATACTCTATTAGTCCACCACCACCGACAACTATCGCATCAAAATTCTCTTTCTCAAAAAAAGATTTTACAAAATTTATGTCATTTTGTCTACTCCAAAATACACCACTTATATCAATGGAAACCCAATCTATATTAGGTATATGTTTATCAAAACTGTTCCTAACATTTTGTATCGCTACATTATCTCCTAAATTTCTATTGAAAGAACCTATGTGTGCAAATCTCATATCAACTCCTAATAAAAAACGGGTTATTTCTACTCATGACCATTCTAAAAGACATTCTTTTAAAACCTTCTTCTAAAGGATGTCTTCTATGAAATCCACTCGTATCAGCTATAATTAATGTGTCGGCGTCTACTTCGATTCTGTATTCTTCATTTAATCCTAAGTTTGTTAAGTCATCATTTATTTTCTCATGAGTAGTATCTTTACTTAACCTAAATGAGTCATTCCATACGATTGGATCATCCTCTCTTACTAAACCTTCTTTTAATATTCTTCTACTTCTATCTTTCGATGCTTGAAATAAAAACTTCAACTTACTCTCAGTATTTTTATGACTTTTCGGAACATAACAAAAAGGTCCATTTTCTATTTTAACATCATTTGGATACAAAAATATTTTAAATGCTGGGTGAAATGTATCCACATGTAAAGTATATTGTAAATCACCCTCAACAAAAACATCTTTTCTTTGAAAACCTTTAGATAGTTTTGACTTGTCGATTTTTAACTTACGATTAGTTGTTATATGTTGTAAAAGACTTTCCAACTCATCAACTTGGTTATCAAAATTAGGCCATACGAAAAAACCATTTTCATAAAAAGCTTTTAACTTCCAATTAAAATCAAGAGAATGTATTTTCTTTCTTCTATGATTAATTATATTTTCTGATAAAATACACCTAAAAACATGCAAACCTAATTCGTCCAATTCAGACTCAATATGTTTATCATTTGTTAGGTAAGTGTCAAACTTATTATTTTCCATTTCACTATATAAGTGCTTCAACTCAACACCAGTTACATTATTGAATTTAGTAACATCTTCATCTTTGATATACTTTTCAAACCAAAGATTGTCAATCATTTATGACTCCAATCTACATTTTTTGTCACTATAACATCGTGGTGGGATGATATTTTTGCAAAATCATCTGAGATTGCACGGATGGATTTATTGTAAGTAAAAAAAGTATCATTTGATAATTCTACCCTATGTGCTGAAATACCTTGAACTTGTTTACCATCTAAAAACTCTTCAATAATATCGTTTCTCGTACCATCAAATCTGTTAAACTCAAACATGATACAATACCAATCAAAATTATCAATATCTTTTATCTTATCTAATATCTTATACTCTAAACCTTCTACATCTATTTTCATAACAAAATGATTTAAGTTTTTTATGTAGTTTGATATATCCCTTTCAACCACAGATTGTGTTTTTACTTGGTTTTTATGTTTAACATAACTTATATCTAAGCTGGAATTGCCAGAACTATTTGGTATATTCATTACACCATTCCTATCCGAATTACTTATAGCTATATTCTCTAACTGAACATTATTATTTGGATAGAAATCATTAAGAGTTTTTGATAAACATTCATATACATTATTGACGGGCTCAAATGCCTGAATCTTTGTATCATTGAAACATATGGGAAACAAAAACTCACCATAATTAGCTCCAATATCAAGTACATTTTTAGGTTGTAACCTATCTACTATTTCTTTAAAAGTATTTACTTTACCTTCTTGTGTTCCGTTTCGTGACCTGACTAAATTAGTTCTTTCATCTTCATTCAATCCATACATGTTGTAAGGTTTATTATCATACTCTATTGTAAATTCAACTAATTCCATAATTGTTCCCCTAATTGAAACTGCCATTCATAATCAATATCAAAACATTCTAACTCGTCCATTGGATATAATTTTATACCACCCTCTACCTCAAAATTACCCATGAATCTATCCTCTTTGATAATATCCATTCTACTAGCATACAGAACATGAGCTGCTTTATAAGTAATGTCAACAGCTTTGGTGTTCATTAAAGTTTGTCCCTCAGGCCACGGTGTTACTAACTTACCATCTTTATCAAAGTAATAATCCTTAGTTTCTATGACACCAAATAAATTATCTTCTTCTTGATTAATAAATTGATTTACAAATCCATCTATCGTCTCTGTTTTTAAGAGTGGAGAACATCCGTTAATTTTAACAACATATTTAAAAGGTAACTTATCATGCCACTCATAAATCATCTGTAAACTATTATCATTATTAGCAGACTCATAACTTCGTTTAAAAATATTTACATCTAATTCATTAGCAATATCAATCAATTCATCTTCATAAACAGATACATAAAAGTTATCTCTTGGTATTACTTTTGAATCTAACACTTTGTTGATAGCTATTTCAAATAAAGATGTTCCATTAAATTCTCTTGTCATTTTTTTAGGAACTCTTTGACTATTCATCCTAGCTTGAACCACAAATAATATATCTTCAATTTTTTTCACTAATTGCCTCCTTGACTTCTTTTCTCAATGGAAAATATTCCTTACTAATCTCAGTACCTATATTATAGTCATAACCCTCACCTAAATTCTGTAACCTACTATAATCAAAGTTAAGATAATATTTAAAACATTTTATAAACCCATCGTAATATATTTTCCACTCTCGTCTCGTGTCTGTGTCTTTCAAACCCACATGTTTAGTAAATGCATGAAAATTACTAAAGTCCTTATTAAATCCATCAAGACCAGCAAAATATACATTCTTTGCCTCAACTAATAAACCTAAAGATACTAATCTCGCAGCTGCACCAGCCAAGTTTCTATCTGATGGTATGTCCATTTTATACACATCTACTTTTTTTGTAAAGTCCTCTAATTCCATTGAATGTATTTTTTCTCTGTAATGTAGAGGTTCTATCATAACCAATGTTTTATCTTTTAAAACTCTACTTACTAATCTTTCATCATATAAATCTTGTGTATATCCTAACACACACAAATCTATTTTATCATCGAGTAGCTCATCACATATAAAAAAATCATTACAAGTCCAGATATAATCATAATCTAAGTTCTTCCAATTAACATCAATAGTTGATTGTCCAGCTCCTAAGATTAATAAGTTTTTATCTTTATACTTCTCTAGCATTTTTTATTTCTATTAACTCTTTGTAATTCATCTGTGGAACAATAGAACCCACGCCCATAAGGTTACCATAAAATTGTGTTCGTTGAAATTTCTTGTGGTCATAATATAACTTTACTGCATGTAATGTATCTACATTTGGTGAAAACAAAACTATAGAGTTATTCTTTGTAGTATTTTTTACAGTATTACACCAATCCCAAGGCACCCAACATCTATTCTTTGAAAGATTGTTTTTCCAATAGTCTTTTATAAATTTCCACTCATCTTTAAATTCTAATAAGTGAGTGTGTATAGGATAATCAGAAACAGAATCATCTTTGTTGATATTTAGTAAATAAGTCAATCCTTTTTCCCTAACATCTGGATGTGGACTAATCTCATAATGTGATAAATTTTTCTGAACTGCTGTTATTATTCTCGTTTCAAATCCTATTTCAAACTTCTCAACCATCGCATTTTTAAATTCAGAACTATTAAAATATTCTGTTATTTCTTGAGTAAATGGATTATCATATCTGTTTAATCTAAAGGTCATTCCAAAACTCTCAACTGGATTACCTTTTCTTTCTGATGGAAACGAATCACTTTTATAGTGTCTTAAATATTCTTTAATGTCTGTACTACATCCAGGAAAGTTCTGTATTACATATCCATAAGCAAATAAATTATCTATCAACTCTTCTGTAGTATACACTTCATCAAAATGTATTTGTTCCTCTGAAAGAATTATGTTAAGATGTTCTTCACTCAAGTAATCTTCAATTACAACATGTTTAAACGGACTGTAATCAAAATCAGCGTTTAGTATCTTATCGGATAAATAACTAAATTCACTCATGTAAATTATCCTCTCAACTTTTCTCTTACAGGTTTTTCGGATTCGGTTACACTAATAACTCCATCACCATATGCTTCTTCAAACTCTCGAATACCCTTAACTAATTTAATGAGTCCTTGTGGTTCAACAGAAGATAGATGGTCTGAACCCCACATTGTTCTATCGAGTGTTACATGTCTTTCAATAATAGTAGCTCCCAATGCAACTGAGTTTACAGTAGTACCTAACCTAAACTCATGACCACTATAACCAACTTCACAACCATATCTTTCTTTAAGTGTCTTTACACAACTTAAATTTAATTCATCAAGTGGTGCGGGATAAGTAGAGTTACAATGTAACAATGCAAAGTTACTATTTCCACCATCCACCCTCGCGTCACTAAAATCAGTAATACCATGATGTTTAAGTATTGATACGGCATGGTCTATTTCTTCAAGTGTACTCATACCAGTAGAAAGTATAACTCTCTTTCCAGTGTTCTTAGTGGCTATTAATAACTCATCATTAGTTAACATAGCAGATGGTATCTTCAAATAAGGAATATCATAATTCATCAAAAAATTTAAACTATCCAAATCCCAAGGTGAGGCAGACCAACTTATATCTCTATCTCTACAATAAGAATCTATTTCATCGTACTCTTCTTTTTCAAATTCAACTTTATATTTGTAATCTAAATATGTCATCCTACCCCAAGGCGTATCTCTCATGACACCTTTTTGATGTTCAGGAACACACACATCAGGATTTCTTTTCTGAAATTTTACAGAATCACATCCCGAAAGATATGCTACATCTATCAACTTTTTAGCAATATCTAAACTACCATTATGGTTGATACCTATTTCTGCTATTATGTGAGTTTTTTTCATAACTAACCTCTAAAATGATTATTACTATATTTTTCGTGAAAATATTGTTCACCTGGCATATGAAAAGAAAAGTGTAAACAATCCCTCCAACCACTTCTTGGTAAATTTGCACGATGTAAAATGTGACTGTTGAAACTTGCAATAGTACCCATCTTACCAATTATTTCTTTTTCCAATATTTCATCCGCGTCAACTACTGATTTATCTTCAAATAAAAAACATCCATTGTCTACTCTTTTAGGTGATATTATAGGATTTGCTATAATTAATCCACCTTCATCTTCGTTTATGTCATTCAAATATACTAATATTTTGTAATTATTCAAAGCAAAAGTTTTATCTGTGTGATATGTTTGACTATAAAATATTTCAAAATCATCCCCATAGTCATAAGGTTTGGTTGGTTTGATGTCACCCCATCTTGACTTTCTTAAATGAACATCATCAAGATGATGATTTGGTTTTAATGTTTCAAACTTTATTTCATTTAAATTCAAATCATTTAGTTCTAAAGCTAAAACAATTTTAGTAAAAAACATATCCCATGATACTGAATCCATATTATTATTTAAATAACCTAAACAATCATTACCGCTTGTACCAAAAGCAAATCTATAGTCAATACCTTTCCAAGAATGTGATACTTGTAACTTGTTAGTCTCTTTAAGATATTTCATTATATCTCTTCCGACACTTCCAATATTTTCATCAAAGCTCACATTATAAGAGTATGGATTATTAGGTACTATCTCTGAAAGTTTGTTTTTCATATAACTTCTTTTATATAACTTTCTATATTTTTACTTGGTGTCCATCCGAGAATTTTGTTTGCTTTTGTATAATCACATAATGTAACATCATACTCTCCAGGTCTTGCTGGAATATATTTTATCTCTCTACCAAACATTTTTGCTATTTCGTTAATTGAAAAATTAGTACCCCTACCCAATTCAAATGTTTCTCCATTAGCCACATCTATATTCTCAGCACATCTTACAATACCATCGACTATATCTTCTATATGAGTAAAGTCTCTTCTCTGTTCTCCATCACCAGTAACAGTTAATGGTTTGTCCTCACGATATTGTCTCTCAAAAATACCTATAACAGTAGCATATGTTCCACTTTCTAATTGACAAGGACCATACACATTGTAAAATCTACAAATAGCTATCGGTAACTCATATACTTTATTGTATAGTTCACAAAGTTGCTCCCCACCAAACTTAGACCAAGCATACGGACTACCCCATAATCCATGATGATAAGAACTTGAACCAGCAAATATAACAGGAGTATTGTTACCTCTAGCCCACTCCAATATATTAAGTGTACTATCAAAGTTATTTTGTATAGCGGTTACAGGATCTTTAATTGATGGTTGTATTCTAGCAAGAGCTGCCATGTGATAAATTATATCAGGTTTACTTACATAAGAGTCATAATTATGGACATACCTTAAATCGACATCAAAATAACTAACATTCTTATGGTCTACTTCATTTTCTTTTTTACCAGTAGAATAGTTATCTAAACTAATAACTTGATGACCATCCAATAATAGTCTTTTTATTAAGTTAGTACCCACAAACCCAACACCACCTGTTACTAATATCTTCATCTCAATTTACCATTTATTTCTTCGTTATAAAATCTATTTTGTTCTACTTGTCTTTCTATCGTTTTAGGATGGATGATAGAATACTTCTGTTCTTGTGGTAAATGAGCATAAGTTTGAAATCCTGTTAATTGCTCATGAACTGGTTTTTCCCAAC
>MDTC01268877.1_pt1 | contig 11697 bp, 9 predicted proteins | sample 811181 | NCBI WGS metagenome assembly MDTC01 (sample SAMN05326644, study PRJNA326480) | marine metagenome | isolation source: seawater | place: Pacific Ocean: North | collected 2011 | reverse complement strand
CGTTCACTGCTGAGGGAACGAAGGCGCGTAGCTCAGTTGGGAGAGCGCTTCCCTGACGCGGAAGAGGTCGTCGGTTCGAGCCCGGCCGCGCCTATTAATTCCCTTGTGTGCTTGCCCTGTTGTAACACTGATAGCCCCAGCAGCAATGTCTGAATCGATCAAGATCAAAATTGACGGACAGGAACTCCTCCTTTCTATAGGAACACGTGTTCGCGATGTACTTGAGAAACACTGTCCAGCGTGGCTGAAGAGCTCGGTCGGAGTGACACTCAACGCCGAGCCTCTCGATTTCCAGATGGCGCTTCACGCCGATGGTGAACTAGTCCCATTGGAACCTGGCGGAAACACTTCTTCGATGGCACTTCAAATGTGCCGACACACTACTTCTCACGTGCTTGCCCAAGCGGTCCAAGAACTATTTGAGGGAGTTCAGGTTGGGATCGGGCCGCCAACCGCCGATGGGTTTTATTATGATTTTTTGCGGGAAGACCCCTTTACCCCGGCAGACTTGCAAGCTATCGAAAAGCGGATGCGCAAGCTAATTAAGACTAATCAAAAAATGGAACGGCTCGAGATGTCCAAAGGAGACGCAGAAAAGATTTTCGCCGAGAAGGGCGAAGACTTGAAGGTCGAGCTTATCCGGGACAAAGGTGGCGCCCAGGTTTCTTGCTACCAACAAGGAAATTTTATCGATTTCTGTACCGGGCCCCACCTGCCACACACTGGCAAGATCCCCGCAATCAAACTCTTACATACTGCAGCAGCGCACTGGCGACCTGAACGCGACCGAGAAGATTCCCCCATGATGCAGAGAATCTACGGCACAGCTTTCTTTTCCGCGGAGGACCTCAAAACATTTCTGGACCACCGCGAGGAGGCCAAAAAGCGTGACCATCGCCGGCTCGGTATCGATTTAGACCTTTTCCACTTTGACGAAAAGGCCGGTCCCGGGATGGCCTACTGGCACCCCAAGGGCGGCACCGTTCGACATCAGATCGAGGGGTTCCTATGCAATGAACAACTCTCGCGCGGCTATGACGTTGTCTATACGCCGCACATCGCACGAAAACACCTATGGGAAACGTCAGGCCATTACGACTATTACAAAGAACATATGTTCACGCTTGATGTCGACGAACAGGAATATGTCCTCAAGCCTATGAATTGCCCCGGTCATATCCTGATCTACCAGAAGGGAACTCGTTCATATCGTGACCTGCCCCTTCGCTATAGTGAATTCGGGACCGTTTATCGAAACGAACTCTCAGGGGTTCTGCACGGCATGCTACGCGTGCGCGGCTTCACACAAGACGACGCCCATATTTTCTGTCGCCCCGATCAGATACAAGAAGAAGTGTCTGGGGCACTTGACCTCGCGCTGCACATTATGAAGACATTCGGCTATGACGAATACCGCATAGACCTTTCTTTACATGACCCTAGTAACAAGGATAAATACGCTGGCGACGAAGACCAATGGGGCCTCGCTGAAAATGCGCTGGCTGATGCTCTGGACTCCATGGGCCTGGTGTATGAGCGGAGACTTAACGAAGCAGCGTTCTACGGTCCGAAGATTGATTTTCACCTCATCGATGCACTGGGTCGTGCCTGGCAGGGATCGACAATACAACTGGATTTCAACCTGCCGGAGCGTTTCAACCTTACCTATGTAGGAGACGATGGGCACCAACATCGCACCGCAATGATCCACCGCGCTATTTACGGATCACTGGAACGATTTGTCGGTGGTCTAATCGAGCACTATGGGGGGGCGTTCCCGCTTTGGCTAGCCCCGGTTCAAGTTATCGTGTTACCAATCGCCGACCGTCATATCGAATACGCTGAAGAAATAGCCGCGGCAGCGGGAGAAGCTGGGCTTCGCGCTGAAGTTGATCGCCGTAGCGGTAAGCTGGGGGCCAAGATCCGCGATGCACAGACACAGAAACTTCCATTCATGTTAATCGTCGGCGACCGTGACATGGAAAATCAGGAGGTTTCTGTACGCCACCGAACGGTCGGCGACTTGGGGAGTTTTACGATTGAAACTTTTCTGACACAGGCCCTGCAAGACATTGACGGCCGCGCTGTGCGAGAATGGCCATTGCGCGAGGATGTTACTGCACCGGCCTGACGACTTGTTCGGCGCACCGGTGCGCCGAACCATAACAAAAGGGGTTAGAGCATAAACGGACAAAAGAAACACCGGATCAATGACCAGATTAAAGTTCCTCAAGTTCGACTGATCGATGCTGACGGCGAACAGCTCGGGGTGGTGCCGGCAGAGGCAGCAAGGGCAAGGGCCCTTGAGCAAGACTTGGACTTAGTAGAGGTCGCGCCTAATTCCGAGCCTCCAGTCTGCCGCCTTATGGACTACGGTAAATATGCGTATCGTATAGCCAAAGAACAGAAACAGCGCCCCCACAATACGCAACTGAAGGAAGTAAAGTTTCGTCCAAAGATTGATCAACACGACTACGATTTTAAAATGAAGCACATCCATCGATTTCTCACTCAAGGCCACATGGTCAAAGCAACGATAATGTTCCGGGGCCGTGAGGTTGTTCACCCAGAGTACGGGCGAAAAATATTGGACCGAGTTGTGGACGAGCTTGGGGCGACCGTCCGGGTCGACAACCCACCAAAAATGGAGGGTCGATTGATGTCTATGATCATTACTCCGAAACGAGACTGATTCGATGGCGTCTTTTAAAGTACTCAGGTTCGACAATTTCAAGGACAAGATATGCCAAAGATGAAGAATCACCGCGGGGCCGCCAAGCGTGTTAAACGCACGGGTAGTGGGAAGTTCTCTCGTCACCACGCGTACGCCGGCCATTTAATGGGACACAAATCGAGTAAACGGAAACGCAACTTGCGTAAGTCGCAATTAGTTTCTAGTTCAGACCAGCACCGCCTCGCTCGGTTGCTTCCGGAGCGTTACAGTTAGGTAGTAACTTGCCAAGATAACGGAGGGATCGCATGGCTCGTGTAAAGCGCGGCAATGTTCATAAAAACCGACGCCGCAACATACTCAAGCAAGCAAAGGGATACTACGGGTCCGACAGTCGACTTTACGCTTCGGCGCGTGACGCAGTCGACCGCGCCATGCAATATGCCTACATCGGACGCAAGCGGAAAAAGCGTGATTTCCGGCGCCTGTGGATAATCCGGATCAACGCGGCTTGCCGTCAGCACGACATTTCCTACAGCCGTTTCATGGCCGGATTAAAGGCTGCCAACATCGGCCTTGACCGAAAAGTGTTGGCCCAGATTGCGGTCGAAGATCCTGAGGCTTTCGCACAGCTTACCCTTGCCGCTAAAGATTCGCTCGCGGCCTAATTCGTCCGAGGGGCCCGTCTGTGGACGATGATACTGGACAGGCGCACGTTGATGGCGGCGACTCGCTAGCCGAAATCGAAAGGCTGCGCACTGATTTCGCCCGCGAGGCTGGAGAAGTGCGAAGTCTTCCCGAACTTGAGGAACTCAGGTCCTGTTACGTCGGCCGCAAGCGTGGCCGGCTGACCGCGATTTTCGACACCATGGGTTCCTTGCCGGGCGAGGTTCGAGGTCGCGTAGGACGTGCCGCCAATGACGCACGGCAGGAGATCACCAAACAGCTCGGGGAAATCAAGGCCGGTTTAAACAGGGATGTGGCGAACGAGGTGCCCGCCCTAGACGTAACCCTCCCGGGCCGTAGCAACAAAGCTGGCTCGCTGCATCCAATTACTCTTGCACTACAAGAAATAGTTGGTGTCTTCACTCGCATGGGCTATACGGTTCTGGGCGGCCCCGAAGTTGAGCACGATTACTATAACTTCGAAGCCCTAAACATTCCCCGGGGCCACCCGGCACGTGACAGCCAGGACACGCTGTACCTCGATAGCGACTGGTTGCTTCGAACCCACACCTCCCCTGTTCAGATTCGTACAATGGAGGAACAGGAACCCCCGCTTGCCATAATCGTCCCAGGCAGGGTCTACAGGCGGGACACTCCCGATGCGACCCACACTCCATCGTTTGTACAGTGCGAAGGTTTACTTGTCGATCGAGACGTCACAATGGCGGACTTGCGTGGCACTCTTGACCATTTCGCCAAGGCACTTCTTGGTCCCCAAACCCAAACTCGTTTACGTCCCGGCTATTTTCCATTTACAGAGCCATCAGCCGAGATGGATGCGAATGCAGGTAACGGATGGATTGAGATGCTTGGCTGCGGCATGGTACATCCGGCCGTTTTTGAGAAAATTGGCTACGATCCCGACGAATGGCAGGGCTTTGCCTTCGGGATGGGCGTTGACCGTATCGCCGCTATGCGTTACGGCATCACAGACATTCGAACACTCTACGAAAACGATGCGCGCTTCTTGCGTCAGTTTACGGGCTGAGCGCGATGCTATTTTCTTCGAACTGGTTGGCACGCTACGTCGAACTTCCCGAAGAGACTGATCAACTCGCTGAACTCCTCACCCGTTGCGGCATGGTCGTCGAGGAGATCCGCTCGCACTCTGATGGAGTTTTGCTCGATCTGGATATTCCAACAAATCGAGTCGACGCAATGAATCACTACGGTTTGGCACGCGAGATTGCCACAGCCCGCCGTATAGACCTACAAATGCCGGAGATCATAGTCAACGAGTCTGGTCCCGCCACAGACGAATTAACCACCATAGCAATCGATGATTTGGATGGGTGCCCACGCTATACAGCCCGATTAATTCGCGGGGTCAAAGTGGGGCCTTCGCCACAATGGCTCGGAGACCTTATCGAATCAATTGGACTGAGACCGTTAAACAATGTTGCCGACATCACCAACTTTGTTCTCTGGGAACTCGGCCACCCACTGCACGCCTTTGACTTCGACCGGCTTGCCGATAACCAGATCGTAGTCCGCCGGGCACGCCAGTCAGAATCTCTCGTTGCTCTCGATCATATTGATCACAAACTGACTTCGAGCGACCTAGTAATCGCCGATGGGCAACGCCCCGTGGCGCTCGCCGGGGTGATCGGTGGAGCGGAAACGTCCATTACCCTTGAAACCGTTAACGTTCTTCTCGAAGGTGCATCGTTTGATCCTGCTACCGTCCGTGCAACAGCACTTCGGCTGAATCTCCATACAGACGCTAGCCATCGCTTCGAACGCTCCCCTGCCCATGATGGCATGCTCCTGGCGCTAGACCGTGCAGCATCCCTCATTCAAGAAATCTGTGGCGGCGAGTTAGCACTTGGAAAAATTGACGTTGTCGGCAATTTACCTAAGCCAGTGAGTACTGCGCTTCGACTAGCCCGTCTAGAAAGTCTGCTCGGAGTAGCGGTGGCAAGCGATGAGGTCGAGGAGATTCTCTCTCGGCTTGGCTTCTCACTCGAAGCTAAGAAAGATAGCTATTACGTTAGCGTTCCAAGTTTCCGGTCTGATGTAACGCGCGAAGAAGACCTAATAGAGGAAGTTGGCCGCCACAATGGTTACGACCGGCTCCCCGCTACGTTGCCAGTCATTCGCAGTGTCCAAGGCCCCGGGACCGCTGAGGTCCTCGGGGAGCAACGCCTCAAGCAATGCCTTGTCACCGCCGGATGTCGCGAAATAATGTCAAGCTCCCTAAGTTCGCTCCTGGAGCAATCCGCATTCGTCGGTCAAGAAGGAAATCTAGTATCCCTTGATAACCCCATCTCCGAGGAGCTCAGTGTACTACGCGCCCACCTGGTGCCAGGCCTCCTTAGTACGGTGGCGCACAACCTTAACCACGGCGAAACATCCCTGCGCTTGTTTGAAGTTGGCCGCTGTTTTGCCGGGCCTCTAACCGATGATGGGGTCACCGAGGACTGGAGTATGGCGATCGCTGTCACGGGTTCTCAGCGACGCGACCACTGGAAAGATATTTCAACTCCAGCTGATTTTTACGACTTGAAGGGAATCGTCGAGCACATCACTAAGCACATGATTTGGCCAAAGTGGCAGTGGAATACCGGCAAGTCTCCCGGAATGGCCCAAGGGGCGACCGCTTTGATCAGAAATAATAAAGATACTGACATGGCTGCCGGCTGGGCGGGGAGAATCTCTGCCGAGACGGCGCATGCATTCGATATCGACGCCGAGGTGTGGGTAGCCGAATTTAACATCGACAGACTCATCGGATGCCCTCACCCAACGGTGCCCTATATTCCAGTATCCCGTTTCCCTGGCGGGGTCCGCGATGTTGCGCTGGTTTTGCCCCAGGGTGTTGATTACGGAGTCGTTGAAACGACCGTCAGGATGACCGCTGCCGAAGCTAAACTGCCTCTGGCTAGTATTGCGCTTATAGAAATCTATAAAGGCGACGAAATTCCTCCGGGGCATCGTGGCATGACGATACGATTCACCTTCCGCGCCGATGATCGAACGCTAACCGCTGCGGAAATTGATGAAGGGCAGAAGAAACTAGTCGATACACTTGCCAAGAAGTTGACTGCCCACCAACGCTAGTCAGCCTAAGATCAACCTAGTTGGCCAGCTTCCCTAAGGGGAACAGGCCTACTCCCCGTTGCAATCTCCTGGGACACGGATAACATTACCTTAGTAAATATAGAAATTAATCGTCGATGTCTGGCGACTGACCACTAAACAGCACAATAAAGACCCTCGAAAAACGAGGGGGAGCAAGAAAATGAGCTGGTCCAAGTAACGCCGATAGCTTGGATCAATAGAGCGCCGAAACTAACTTATCGGCAATTTTCCCAACCAATACGAGAGTTTTCTGATCGACCGAATACTTCAAAGATTCAGGACTTGTGAGGCACTTCTTTGTAAAGGGGGTTTGCTAGCCTAGCAGGCCGCAATCTTCCCTTTTTTTTGATCGATCGTTCTCGTCGCCATCGGCGCCGGCTCGGCGACCGTAAGGTCGCACCTTTCTCCCTCGTCGTAATCCGAGGCTGTCAAAGGGGGTGACCATGTACGGCACCAGTATTGTAACCGCCCTCAGTGCCGGCCTCCTGGCTCAATCCAACGGACTTGCTCAAACCGCCATCGCGGCCGGTGTAGCCATCGGCATACTGTTTGGCGGTTCTTTTCTGTTGGCTATTTGGTTAATAGCGAGGCGACGTTTTGGACATCGCCTCCTTGGAGAGGCCAAAGAGAATGCCAGGAAACTAGCTGAAGACGCCTTGAGGCAATCCGACACACTTCTCAAAGAAGCAAAGATTGACGCGCGTGAAGAACACCTTCGTTCTCAACAAGAATTCGCAGAAGAAAGCCGTGACCGTCGGCGCGAGATCGGCAGGCTTGAACGCCGTATTATTCGGCGCGAAGAAAAACTGGAACGACGGACCAGTGCCTTCGAAGACCGTGAAAGAGAACTTGTGAGGGTAGAGACCAAGCTAGGCCAGAAACTTAAAAAGGCAGAGGTTGCGGAAAATGAAGCTACCAGGAAGCGTGACGAGGCTGTAGGACGTCTCGAACGTGTAGCGGGGCAAACTTCCGATCAAGCTAAACAGGCTCTAATACAGCTCTTGCAGCATGAGGCTCGTGAAGAGGCAACTACCAGTATCCGTCGTATTGAAGAAAACGCCAAAGCTTCGGCCAAGAAACAGGCAGACCGAATTATATCGACAGCAATTCAGAGGGCTGCTAGCAACCATGTCGCAGAACATACTGTTTCGGTTGTTGAACTCCCATCCGATGACATGAAGGGTCGAGTTATCGGCCGCGAGGGTCGCAACATTCGGGCTTTCGAGATGGTGACGGGGGTCAACCTCATTGTCGATGACACACCTGAGGCTGTGCTCATTTCGACCTTCGATCCATTGCGGCGTGAGGTCGCGCGGCTTGCGCTCGAACAGCTCGTTGGAGACGGCCGGATTCACCCCTCCCGCATAGAGGAAGTCGTCGAACGTATACGCGCGGAAATCGAAGAGCAGATCCAACATGATGGCGCTGAAGCAGCGGCTGACCTCGGCATTCATGAATTACACACCGACTTAATCCGCCTCATTGGGACCCTCAAGTTCCGCACTTCATATGGGCAAAACGTCCTGAAACATTCGGTTGAGGTGGCAACAATCGCTGGAATTTTGGCTAGTGAACTTGGTGTAGATGCAATCGTTGCTCGTCGGGCTGGCCTACTCCATGATGTCGGCAAGGCAGTAGATCACGAAATCGAAGGGACGCACTTGACCATCGGTATCGACCTGCTGCGACGCTACGGAGAATCTGATGCCGTTATACACGGAATGGAGGCGCACCATTTCGATGTGGAGCCTAAAACCGTGGAAGCGGTCCTCGTACAGGCGGCTGATGCTTTATCTGCAGCTCGGCCCGGCGCTCGCCGTGACATGCTTGAGACATATGTTAAGCGCCTGCAGAAGCTTGAAGAAATCGCGGACGCTTTCAATGGCGTCAGCAAAGCATACGCCATCCAGGCTGGCCGCGAGCTGCGCATTATCGTCGAATCCGACCAGGTAAGTGACAACGAGGCGATCTGGCTATCCAAGGATATTGCTAAACGAATTGAGAAAGAGGTTCAGTATCCAGGTGAGATCAAGGTCACTGTAATTCGGGAGACCCGTGCTGTAGGTCTGGCACGGTGAGGATACTGTTCGTCGGCGACGTCGTCGGAAAGCCGGGTCGCCGCATCCTTGCTACTCGACTTGCCAACTTGCAAAGGACTTACGATGTGGATTTTACAGTTGTCAATGCTGAGAATGTTGCAGCTGGCCGCGGCATCACTCCCACACTCTCTGATGAAATCCTGGCTATGGGCGTCGACGTACTCACAAGTGGCAATCACATCTGGGCTCAAAGAGGTATCGAACGGTATCTGGAGGAAGAGCCCCGCTTGTTACGTCCCGCTAACTATCCTGCTGGAGCCCCGGGCACAGGTGTCTTCCATGGGCGGTCGCGAGATGGTCACCCCGTCAACGTGATCAACCTTCAGGGACGGGTCTTCATGCCCGAACTCGACTGCCCGTTCCAAGCTCTCGACAATATCCTTGATGCGGCCAGCGATTTGCCCACCGCAACCTTGCTTGATTTTCATGCCGAGGCAACATCCGAAAAGCAGGCTATGGGCTGGCACGCTGACGGTAGAGTCAGCGCGGTTGTGGGAACTCACACCCACGTGCAGACGGCTGACGCGCGCCTACTGCCTGCCGGAACAGCCTACTGTACCGATGTGGGCATGACCGGCTCTCTGGACTCCATCATTGGCACCCGTGTGGATCTTGCGCTGTCCCGCTTCCTTTCCAGCCGCCCGGTACGCTTTCAGGTTGCTAAAACTAATCCACGCGTTTCTTATGTTCTGATTGATATCGACACAGCTTCAGGCTATGCCACGAATATTAAAGCTCGTTATGATCCTCCAGGACCCCTGCACACCACGGAACCCGGAGACCCAGGTATCGTTGACCGGATCTTTGATTAATGCCCCTAGAGGTCAACAATAATCTGCGTCAAGTCTGGAGCGTCTCCGACCTTGTAGATCTTTCAAGAGACTTACTTGCCAAAGCGATGCCCTTCGTCTGGGTGCGGGGAGAGATTAGTGGCTTCTCGTCCCCTGTTAGTGGCCATTGGTATTTTGACCTGAAGGACGACCGAGCCTTGGTCTCAGTAGCGATGTTCAAGGCCGCGAATAGCCAAATACCGTTCGAAATAAAGGACGGCATGGAGATCATCCTCGGAGGCGAGGTGGCAATTTACCCGCGCCGCGGAAAATTTCAAATCGTGGCGGAAATCCTTGAACCAGTCGGCTGGGGCGCTCTGCAGATTGCCTATGAGCAACTCAAGACAAGGCTTGATAGTGAAGGTCTCTTTGATTCTGTACGGAAGCGTCCCTTGCCTATTTTGCCCCGCTGTATTGGTGTCGTTACTTCACCCACTGGGGCGGCATGGCGAGACATGTGCCAAGTATGGAGGAAGAATTCGGTACCGATTCGCGCGTTGTTATCACCAACCCAGGTACAGGGAACTGACGCCGCGACTGGGATCGTCTCCGCGCTCGACAGATTGAACCGTCATGGGAAAGCAAATGTGATCATCGTGGGCCGCGGCGGAGGCTCACGAGAGGATCTCTGGGCATTTAATGAAGAACCCGTAGCCCGCGCCATTGCAGCGTCCGATATACCCGTCGTAGCAGCCGTCGGCCATGAGATCGACCAGACAATCGCCGACTTAGTCGCTGATCACCGCGCCGCGACGCCAACCGCGGCCGCTGAGCTAGTTGCCTACAGTCGACAGCGACTAATGGAACGCATAGTCGGTACCAACATACGAACCCGGACAGCGGTAACCAATCGGATCCTAACTACACGCTCTCGCTTGCAAGAATCGATTCTCCAACAGACCCTCGTCCAACCCTCGCGTTTACTTGTCGTATACCGACAGCGACTGGACGAGGCGTTTGCTCGGGTTAAGTCAGCAATCGACAGACAGTTCAACAACGACCGGCAAACTCTGCAGGCTACAATCCACCGAATAGCACCAAAGAACTTAATTCCCACTACACTCAAAACGCGTGGTCGAGTCAATAACGCGGCGAGCACGTCGGTCAGTTTGATACGACGCCAAATGGCACAACAAAAGTCTCGATTTGCCGCAACAGTGGCCCGCCTAAGCGCCTTGAGCCCATTGGATGTTCTAGGGCGAGGTTACTCAATTTGCGAACGGGCTACAGACGGCAGCATAGTCCGCGAGGCAGACGATGTGACCGCGGGTGACTCGATACGCGTCCGGCTTCAAAAAGACACCCTGGAATGCACCGTGCAATCAACGAAGCAAGGTACACCACCGCAACCATTGTGAGACAATCCGATAACTATGCCCACGGCCCCGAAGCACGAAACCGACCAGGAAGCATTATCGTTCGATAGCAACGACCTAACGTTTGACGTTGCTCTAGAGAAACTCGAGGCATTAGCCGCTCACCTGGAAGAGGCCGACATCCCTCTTGAGCAAGCACTTGAGGTTTATGAATCCGCCGTACACCTCTTCGCGTACTGCCGTCAGCGCCTTGATGGGATGGAACAGCGTATTGAACAGCTTTCCGAAACACTCGATGGAACATTGACGGTCGAATCTATTACAACGGCCCTCGACGACGAGAATGGATAGCAAGTCTAACGGCGAATCTTGCGGAACACTTGAAGAAGCCGAAGAATTTTTTGCCCGTTACCGCGTGCGTATTAATGACGCGCTCGACAACGCTCTTCCAACCTCCGAGGAGTCTCCCAGTGGACTACACAACGCTATGCGCTACTCCGTCTTTGCAGGCGGCAAAAGACTTCGTCCTATCCTTGTACTCGCCACCGCCCAGGTTCTAGGGAAATCCACTGATTCGCTGCTTCCAGCGGCCTGCTCTGTCGAATTAATCCATACTTATTCGCTCATTCATGACGATCTCCCTGCGTTCGACGACGACGACCTTCGCCGGGGAAAACCCACTAATCACAAAATTTTCGGTGTGCCGCAAGCAATTCTTGCCGGTGACGCATTGCAATCCTTATCTTTTTCACTCCTTGCTAACGCGGCTCGAGAAGCCGATTCCCTAGAGCCATGGATCACCTCTCTCATGGAATTAAGTAAAGCCGTGGGAAGCATGGGCATGGCTGGCGGTCAATGGCTCGATATCGAAGCGGAAGATCAAGCGCTTGATGTGGTTTCGCTTGAAACCCTCCATTCCGCTAAGACAGGCGCACTCTTGACAGCCTGTGTTCGAATCGGTGCCCTCCTTGGCG
>MDTC01158081.1_pt1 | contig 11697 bp, 6 predicted proteins | sample 811181 | NCBI WGS metagenome assembly MDTC01 (sample SAMN05326644, study PRJNA326480) | marine metagenome | isolation source: seawater | place: Pacific Ocean: North | collected 2011 | reverse complement strand
TGAAGTTTATGGGGATATTGAAAATCAACAAGAAGTAGCATTATCTAAAGATGAATTTATTGTACCTGCTGATGTAGTATCAGGTTTAGGTAATGGTTCTAGTGATGCAGGGGCATCTAAATTATATGAAATGATGGCTAGAGTAAGAAAAGCAAGAACAGGCAAAGAGACTCAACCAGAAGAAATAAGAGCAGAAGATTTTATGCCGGCATAGTATGGTCGTAATACCAAGGAGGAAAGAAGACCGTTTAGCAGCGGAGAGAATGTTATATGAAACAGCAGGTGTTCAATACACTCCAGACCTTAAAACTCTGGTTTGGTTGGATAAAGACAAATACATTAGATGGGTTATCGGCTACAATAACTTTCTTGGGAGAAGCGTTCAGGTGCATCTTGGGAGTATTAAAGGATTTCAGACAAGACCAAGACAGTTACTGTATGCTGCTTTTGACTTTCCTTTTAATGTTTTGCATGTTGATTTGCTTATTGGTATTATTAATAGCGTGAATAAAAGAATGGTAAATATTGCGTTTAAACTAGGTTTTAAAGAAAAAACTCGATGGGAAAATATGCATGATAATGGTGGTGATATAATTATGTTTGAGATGTATAAAAATGACTGTCGTTGGTTAAGGAAATAATTATGATGGAAAGTATGATATTTTTTAAACTTTTTAATATTAAATGGGTTATGGAGACTTACTTCTGTTTATATGGTGGAAGTGGTGGTGGTGGAGGTGGTGGTAACACTACACAAACTGCATATCAAGTGCAAATGCCAGAGTCTCTTGTTCCATATGCTGAAGATATAGCAAAGCAAGCCCAACGACTATCTGCTAGAAAATATACTCCATATCGAGGAGAAAGAATAGCAGGCATGTCTGATGCCCAAACAAGTGCATTAGAGCAAACAAAAGCAATGGGGCCATCACAATACTACCCTGCTGCTGGACTAGCTGCACTACAAGGCACACAAGAATTTGGTACACCGCAAGCCCAAGTCTATATGTCGCCTTACCAACAAGCTGTAACTGATATTGCAAAAAGAGAAGCAACATCTGAAGGTCAACAAGCGCTACAACAAATTAGATCACAAGCTGCAAGAGCAGGTGCGTTTGGTGGTGCAAGACAAGGATTAATCGAGTCACAACAAATAAGTGATATAGGTAAAAGATTATCAGACATACAAACTAGAGGTTCTCAAGCAGCATTTCAAAGCGCCCAAGCACAGTTTGAAAGAGACAGACAAGCTAAATTAGCAGGTGCAGGTCAACTTGCAGCTATCGGTGGGGCACAACAAGCAGCAGAACTACAAAGATTATCTGCATTAGAAAGAGCAGGTACATTAGAACAAGCAGAACAACAAAGATTGTTAGATTTGCGTTATCAAGATTTCTTAAGACAACAGGAATATCCATACCAACAGTTAGCTGCGTATTCATCTGCTATTAGAGGTTTAGGGCCTGTTTCTCCTATGTCTACACAGTTATATCAACAACCACCAAGTCCATTCCAACAAGCACTCGGTTTAGGTATTGCAGGTCTAGGTGCATATAACTTATTTAATAGAGGGTAATTAATGAATTTAGTACAGATAGCAGAAAGATTAAAAGGTGTCCCTAAAGATTTTTTAATGAAAGAAGCAAATCCTAATTCTACGTCTGGTAGATATCCTGCATATTTGATATATGCCGAGTTAAAGCGAAGAGTTTCACAAGAAAAAATGTTTGCTAATGCAGAGGCCGCTGATAACCCACCTCAAGAAACCGTTGCCGAGAGAACTATGAGAGAAGCAACACCTACGCCTACACCAATGGCAGCAATGCAAGGACTTAAATCTCCACGAACAACTTACCAAGAAGAACCTAGTGGTCAAGAGACTATGGGTATCCCAGGTGCAGTGCGAATGTTTGAAGGTGGTAGAGTGTCTTTTAATGATGGTGGTAGACTTGAAGAAAAACTAAAAGAATATAAAACATTACGTGATACTGGTAATAAATATACAGGGGTAACAACTAAACTTAGGGAGCTAGAAAAAGAAATAATAGCGTTAGGAGGTCAGATACCAGGAATGACAGGTCTTGCAGGGGCTATAACACGACCTTTTTTCCAAAAAACCGAAGCAGAACAAGAACGAGCACAATTAGATGCACAATTAGATGCACAAGTAGCAGGTATTAAAGAATTAGGGGCTCAAGATGCTACATTTATTAACCCAGAAGATTATTATAAAAGCACTAACACAAAACCCCCAAAACCTTTTACTGGTATAGGAACATTAAGTCCTAAAGTTTTAGCTAGTCAACAAAAAGAAGAAGAAGAAAAAAAAGAAGAAAGAGAAGTTACTGAAGAACAAAATACTAACCTTTTAACAACCCAACAAAAAGAAGAAAAAGTTAGTAAAGATATAGTAGCACCGAAACAAAAAGGTATTGATTTTGAAAATGTCAAAAAGCTATATAATGATTTAAGTAATGAAATTAAGTTTGAGCTTATCCCTGAAGACGCAGTAAAATTCAAACATTACGAATTTACAGATACCTATGAGCAGTTTACCTTAAAACGAGCACAAATGAGAAAGAATGATTTTCTAGGTGCTATGCAAGGTAAAATAAATGAATTAAAATCACAAAATGATAAAGATAGGGCACAAGCTCTAGACATGTTTAAACTCGAAACAGGCTTGGCAATTCTATCAGCCCCCGGACAAGGAAAAGGTTTTGGTGGTCTATTAAGCACTGTATCTAAAGCGTTGGGAACCCCTCTTAATCAATTAAAACAAACAATGCAAACAATAAGGCAAAGTGAGAAAGACCTTACAAAATCAGAGATGCAATTATTGCAAGCCTATGATGCAAGACAAGAGGGTAACATACGAGACTTTGAAGCAAGAAAAGAAAAAGCTAAAGATTCTGAAATAGCTGCATTTAATGCTGGAGCTGAAGCTACACTAAATGTTATTAGAGATAATAAAAAGATAACAAATGATGGTATTAGCCTTCTATATAACACAGCTCTGAAGATAACTACAACTGATGCTCAAATAGAACAGGCTAATTTAGATAGACAAACTAAACTAGATGTACAGAAAATAAGTAAAGACGCAGCAATCAAAGTAGCAGAGATACAAACAAAATTTAGAGAAACTACAAATGAACAAACATCTATACTTGAACAAAGAAAAGTTTTAATGAAAGCATTTAATGATATTAGAACAAAACTCGCTGATACGGGTTATGACGAGGCTAAACTTACTGTATTTATGAAAGACCTTCAAGCGCAAATAGCTGAACTAGACGAAAGATATAGGACAAAATTTGGTAAAGTTCCAATAACTGGCAAACCCACAACGGGAAGTGTTAAAAACTATATAAATATTCCCGACTTACAATAACACATGCCTAAATATGTAAACATTCCAGGTAAGGGAGAATATGAGTTTCCAGACTCTATGTCGGACGCAGAAATCCGTACGATAGTAGCCCCTTACTTTCAACAACTATCCCCCCTTGTAACACCAGAAATGCCTGATATTTCTCCACCGGCTCCTTTACCTGAAGACGAGCCTAGTTTTCTTGGTGATGTGTTTGGTGGTTTAAAAGAAGGTTTTGTAGGTGGACTAGAAACTGCAGGTGTTGGTGCTGCCGCATTATTACCAGAAGAAGCAGAAAAGAAAACAGTGGGTGTAATTACAAGCGTTGCCGATTATCTAGCACCCGACCCAGAAGAAGGTGCTCCCGAAGCATCAGTTACACGTAAACTATCTCAAGCAGTGGGTAGTATATTAACATTTTTAGGGCCTGGTTTAGGAGCAAGAGGTCTAGCAACAGCTGCAGGTTTAGGATTAAAAGCGTCACAAACTGCAGGACTTGGCACATCAGCCGCATTTGCATCTGCGGTAGGAGCAGGTGAAGCAAGACAAAGAGCAATAGCAGAAGGCGCAACCCCAGAGCAAATAGAAACTGTCACACAGGGTGGAGCTGTTATTGGAATATCTGAACTTGCATCTGTAGGAAAATTTTTTAAAGCTCTAGATACCAAAACAGTTAACAGTATTAAAGATTATGTTTTTAATGCGTTTAAAACAGGTGCTACTGAAGGTGCTCAAGAAGCCGGAGCTCAAATAGCACAAAATTTACTTGCTCAAAAAGTATATAAACCTAGTCAAGAACTAATAGAAGGATCAGGTGAAGCTGCAGCTTATGGTGGTGCCGCAGGTGCTATTTTGCAGACTGTACTTGACTTAGCGATAGGTAGAAAAGCAAAAGGGCCACAAGCAGATAGAGACCAGTTACCACCAGAAGAGACACCTCCTACTGACCAACAACAAGAGCAAGCTATAATCGAGCAACAACGTATCGAAGGAATAACACAAGATGCCAACTCTTTAATTGACGCACAGTTATTAAATAAACCTGTTGACGCTAACCTACTTAACAGTGTAGCAGAGAGGTTAGATGTAGATAAACGAGTAACACCACAACTTCAGGCAGATGATCCTGACACATATCAAATTCAAGTAAATACTGCACTTACCGAAATAAAACAAAAATTAAATACTCCTGAATTTAAACCACAACTCAGTGCACAGGATATAGTACAGATTAATGCTAACGCTAATGCATTATTTGAAAAACAAGAACTATATGAGGAAACAGGTGATAACATGCCTACTTCCGAAGAAGTTAATAATGTAGCAAGACAGTTAGGCATTGACCAAAGAGTAGACCCAGAGACTGCGTTTATAGAATCTACCACAGAATATAACAACCAAGTAAATGAAATAGTTGAGCAAGCAAGAGAAAAACTAAAAACGCCTGAATTTCAAACCGGAATTATGGAACAAGAACAAGAACCAATAGAAACCGAAACACCTCCTGAGTTTAAAACTACTACAGATATAAAACCTATTTACGCACATACAACAGGTAGTAATTTAAATGAAGTTAATTTTGAGACTAAACAAGAAATTGCAAAAGATATTAACGAGGAACAACCAAGCCAAATTAAAGATTTATCTTACAATAATTTTGAAGGTATAACACATACTGTAAATATGGAGGTGGATGATGCAATTAAATTTACACCTGAAGCTCCAGTAAATAGAGAAGCAGTTGATGCAATAAAAGAAAATATAACAAATAAAAAAGCATCAATAAATTTACCTGAAATAGAGGTAGAAATAGAGACAAATCCTAGGACAGGAGATATAGGTTTTACATCTAGAAAACTATCTCGTACAGAGGATGAAACCGGACTACGTACACCTATAAATACTCTTACTGCATTAAAAGAATTAGGTGTAAAAAAAGTACCTGTTGATGTTAGTGTTGGTGGTCTTGAGCTTGATAAGTACATGCTTTTAGGGCGTGTTTCTAATATTGATCCTTTTGCTAGACGCCCGGAATTGCTAAAGTATCAAGATGAAGTAGGTTTTGCTAAACTAGCTGGGGTTAAAAATATAGTATCAAGTAACCTAGACGCTAAAGGTAAACCGATAGGGAGATTCATATTAGATTTAACCACCGGAAAAGTAACTCCTTTTGATAGTAAAGATGCAGCACAAAAAATTGTTGAAGAAGGTTTAAAACAAGCTGGAGAAGAAGACGAACCTAAAAAACAAAAGGTAAAAACCGAACCTAAAAAACAAAAGGTAGAAACTGAACCTAAAAAAGCTAAACCAAAAGATGTAGAAATACCAACAGGTGTATTTAACCCTACAGCAGAAAAGATTAAACAGTTCACAGAAGATGCAAACATTAGTACAAGTAAAAAGAAAAATAAAGTCTTTATGGGGATACTGTCTAAAGACCCATTTGAGATAGGGCAGCGACCTTTTAAATATGAAATAGTAGGAAATAAAAATTTAACAGATTTAACAAATCGTTTTAGTTATGACATAGCATATATTAATAAAGATAAAGATGGAAAAGTTTATGGTCTAATTGCTAATAATGGCATGTCTGAAATTATAAATACTACATCATCAAAATATCACATCCCTACTTTTATACCTTTTAAACAAGACAGTAGTGGTGTTATTAAATATTTACAAACTAGTGAGCTTTCAGCTTTTAATGTAGCTAGCATTCAAGAAATAATAGACAAACCTATAAATGCAAATGCAATTAATCGAAAAAATATTGTAGATTTAGGAAGTCCTGAACTAACAAATAAATGGGTGGAAGAAAATAAAGATAAAACACTTTTTACACCTCAACAATATAAAGAATTAGAAAATGCCTCTTTAACTGCAGTGGGTACAATATCTAAAATATTAACGAGTAAAGATGGCCCATTTAAGCCATTGGATAAAGATAAAAATTCTCAAGTTATTGTTTCAGATAAGGTGCAAAACTTTATAGATAAAGTAGGTAAAACATCGGGAGACCAGGGTAATATACAAGTCCTTTTAGAAGAGTTAATGAAAAAAGTAAACATGAAAGGGGCTAGAGTCTTTATCCACGATAGAACTGATACAAGTGGATTTATCAGAAATAAATTCGATGCAGGATTCAATACAATTAATTTTACTTCAAACCGACAAGTAAGTAGAGCAAAGTCTGAATCAGACAATTATGGGTCTATAAAAGCAATAGGGAATGATAGATACGCTATGTTCCTTAATTTAACAGAAGCAACAGGTAAAGACGGAAAATTAAAACCTAGATTTATGCAGACAATTTTGCATGAGTGGGGACACCTTGTTCAAATGCATACTTTTAAAAATGCAAGTGTCGGAGTGCAAAAAGCTATAATGCAAGATTATGCGAAGTGGTTTGAACGATATAAAGATGCTTATAGATATACAGCCATTGATTCTAAAAAAATTAATTTAGATAGAGCTTTTAATGAAGAGCAAAGAAAACAATATATCGAATTAGAAACAACAGAGGATGTAGATAAAAAATACAAAGGAGCCACAAAACAAAAGAAAAAAGAAGCGAGCGATCTAACACTTTATGTTGGTAACAGTGAATACCACATGAGTTTTAGAGAATGGTTTGCAGATAGGGTATCGGCATGGGCTATAACCAAAAAAGAACCAAGAACAATAGTGGATAAATTCTTTAAATCTGTGGGTGATAAAATTAAAAAAGGTATGGAGACATTCCGAGCATGGCTACGTAAAAATGCTAATGCAGTTTTTGGAGAAAATTATCAGAAAAAATATTTTGAAAGTAATACTTCAATAGACAATTTCTTTAAAGAAATGCAAGAACGAAATAAAGCCCCACCCCCAGAAACTGCTATAGATAATTTAAAGCAATTTGATAAGACTGTAATGCAACCTTATCGGGCAGGGAACACTAGACCTTTTGATGATTGGCTCTACAATGTCAAAATAGAACAAGATAATTTAGAACAAGGTCTAAAAGACTCTACATTAAACAGTGTCGTAAATGATATACCATCTACAAAATATCAAGACAATGAGTTACTAGAACAAATTGATCCTAGTGTACCTGTAAGCAATACAGATATAAACAATATAATACGTGATAATTTAGATGGACTACCAAAAGATTCCATACCTGAAAAAGCTAAAAATATTTACAGGGGTGCGAGTAATACTGTGCGTAATGTTTTATTAAAAGTAATGGGTGTAGATATTATTGCAGACTCTTGGACAAATTTAATAAAAGGTAAAATAGATGGCAAGGAAGTAAAACCTCTATCTGAGTTTGATAAACTAAACAAACAATTTGAAGGTGAATTACGAACCCTCATAGCCGAAGGTAGAAAGATAACTGATAAGATATTAGATTATAGGGCTAAAAATACTGACAATGGTTTATATCAAGCTCTGCATGATTTATTTTATGGTTCTACTTATGCAAACATAGATATGAATGCAGGGCCTCCTACAAAACCTGAAATGGATAAACCCGAGTTAAAAGATTTTCCATACAAACGCCCAAGAAAAGATGGTAAAAAATATAGCATACCTCAATTTAAATCAGCTCAGAATAGATATGACTATCTTATGGAAGAATATGAGAACGGTGTTAAGGCTTATAGAAATTTAAAATCTGTTTGGGAAAGAGTAGGCCCAGAAGGTAGAAACTTATATAACCAAGTTAGAGATCACTATAGTAAGTCTTACGATAGATTGTTAAGCAGTTTTAAAAATAAAGTCACTGATTTAGGTATATCAGAAAATGATGCGGACCCTAAGATACGTGAAATATTTAAGATGTTTAATTTTAGTAAACGTAAACTAAAATTCTATTTTCCATTAAAAAGAAATGGTAGGTATTGGGTTAACTTCAATATAAAAATAACTAATGAAGATGGCTCTATATCAACAGAACCTGTAAATTTATCTTTTAAAACTGAATCTCAACAACAAACAGCTAGAAAAGTTTTAGAGGCATATGCCGATGCAAATCCTAATTTTATAAATAAAGCAGATATAAATGATTTTAAGAGTAATCTATCGAGAGGAGATAACCTACATTCAAAGAGCACTCTTGGTTTAAAAGAATATCAAAAGATACAAGATATTATTAAGAAGAATATTCAAGATGTGGAAGGCATAGATAAAAAAGTATCTAAAACTAAATTTGATGAAATAACAAATGACCTAGCAGAAATGTATGTATCCTACCTTCCAGAACGATCTGCGCTTCGATCTCTTATTGTAAGAAGAAAAAATGTCTTAGGTGCAACAGGAGATATAGCAGAAGTTTTTGCCGCTTCAACAATGGGTCAAGCTCGACAAATCGCTAGATTAAAATATACAGAAAAAATGGAGCAAGCCTTAGAAAGAGGTAGAACTTTATTAAAAACAGATTTAAAAGATAACCCACAAAAAAATGCATTTACTGATGTATTGGATGCACTAGGTCAAAACTTAGATGAAATACGTAGTCCAAGACCAGGCCCTATTGTTACTGTAAATGGAAAAGACTACAACGTATTAAACAGTGTTGGTAAATTAGGTTTTGGATACTATCTACTTACTCCTGCAGCGTTTATGGTTAATGGTGTACAAACTCCAACTTATGGTGCATCTTTACTCGCAGGAAGACATGGGTTGCAGAATAGCTATAGAGGATTAATGAGAGCAACCATAGATGTTATAAAAGGTGGTAGATCAAATAGAAAAACTGTAAACGGTGAAGAAGTACCTGGTGGCTTAAATGATGAAGAATCTCAAGCAATATCTCAAGCGTATAGAGACGGTGTTTTAGATAGAACACAATTAGGTGAAGCAGGACTTGACCCTCAAGAAATGTCTACTTCTGATGTTGTTGCAAATAAATTTATGAGAGTTGTTCATATGATAATGAATGGGTTTGCAACCATCGAAAGATACAACAGAGAAATAACTTTCCTTGCAGCATACAGGTTAGCAAAGCAAAATCCTGAATCATTAAGTAAGGGTAGAGATAAATATGCAAACCCTCTTGAATATGCAGAAGATTTAACCACAAAGTCTCACTTCAATTATTCAGCATCAAACTCAGGTTTATTATTTAAAGACCCTAAATTTAAATCTATATTAATGTTTAAGAAATACCCTGTAAATATGTACTATACATGGTGGAGAGTAATAAACGATTCATTTGCAGATTTAAAAAAAGAAGGCTTTAGCGATGCAGATATAAAAGAAATAAGAGGTCAAGCACGAGATCAACTCTTTGGGTTATCTGCAACTGCATTCGCAACTGCAGGTTTATATGGTGTTCCACTATGGGAGCTATGGCAATGGGTGTTAGGTTCACTGTTTGATGCCCTCGATGAAGATGACATAGATGTACCTGCAGGAGAAAGAATACGAAACTATCTAAGAAACACTGCAGCAGATATTGGTCTTCCTGAAGGTGCAGGTGAATTAATTTATAAAGGCCCATTGCAATCAGTATTGGGTATAGAAATCGCAAGACGACTCGGTGGTGGTGCATCACCATTTTCTTCCCCAGTTGCAGCAGATGATGAAGCAAGTGTATTATTCAAAGCTATGGAAGTTATTCTAGGCCCTGTGGGTGCAATGGCATTTAATATAGAAGAAGCTGTCGATAGACTTCAAAGAGAGGATGTAAGTTTTCTACGAGCAATAGAAATAGGTATGCCATTAGGTTTAAGGAATATACTAAAAGCTATTAGATTTGCCGAAGAAGAAACTGCTACATCCCTAGCTGGTCTATCTATTGTTGATGATGTAGGTAAATTCCAAATCTTTATGCAAGCAGTAGGGTTTACACCTGCAGAGATATCCAGACAGTTTGACTTAAACAATGCTAGAGTAACTCTTAGTAAGCAAGCAAATCGAAGACGTTTAAAATTAATAACAAAAGCAAGTCTAGCTGTACTACATGATGATGACGATCTATATAAAGAAGCAATGAGAGACATTAGAAAATTTAATAATGACCATCCTAACATGCCTATAAAAGGGTCTTCTATCCGTAAATCTGCGAGAATGAGAAGACGATTTATTAATACAAATGAGTTGTATAAACTTGGTGGGGTGTCAAGCCTGAAACCAAAAGACTTACAGTTTTATGATGACAAGTTAGGATTTATAAGTGAATGACGTACTTGAAAGTGTACTAGATTTTGTAGGGCAAGAATTACAAGAAGTAGAACAAGACGGAAATCAAATAATACTTATATTTGAAGAAGGTGAACTTATAATAGATTATTCTAGTGCTTCTAAGTTAAACTAATCTATTCTCCACACTCTAAGACCTTGTATTTTATTCTCAGTTTGTAGTTTCATTTTTATACCAACATGAGCTTGTCTAGCTTTTCTTTTTATTTCTTTTCGCAGTTCTTCTGATTCCAAACAAGGTATAAAAAAACTACTACCCACTTTAAATTTAGACCACTCTATATAGTGCTTCTGTCCTTCTGCTTCTATTATATAAACACTATTATGCTGCATTTGCTAGTTCAGATATATCTAAATCTAATTTAGCACTTTTTAAAACGATACAACTAACTTGAGCAGTTGTAGACCACCCCTTACCTAAACGTGCCGAGACTGACCTGCCTGACCCCTCAATCACCTTATTAAAAACTAAATCAGATACTAACGTTCTATAACTAACTTGTCTACTAGCACACCATTTTTTTAAACTAGATATACTTATATAAATATTCCCAGTATCGGTTTCGGCTCGCACATTGAGAACCCCTTTAGGAGATAGAAGTGGTAACTCTCTTTCAGGGTCTGAGTCTTTCAATCTTTTATCTGCTGCCCCAGAAATGACTAGCATACTATTAACATTATCGTTTAGGAATGTACCGATATGATTCATACTTGAGTTAGAACCAGAACTATAACTTACCTTCTTTTCAATAATAGTTGATAGCGCCCACTCATAAGTGCTTTTTACATCTAAATCAAATAAACCTAACTGATTACCTGAATGCAAACCACTACAAGCAGCTGCAATCATGGGTTTCCAAAATCTTTCTTTAGATGTAAGTTTTCCATCCTTCGCTGCTTTATCTTCATATGAATTAAATATATCGTGCGCAGTGTTCATGTTACCTAAAAACCAAGTAAGGTATGGTTCTGTTACAGTCCCACAATTATCTATAACTTGAGTAACGAGATCACCATTCTCTTCATCATCTAAATTATTAGGGGCTACCTCAATTTGCAACAGACGAATTAACTCGGCTTCACAATCCTCTTTCGCTGCAGCTAGTTTATCTTCAAAATCTGAATTAGACGTACAT
>MDTC01227551.1_pt1 | contig 11698 bp, 16 predicted proteins | sample 811181 | NCBI WGS metagenome assembly MDTC01 (sample SAMN05326644, study PRJNA326480) | marine metagenome | isolation source: seawater | place: Pacific Ocean: North | collected 2011 | reverse complement strand
CCCATCATAAACGTCAGCCAGTGCCAGTAGGTCCTTAGCAGAAGTGAGATCTTCATCGGCGATCAGCGGCAAGTGGGTGCGTTCACGGAGCCAAGCCAGATCTTCAAGCCGCCGAGCAGGCATGGGCTGCTCTACTATTTCTACGTTGGATTTTTCCAGCATTGAACAATGACGGATCGCGGTTTCACGATTCGACCAACCTTCATTAGCATCCACGCGAATAGGTTTGTCTGTGAGAGAGCGTATCAACTTAAGAATGGCGGAATCATCGGCGGATCCCATCTTAACTTTGAGGATGGGGAAATCCTCGGCTTCTGCTAGCTTGCGCCGAAGAATGTCTGGGGCATCAATACCGATCGAATAACTTGTGACTGGTGTTTGACTGGTGTCCAAGCCCAAAAACTGCACCAACGGCAATCCGACTGACTGGGTGACAAGGTCTAATAGAGCTATGTCGATCGCCGCTTTGGCTGCTTGTTGTCCTGGAGCCAAGGTTGCAAGTGTTTCGTTGAGAGCGTGATAAGCTTTGGGTTCGCGATTGATGAGGAAAGCGGCGGCCTCACTCAGGTAGGTCTGGACTGACTCTAGCGTTTCACCATAACGGCTATTATGAGCTGCCTCACCCCGTCCGATTAAGCCTGCGTGTTCTAGTCTTACATAAGCATAATCAATCGTAGAGAATACGCCACGCGCAATACGCCACGGCCAGCGGGTTTTTAGTTGGCGGGTCTCCTGAATTAATTTCATGACTGGATTATTTTAGAGGTTTTCAGTCGCCGCTTCGCAGCAAGCGCACTAGAGCATCGTAGACCATGTTTGGATTCTTGAAACGTTGGCGTAGGCGAAAAGTGGTCAGTAAACCGTTCTGCCAAGACTGGATTGAGATCATTAAACGCAATCTTCCAGTTTACAGGCGACTCAATGTGGAGGATCAGCAAGCGTTACTTGGCAAAGTGCAGATCTTTCTGGACGAGAAACGCTTCGAAGCCTGTGGAGTCCTTCTGATGACTGATGGAATTTGCGTTGCCATTGCTGCCCAGGCGTTTTTACTGCTGCTTCAGCTGAAGGAGAACTTCTACCCACGACTGCCGTCGATCCTTGTATACCCACAAGCTTACTTGGTGCGTAGCAGTGAAGGGCATTGATGATAAGGTAATGTGATGTAGGGCATTGAACAGAAACGCCTTGGAGATCCCTGGGCAAGCGGTCTGTGGTGTTGTCTTGGAATGCTGCCAAACATGGTGCTGCTGTGCCGAATGACGGTAGCAATGTGGTGTTCCACGAATTTGCTCACCAACTCGACCAGGAGGATAGGGTGGGCGATGGTGCGCCAATTCTAGGCAAACAGACTTCGCTTACCGAGCCTAGTTGCAGGTATGTTAGTTGAGCGCGAATCTTACAAGATGAATTTGATCATCTACAATTTCAAGCACGATATAGCAAGAATTCGCTATTGGATCAGTATGGAGCTACCAACCCGGCTGAGTTTTTCGCTGTAGCTAGTGAATGTTTTTTTTAAAAAGCCGCGGTTGATGCGCAGCCGGCATTCCAAGCTCTATCAGGAGCTGAGCAAATATTATCATTAGAATCCTGCGGCGTGGTGCAAAGCTCCCTTGAACGAAGATGATGAATGAGTTTGATTGATTCAATTAGTGCGCGGGATTAAGGATCAGTTAGTCTAATATAAAAAGTATGTTAGAGTTGTGTAATGCAATTGCTGCGGCAAGTAATTCCAATGAAATGCCCGTCACCATGTCGATGAAGACGTGTTGGCCCTCTGTCGGGGTGGACCGCAAAATTCTAAGTGTCCAGAAAGATGCTAACAAACGCAATTGTGTGTTCCGGATGAATTGTCCTAACAGGAAAAATATTAAGTAGCCACTCAAGGTGGTTGCGGAGGCGTGCAATGATGGGTAGGTGTTAGTAGTAACATCTAGCAATACAATTAACTCATACAAACGTGGCACGTAGGTAGGATTGATAGGGTGAGGAGCCTTGGTGAGAAAGCATATGAAGGCTAAAAAATGATACTACATTCGCCGTAAAGATAGCCACTGCATAACGTTTTAAGCGTGACCAGGGTGGTGCGACCGCTGCCACCAACATCGGTAGCAGTAGCCAAGAATGGTGAATATACATACTGTGGAGATTGATCGGAATCAGGTGATCAATCTTGATTGAGGCATGATAAAAACCTTGGTGAAATCGATCAGTTAAATCCAATAATAGGGTAACGCTCCCCAAATTGTGAGTGAGATCAAAATGATTAGCTTGCGCTAAATGCGAGGAAGCGACTTCATTGCTGAGCGTGGGCGGTTCAGTGTGGTTCTATCAATGATTTGCTATATTGATAGTGACATCAATCGTGGGCAAGTAAAACTGGTTATGTTAGGTGTGTTTAACCTGCATCTCGCGAGCGTAGACTGACAGTGCGAGCCAGATGAGGCAGAATGATGTGATGATAGTAATGTTAAGTGGTTCTTGATAGAGTAACCATCCAATCAAAAATTGCAGGCTCGGGGCAAGGTATTGTATCATTCCGCGCGTGTGTAAGGGCAGGGCGCGAGCCGCAGTGGCGAACGTCAGAAGGGGGAGGCAGGTGATGATGCCCGTCATGGCTAAGGCAATGCGATCCCAGTTGCTTGCTGTACAAGATCCCGCAGTGCCTTGACTGTGGATCCATAGTGAGTAAATCACGGCGATGGGTGCCAAAAGAATCGTTTCCAAGGTCAGCCCGGTCACTGGCCCAAGAGAAATTTGCTTTCGAATCAAGCCATAACAACCAAAGGTGCTCGCCAAGCCTAGTGCTACCCAGGGCAGGCCTGTCAGAGGTATTATCTGCACTATCACACCCACTGTTGCCAAGACTATTACGCATTTTAGGTGTTGGCTAGTTTGTTCTTTCAATACAGCACTTCCAAGCAGGACATTGACCAAAGGCGTGACGAAGTAACCTCAGCTAGCCTCCAAAATTTGGCCATTATGGGTTGCCCAAACATAGATCAACCAATTCCCAAGCAGCAGCAAGCCAGTTAGTAAATGGCATCGCGCTTTTCGCGGTTCTTGCAGGGCCTGTATCAAGTTAGTTAGACGCCCCCGACTCCATTGCCATAGCAGTAAAGCCATGATTGACCACACAATGCGGTGGCACACGATTTCCAACGGGCCAAAGTCATCCAGGAGTTTCCAATAGACAGGCAATACTCCCCATAAAGTAAAGGCGATGGTGGCCGGAATTAAGCCTTGATTTCGAAGACTTGGAGACGGATTTGACAAGGCCATGGTCTAGACTAACTGATCGTCAGAATCAAGCTGTAGTGGGGGAGTGGAAAGTTCGCTTGATGGGATAATTAAGTGGGCTTAAGGGCGAGCCATGGACAATGTCTATCACGTTGTAGTTATCGGACTGCACCATGACCACGTGTGGTCTCATCTGGAGGACATCGAGCATTGTCGAGGGGCCAAACTTGTCGGCGTTGCAGATCCCAATTTACCCTTGCTCAATCGCGCTCGGGAACATTATCATTGCCTTGTACATACCGATTACGATGAATTGCTGTCTGAAGTGGATGCGGACATCGCTTATATATTCACTAGCAATCGTCAGGGCGCAGAATTGGCTGTCTTGGCAGCCAATCGTGGTTTGCATGTTTTGATCGAAAAGCCGATGGCCGCCGATTTGGCTGGGGCTGAGGCAGCTCTAGCCGCGGCCAAAGCAAATCAAGTGCGGATGATGGTCAACTGGCCCTTTGCATGGTCCTCAGGGATGCAGACAGCCATTAAGATGGCCACTGCTGGTGAATTGGGGCGGCTTTGGCAGGTGAAGTACCGTGCGGCTCACCAAGGACCTCGCCAACTGGGGTGTAGCGACTACTTCTGTGATTGGTTGTATGATGAAGAAGCCAATGGAGGAGGTGCTCTTATCGACTATGGCTGTTACGGTTGCGTATTGAGTTGTGTTTTGTTAGGCCGACCCAAGACAGTGCAAGCAAACAGTGGGAACTTTGGCGCTAGCCCGAGTAATGTCGAAGACAATGCTATTTTGCTACTCAACTACCCTGAGGCGATAGGGATTTCTGAGGCTTCGTGGACCCAAGCGGGTAATCTCAGTTCCTACATCGCATCAATCCATGGTATCAACGGTAGCTTGATCGTCGAGTCTGCAGCCCGGCCAGAACGCCTGTCGTTTGCCAATGGCGAAGATTTGGAAGGGCACTCGGTTTCTATTCCCACTCTTGAGGCCCACCTGCGATCAGCGACTCATCATCTCTGTTGGGCCTTGGAAAATGATGAACCTCTGATGCCGCTAGTGTGTGCAGAGGTGGCCAGAGATGCTCAGTCTGTGCTCGCCTCAGCGCAACTTGCCGCTGAACTGAAGGGTGTGACGGTGGTTTAGATCTGGATGCATCGCCTGGATACAGAAGGACAATAACAAATGCGGATTTAGTGTCCCAGCATGATGTGAAAGACGGTGAGAATTAGTCATCTGTTGACGGTAACATTTCCGATTGCTGAGAGGATTGGTGCTATATTTACAATATTTATATATTATTTTCACGCCTAAAATATTATTTAGAATTAGTTTGATTTTCATATATTGTGATTGTATCCATACATCGAAGGGGGCTCAAATAGGGGCTCCGCCAAACAAACACTCGGGGATCTTCTCTTTGGGGAGGTCTCCGCCACCACGAACCTCGCCAGACGAATCCCCTCTAAGACCTATGAGTTGCCGAATCATACAAACTTCAGATGAAGTTGTTTTCATTTCAAATTACCGCGAAGATGAAACTGAGCGGTTACGGGTAGTAACCATCCGATCGCAGCCCGAGGAACCTGTGCTAACTTCGCGTTTTCATCCTCGTTGGTCTTGCGCGATTGACCAGGCACCGAATGACATGACCCCTACTTCCTCGAATGGCTCCCGCTGGTCCTGCACACCTGAGTAGTAGTGAGCTGTTCTTTTCAGTTGGAGTGCTAGCTGAGATTAGCCTAATTGGCTAAATCAAGTTCAGGCTTGAAGTCTGCTGCGTGGTAAGAGCTACGCACCAGTGGCCCCGAAGCTACATGGCGAAAGCCTTTGCTCTCGGCAATACTTTTGAAATTGGCGAAGGTGTCAGGATGAATGTAATCCACTACTGGCAGATGGTTGTCTGAGGGGCGCAAGTACTGACCCAAGGTCAATACTGTAACGCCATGAGCCAAGAGGTCATCCATGGCTTGGAAAATCTCAAGTTCGGTTTCTCCAAGACCTAGCATCAGCCCGCTCTTTGTAGCAACACGATCTCCAGCGATGTCTTTAGCTTTGCGCAGCACCTCTAAAGATCGCTGGTAGCGGGCCCTTGATCGCACCAAGGGTGTAAGCCGTTCAACGGTTTCCAGATTGTGATTAAAGATGTGCGGCCGGGCCTCCATCACGATTTGAATGGCCTCGTCCTTGCCGTTGAAATCTGGTACTAGGATCTCAATCGTAATGCCAGGATTCACTTCGCGCACCGCTTCTATGGTTTGAACGAAGTGCTCTGCGCCGCCATCGGCGACGTCATCCCGAGCCACAGCGGTGATCACCACATGATTCAGGTTCATGCGCTTAGTTGCCTCAGCAACTCGTTGCGGCTCATCTGCCTCTAAAGGGAAGGGCTTGGCCGTCTTAACTGCGCAGAAACCACAAGCACGCGTGCAACGATCCCCCGCGATCATGAAGGTCGCAGTGCCTTGACTCCAGCATTCCCAGCGATTGGGACATTGGGCTTCCTCGCAAACGGTGTGCAAACGAAGGTCCGACACTAAGGATTTTGTCGACCAGAACGCCGGATTGCTGGGTAGGCGGACTTTGATCCACTCGGGCTTCTTCTCCCTGTACAACTGGGGATCGATCTTACAGGCCATGGTCGGAAAATACTAACAAGGCTTTGCGCCTTGGCAACTTGCGTTTAGTCAGCCAACAGCACCGACAGAGATTGCCCCAACGCAGCAAGTAGGGGCAATCTGTCTCATGCGCACCCCTTCGCTTTTTCTGATTTGCCGTTTCGTTGGCCTCTGTCAGTCCTTTCTGATCGCCCAAGACTTGTCGTTCTCTGGCACCTTCGATCGGCCGGATAGCCCTGATGTCGATGTCTCTGCTGCCGGCATGATTGGATCCCCTTGCGCCTATGATCTACTGCGAATCCAATGATCCCGAGGGCATTGAGTCTCAGATTATCGGCGGTGCGCTGCACACTGCAGTTGGCCCAGGGCAAACGGTTGTTGCGTTGGATTACAACTCCATCGATGACCAGATCCTTGCGGGGAAGGATTTAGCATCTCTGCAAAGATGAATCCCAAGACTACGGATAATGACGGCGACACCAATCGCTTCATGGCCATTGGTGTCGGGCTCACACGTGAGGAAGGTATTATTCTCTTGGCAACTTGGATCGTCATATTCTGGAGAATGGGGATTCATCTTTGCTGTGGAGAACCATGGTGCTTACACCTTTTGGAACAGTGTGGCGCCAAGTATTGAGCAGTTGAACAACACTAGCTATCTGGAAGCGGCGGTGCTGGTCACCACCGCCGATTTCTTAGAACAAGTTTGTCTAGCAAGCATGCAAGGTGAGTGCACTGTTGAGTTGCGGCTCCAATTTGTGGGAGATGATATGGAGGTGAAGGCCTTTATCGAAGGAGTTCAGATCGACATCTGACACGACGAATGGTGTGGAAGAAGACCCCGCACAAGCGATAGTTACACCTTCACGTGAAAAACTCACAGAACAACTACATTGCCCTCGAAGGTGGTGTGCAGTCTAGCCCTACCTTTGATGGTCTAATAATCCAAACACTGACCACGCCAATCGATTCGCAAGCTTTGGCTGCCAGACGGCTGCGCTTCGGTTGCTTACCGACCGGGCCTTCTACTCACAGTCGCGCCTTTGGCCTCAAAAATTTGGTTGCTGACAAAGCGCTTAATCTATCCGGCGTTTCAGTCGATGGCCTCAATAAAGATAACTTTATAGTGAGCTCCTTTCCTGGCACGGAAGGCGATATCTAGTTGGTTTTCGTTTCCCAAGGTGAGATGGGAGCCTTTAGCGCGAAACTCATCATTGAGACCGATGATCCTGATAGGCCCACTCTACAAATTGCGATTTATGATAGATTTGTCAATGCTTTGGGGCTTGGAGTGCGTTGCCGGTTGAATGAAGCTACCGCCGACACCGAGATTTTGGATGGCACAGGTTTTGGGTGTCATGCTATCGCCGAAGGTGTGACTCCTGGGCAATCTCCCATTGCTGGCGACACCCTTGAGGATGGCTCCGAAGTGAAGCGTGGCTTTGACCTAAACGATGCGGAATCCAATTATGGCCTGCCCTCGGGTGTGTTGTTAGTAAGTCTGACGTTGTCTTATAATGCTATAACCGTCCTGCCATCCTTCAATGCTACTGTTATTAATACCAAAGACACTAGTGTTCGTATTTGCATCGACTTTGAGCCCAATTCTGAAGGTGAACCGGAAGTCCTCTTCGAAAGCGATGGTGGCACCAACGGTTCGTCCATTGCTTATGAAGTGGGCAATAAGTTTATTGCTCGATCGGCTGGGTCGGTTGGTCTGGTGTTGGCTGTAGTTGAACATACTCTGACGCAGGCACTACTGGAAACTAGATTCCTTGAACTCATTTGGACGTTAGACATCAACGACGCTCAAGGGCAACAATCCATTTCTTCATGGCTCGATAGGGTGTTGGTCGGAACCGATAGCCGGGGTCTTGGTGTGGATTGGCCTGGCAGTAATGGTGCCTCATTTGGCGCTGCTAGTGGCAATTTTGCAGGTGCTGGTGAGAATGGCAGCTTAATCGGTGTGGAATTTACGTCTAGTTCCATTGATTTTGATAGCGGCCTGCAACTGTATGCCGAGCGGTTGTTCAGTAATACTGGCGGGCTACCCCCAGAGCTGAATTCTGTAATCATCACAGCCATCGTCTATCGAGTAGGTTCTGTCTAGATCGCATTAATTGATGGGGCTTTGGTGGGACTGAATGAGTTCCAACATAGCGCAACGTTAGAAAAAGGCGATTGGCAAACCATGGTGATTGACCTTTCCACTAATAGCGGCGTTGTCTTCTTCGAAGACGTCGATCCAACACGCACTAGTGGAGGCATTGCATTTTATCGCGTCGTACCAAAGTTGCAAAGTTAGCGAAGGTAGAAGGACCAATGGTGTCGCTCTGCTAGTTTCTTTGTGATCGTTTGAAAAAGTGCGATATAACCATATAATTCGTATTCTAATTTGAGCGTTTAATACGAGATTGAAATTGATTTTAAGGTCACCGAGGGTGTTTGACTATTGATCAAGTAAGGTTGCCCCTGGACAGGCTGATTGCTTGATTCGCAGGGTTGATATGAGCCTCATTATTCAACTTGATCAATGGCGAGTCCTGCTTAAAAAGCGATCATGACTGATTCATCCTCCCATTCATTACGCCTCGCAGAACTCAATGCCGAGATTCTCGCTTTAGAGCTTGAACGTACCGAGTTACTACGCTTGGAGCTGAGCAATGCCGAGACACGCGCCTCTGAGGTCGCAGCGTTTATCGGTGTATACAGTGCTTCTTCTTCATTAGGTGGTGCGTCAGCGGTGGTGTCCAAGACAGCCAAAAAGAAAGCCACCTCTGGTAATAAGCCAGGTCGTCCATCCAAGAAAAAGTCAAGCAAGAGCAAAACTCCCCGTGGCAAAGCTTCCGCGGGGGATCGCTTGCAGCAACTTACCTTGGGCGTTCGTGGCGCAGGCAAAGATGGTATCTCTGCCAAGAAATTGTCCGATACCACCGGCATCCCTTATTCTGCCATTCGCAAGATCATCAGTGAGAATAAGCAGTTCGTGCAGAAAGGTGAGAAGCGCGCTAGCCGCATCTTTCTCAAGTAACGAAAAGGACTTTGCCTTTAGGAGGCCGTCGCCATGGCCATCGCCGCACTGCTCGTGTGGCGATGGCCATGGGCGAGTAGCGGTTGATTGGTGTGGCTTCGTTATCCCAGCTATCTTAATAAACCGCTGTGATGTGAAATCCGGCGGCGATCTGTCCGCCAATTTGTGTTTCTAAAGAATGGCTACACCGCGCTGGGCGGCCACCATTCTTCCAGGCCACCATCGACTCCCCTTCCAAGCTTTCCGGTTCGCAGTATGGTAGGGCATTCTTCACGATCAATTGACCAGACGAAGCTGCAGCCTCATGATCGAATAGAAAGAAGCTTGGATTCATCAATCCAGCGAGCAAGATGCCGTTCGGCCTGAGGACGCGATAACATTCTCGCCACACTGGCAGAACGTCGGGAGTGAACAAGTTGGAGGCCGGATGAAAGATGAGATCAAAACTGGCTTCCGCAATGACCGATAAATCGCTCATGCTGCCTCGAATGCGGATCACTTCCAGGCCTTCGCGTTCCGCCACTCGCTGATCTTTGGCTAATTGGTTGTCCGCTAGATCAAAGCTGGTCACCTTGGCACCGGCCGCGGCAAGAATTGGCGCTTGTTGACTACCTCCGGAGGCGAGACACAGTAGGTCTTTGTCGAGTAAGTTGCCAAGCCGTTCGGCTTTTACCGGACGGCGAGGAGTGAGAGCCACACTCCACTCACCAGCCAGCGCTTTGCAGATGATGTCAGAGGTGACAGGTGTGTACCATTAACTCTCGGTGCAGGACTCAGCGTTCCAGACTTGCCGGTTGTGTTCAACGAAGTCCATGTTCAGCCCATTAATGATTGGATTTGGCCATGGCATTCTTCTTCATTTGATCTAATAGCACAGCGCCAAGAATCACAAGACCAAGCATAACTTTCTGTGGATAACTCTTCAACCCCATCAGGTTCATGCCATTCTGAATGACGGCGATGATGAATGCGCCAATCAAGGTGCCAAAAATCTTGCCTTCACCGCCTAATAAAGAAGTGCCGCCAACTACGACTGCCGCGATCACCATCAGTTCCACTAGCACGCCGTAGTTCGGGTCGCCACTTTGTAACTGTGATGCCACGATGATGCCTCCCAGTCCAGCGAGAGTGCCACAGATGGTGTAAACCAGGATTAGGACTCGTTTCACTGGCACCCCGGATAGGCGTGCTGCCTCTGGGTTGCCCCCTACGGCATAAATGTAACGACCGAGTGCGGTATGCTCCATCAGGATGTGTGCTGCCACATACAGAATGACCATCAGTAGTACAGCATTGGGCACGCCGAGGTCGGCCTGAATGCCAAGCCATTTGAATCCTGGCGGAATCTCATTGATTGAATTGCCATCCGTAATCATAAAGGCAGCGCCACTGGCCACCAACATCATCGCCAATGTCACGATGAATGGCGGGATGCCAAAGCCGGTGACCATACTGCCGGTGAAGAAGCCAACAAGTCCACACAGCATAATGGCTGCCAAGCAGCTCACAAGTATGCCAAACACACTGGCCTCAAATCCACCGAAGACATTCTTGATCAACCAGGCTGCTAACACTGCGGAAAGTGCTATTAGACTGCCTACTGATAGGTCGATGCCAGCGGTGATGATCACCATGGTCATGCCGATGGCGATGATGGCGATGACCACGATCTGGTTGGCAACGTTGATTAGATTCTCTTGATTCAGGAAGGTTGGCCATTGGTACCCGGTCGGTGCCATGACACTCGGCGATCCCAACTTAGGGAATCGTGCTTCAATACCTTCTAGCACTGCCCAATGCGCCGTGGCCTGATTGGCGGCGATGACTGTTAGGGTGGCATTGGCGTCGTTGAGTCGTTTCAATTCCACTCGTACATCTTGAGCGTTACCTTTTACGACGCCAATGACCCGCGATCCAAGCCGTTCACGGAGTTCGTCTACGAAAGGCTGATCGCCTTCTGTTGCACGCGCCACTATCAATACCCGAGCGGCTTGGTCTTCGACAGCGAGGATGTCTTCGCTTAAAGCGGCACCCGCCGCACTGCCCTCGGGATACTGTGTCTTGATCGTCCCCAAACTGATGATGATCCCAAGCAGAACCAATACAACGAGCATACCGTAATCGGAATACAAGTAACTCAACAAACGCTTGGTAGGCATCATGACTCAGCCTGCAATCAATCTCTGCCCATGATCAAGGTTTGATTGAGTTGAGGCCCTAAGATGCATTGTCACCGCGCTTCTGGCCGCGTAGCTTGGCTTCAATGTAGCGATCGATGTCTCCATCCATGATGTCAGCGATGTTCGAGGATTCCTCGCCGGTGCGCAAATCTTTGACCATTTGATACGGTTGGAACACGTAGGAACGAATTTGATTGCCCCACGCGATCTCACCTTTCTCTCCGTAGACACGTTCAGATTCAGCGCGTTGCTTGTCCTCCTCCAGTTGGGCCAGCTTGGCCATCAACATCTCCATGGCCAGATCGCGATTGCGACCTTGCGATCGCTCTTGCGTGCAGCGAATGATGATCCCAGTCGGCTTGTGCTTGAGGATCACGGCAGTCTCCACTTTGTTCACGTTCTGGCCGCCTTTACCGCCACTGCGTGTGGTCTGGATATCGATGTCAGTGTCGGGCACTTCAATGGCGCCTCTGGACTGCACCTCTGGTGTGACATCTAGGGAAGCAAAAGAGGTATGGCGTTTGCCATTCGAATCAAAGGGAGAAATGCGTACCAGACGGTGCACGCCACGTTCACAATTCAGATAACCGTAGGCGAAATCGCCCGAAATCTGCATGGT
>MDTC01207057.1_pt1 | contig 11698 bp, 12 predicted proteins | sample 811181 | NCBI WGS metagenome assembly MDTC01 (sample SAMN05326644, study PRJNA326480) | marine metagenome | isolation source: seawater | place: Pacific Ocean: North | collected 2011 | reverse complement strand
TTACTAAAGGGTGCTATTGAAATGAGAATCACTGTTAACACATCTATTCCAAAAAGTTATTCAGCACACAAAAAGAAACTGGCACTTTTCAGATCAATAAGACCAACAAAAAAACCGGACTTAGATAACATTGCTAAGATAATTGCAGACAGTTTGAATGGAATTGCTTATGAGGATGATAAACAAATTGTGAGCTTAAGAATTGATAAGTATTACTCGGAAAAGCCTTTGGTTGGTGTTGAGATTTGTGAGGTATGACAAAATTTAATAATAGAGTGAATTGGAGAAAATAAGATGGAAATAAGTTTTGGAGTAAATATTTATGACAAAGACGGTGACATTGTTGAAAGAGGTGTTTATATATTTTTTGGTGAAAATGCAGTAATCAAATTTGAAGACTACGATGAATTTGAATCTTTTGTTAAACGATTTAGTAATGAACAAACATTAAACGAAATAAAAGAAAATTGGGACAGAAGTTAGCCCAAAATTCTTTATAACGGTGTTGCGCATAATTTGCCGACTATAACAAAATGAAAAACTTAAAACTAAATAGCCAAAATCTCATAACGCATCAAAGCAGACCGATGAATATCGGTCAAATTGATGCGTTTGTTATGCAGATTTTTGGCGGGAAGGATTAGAAAAATGGAATCAACATTAGAATACCCAATATTTGTGCTGGAGTCAAAACTTACAGAACTACAACACAAACTTAATGAAATAAAAGAGTGGAATAGAATTGTTGCACCGCACGAATCAAATAAGGCAATGGCAGACGTAAGAACAGACACGACGAAATTAGAAGAAGATATTAAAAACACAAAAAGTGCAATTTCAGTTTTACATAATCACGGTGCAGCCAAAAATTCTGCATAACGTACAGTTATCGAGCACGTTTTTTGTGCCTCGATCAACTGTCTGTTATACTAAACAACTTACCTTAAAAATATTAGGTAAAAAAAGAGAAATCAATTTTTTAAGTATCAAACCAAGATGAATAAATATCAGCTGAAATTCTTAAGTCTTTTTTACGGAATCGCAAAGCGTACCGTTGATGCTCATGTTGAGATGGGGCTTTCCACAATAGAGAAAAGCCGAAATCTTGATATTATCTATGAGTATGCACTTTTAAGCGAAACAATGGGAAGAAAAGAGGCAATATTTTCTCTTTCCGAAAAACATAATCTTTCAGAAAAATCAATTGAAGCAATTATTGACATAAAGGTACATCATGAAATTAACAGATTTGAAAGCGGCAGATTACAACCCGAGAATAATATCTGATCAGGCTTTAAAGGGATTAACAAAAAGTATTACAAAGTTCGGGGATCTCTCCGGAATAGTTTTTAATAAACGAACCGGAAACTTAGTTACAGGACATCAAAGAGTAAAAGCAATCACAGAAAAATTCGGTGATTTACAAATTGTTCCTCTTAATGATGAAGAAGGATTTATTGAAGCTCCGGGAAGACAAATATTCAAAATTCGTTTTGTTGATTGGGATGAACTAACTGAGAAAGCAGCAAACTTAACAGCCAATAATCCCAAGATTCAAGGTGAGTTCACTACGCATGCCGAATTAATTCTTCAGGAAATACAACTTAATGATCAGGAACTAGTAGCAGATTTAATACTGGATGAAATTGAGTTTCCACAGCTTACAAATGAAGTAATTGAAATTGAATCAGAGAAATCCGAACTCGCACGAGAAAGCAGACATACATTAAAGTTTGGTGATGTAACTGTTTATTTAACAGAGTCGGAATTACAGCTACTAAATAACAAATATGAAGAGTTTGTTAACTCAACAAAAACAGCTTACGGTTTTGTAACATTTTTAATAGGTGAAAATGAACTTCATTCCGAATTATAAAATCAGTGAACTTAGACCGGCTGACTATAATCCGCGTGTTATTAATCCGGATTCTTTTGAAAGTCTCAAGGAATCACTTCAAAAGTTTGGAATAATTAAACCTATTATTCTAAATGGGAATGGTGTTTTAACTGCGGGCCACCAAAGAATAAAAGCCATGAAAGAGATTGGTTTTACTGAAGCTCCGGTTATTATGTTAAAAAATATTTCTCTGCATGATGAAATTAAATTCAACTTGTTTCACAACTCTATTGAAACAAATAAATCAAGAGTAATAATTAAAAATATTACTTCAGTTCCTTATGGATATTCCTTTGTTCCGGCTGATCAATACGAATGCGGAGAGAATAAAAATTCCGCGGTTGTTAAAAGTATTGCAGACCTTTATGTAAGATATGGAAATTGGGGAAGCGTTGTTGCTGATGATGAAGGAAATATTATTCTTAATTCCGATTATGCTTTGGCAATGAAGACATACAAAGAACCAATTTTAGTTTATAAGCTTTCCGGTAAGCTCAGAAGCAATCTTTTACATTATTTGGGTCTAGACTATGGTGAATACAATTTCAAGGCTCTGAATATAAAACCATACGTTCAGCTTCACTGTCAAATGAACAGAGTAAAGTCGGATAATCGTGAGGCTTTACGTTCAAGTCTTTACGAAACAGTTGTTCTAGAAAGAATTTCAAGAGATAAGAGAATAGTTGACTTCGGAGCCGGAAAGTTTGCTTATGTAAATTATCTGAAAGAAAAAGGATTTAAGATTTTTGGTTATGAACCGTTCTTTAGAGCTAAATCAAGAAGTAAAATTGATATTGGATTTGTTCTCAATTCAATAATGAAACTTGAATATGAAGTTAAACTAAACGGATTATTTGATGTTGTTGTTTTGGATAGTGTGATAAATTCCATTACTTCAAACGATTATCAAGATTTTGTTTTAACAAGCTGCAATGCTTTAATGAAACCGGATGGAGTTTTATATCTGGCAACTAGAACTCTTGAATCTGCTGAATCTAAAGTAAGAGCAAGTGTAACAACTCAAAAAGGAAGATCAATAGAATTTCTAGACAAGGATAATTTTTCAGCAACATTCCGCGAAGGTGTTTGGACGTTACAAAAATTTCATTCAAAAGAATCATTAATAAAATTATTGACAAAGTATTTTCTGAATGTTACAGTATCTAGAGGAAGTTCACAACATTATGCTGTTTGTAAGAATCCAATTCGATTAAGTGATGAACAATATTTAACTGCTTTAACAAATGAATTCAATATTGAGTACCCAAACAACTACAGACATAATAAGCATGAAAAATTAGTAAATGAAATTTTGAAAAGAGTTAAGGAGAGAAATGTTTCCTGTAATTAAAATAATAAATGTAAATGCACCTTTTAAATATTTGTGGCTGAAATATGTAAATGATATTGATCTTTCTGTCCATTGTGCAAAATGTTTGATTGGTGAATACAGCTTAAAGATCAACAATCAAATTCAATCTGAAAGTGATATTGTTTTGGATGAGGAAATATCGCAATATTATTATTTGTGTGGTGTTTCACTTCCCTATCGTTGGTCCAACAACTTTCATTTAGCATTTAGATTTAAAGCCGGAAGTTCAATTTCCGCTAATCGGAATGGTATTGAAATAATTATAGAGAATGCCGAAGAAATTAAAATTGATTCCCATTCGATTAAGAAAGTGAATCATTTTAATTCGGTAATAAAAGCTTATTTCACTTGTAGAAACTGGCAGTTTGCAAATCAAATTTATTTAGAAGATAAATATGCCAAAAACTAAAAATCCACATACAGACTTGATTTATATGAGGATTGACGCGGTTGTTAATCTTGTTTTAGAAAATGACCGTTATACTCAAAAGAAACGTGAAACTGAATTAAGAGATATAGTTGCAAACAAATTTGGAGTTTCAAAAAGAACTGCTTTAAGATACATCAAAGAAGCACTTAGGGAAATTAATAAGCTAGGTAAACCAAACCATAAAAAAGCTTTTGAAAAAGCTATTAGGGACAGAGAATTTTTATTTCAAAAAGCTAAAGGGAGTAAAGACGGTAATGGCAATTACATAATTAAACCGGATTACAAACTTGCTCTTGAAATTGTGAAAGACCGCGATAAATTATTTGGTCTTTATGTAGATGAAGTAAAACACTCCGGAACAATAAGCATTAATAATATTGATTTATCAAAACTAACTGATGAACAGCTTTCAATCCTTGAATCAATAATCAAGAAAGGTGAAGATCCAAAACCATATTTATTAAGTGTGGGAATTAATGTTAAGTCTAATTGATATAGAGAAAGAGAAAAGAATAAGGCATAAAGAGAGATTGAAAGATAATTCAACTCTTCAGTTGTATTATAGAACTCATCCTCTTGATTATTTCCATGAACGATTAGGAATTAATAAGGAAACTATCGACTGGTCTTTAATTCCGGAATATGAATTTCATGATTGGGACGGAACTCCAAATCCTTTAATGGCTATTCTTAATGCTTTAGTTGAGAATAAATGGGTTGGTGTTGAATCTGCAACCGGATGTTCTAAAACTTTTATTGCAGCTTGTATAACCTTTTGGTTTCTTGAATGTTTTGAGAATTCAATAGTAATTACAACCGCACCAAAGCAAGATCAGTTAGAAAAAAATATGTGGAAAGAAATTTCAAGACTCTTTCCGAAGTTTGGTAAGGGTTATCTTGATACTCTTACTTTGAGAATGAAGAAAGATGACTCGGGAAAGAAAAGTTATGAATGGGCTGCATTCGGATTTGTTTCCGGTACTTCTTCAGACAAAGAAACTGAAGACAAGGCTCAAGGTTTTCATGCCGAGCATATGTTAATTATTTTGGAAGAAACTCCAGGTATTCCGAAGTCGATTATAAATTCATTTAAATTGACTTCACAAGCTCCTCACAACTTGATTTTAGCATTAGGCAATCCAAACCACCACTTAGATCAATTACACAAATTTTGCCAACTTGGAAGAGTTGAGCATATAAGGATTTCCGGTTTAGATTATCCAAACATAGTTCTTGATAATCCTTCATTTATTCCGGGTGGAAAATCGAGACAAGGAATTCAAGATATTATTGATGAAGTTGGAAGCGAAGATCATCCATTTTATCTCTCTCGTGTGAGAGGAATTTCACCAGGACAAAGTAAAGATTCGTTAATAAATCTTAAATGGTGCGATGATGCGGTTAATCGCGATAGAAAAGAATTTATGAAAGGTGAACCGGCTCTTGGTGTGGACGTTGCAAATAGCGAAGCCGGAGACAAAGCTGCAATTGCTGAAGGTTTGGGATCTGTGCTTTTAGGGGTTGAAGATTTTTACTGTCCGGATAGTAATCAATTAGGCAAACGTGATGTTTACGAAAAGATGAAAGAGAAAAAAGTAAAAGCAGACAGAGTTGGAGTTGACGGTGTTGGCGTTGGAGCCGGAACTGTTAACGCTTTGAAGGAATTAGGAATAAAAGTTCAAAATATTATTGGTGGTGAAAAGCCGATTAAAATTAAGGAAACAGAATTCACATTTAACAATCTCCGCAGTCAAATGTATTGGCAAATGAGAGAAGATCTCAAGAACGGAGAAATCTGTCTTCCTAATGATCCAGATTTAATTTCTGATTTGTGCGCTCCAACTTGGAAGATTAACGATAAAGTAATAATTGTTGAAGGAAAGCCGGAGATCAGAAAGAGATTAGGACGTTCACCAAATAAAGGTGATGCTGCAGTTTATTGGAACTGGGTAAGAGTGCCGAGAAAACCAAAAGCGGAAGTAACTGTAAGGACAGTGTAAAGTTTATCAAGTTTATAAAGTAATAAAGTTCATAAAGGAATTGAGTTATGGAAAATATCGATGCAATAGCAGACGGGAAAGTAAAAACAATGGATGGAAAAATTATTGATCGTGTTGATGCTTGTACAATTTATCGTCAGCACGAGAAAAGCAAAAATTTGTTTTTTGATAGAAAAGGTATTTGTTACATAAAAGATGAAAAGGGAACTCTAAGAAGATTTCCACAAAAAGCAAAACGTGAAAGGAATTAATAAAATGGAAAAAGAAAAAAGAAATGAGGTATCTGTTAGAGTTATTCAGTTAAATTCGTTTGATAAAAGCTCTATTGCAAAGGAATCAAAGCAAGTTGAAACTACTGATGCAACTTACACATCGGAAAATCCTTTGTATGATTATGATGTGCTTACTAATCTTTATGGTGAGAATGTTTACAATGCTCGCTGTATAAATGTTACTGCTCATGCAGTCTGCGGAGTTGGTTTTAAGATAGAACGATACGACGGAAAAGAAGCAGATGAGAAAGACAAGGAATATAAAAAGCTTAATGAATTTATTACTTCTCATTCTGATTATACCGGACAGAGTTTTACTGAAACAATGGTAAACTTTTTAACCGACTGGAAAATATTTGGTGATGCTTACTTGGAAGGAGCTGTAAACAGAGCCGGAGAGATTCAAGAACTCTATCACTTAAAGAGCTATAATACAAGACTTGCAATTGATTCTAATAAGAAAACCAAAAACAGATTTCTCAAAAGAATTGCAGTTCAGAAAGCTGGATTAAAGGAAGTTAAGTTTTATCCTTATACCGAACCTTACACAAGAGAGAAACCGGGGAATTTCTATTTCAGACTTTCAAACTATTCTCCTAAAAATACTATTTATGGTGTGCCGGATTATATCTCAAGTTTGATTTCCATGAGCTTAATGAGAGCCGGAGAAAGTTACAATCTTTATTTCTTAGAAAACTATGGAATGCCTCATTTTGCTGTAATTGTTGAAAACGGAAAGTTGACCGATGAAGCTTTTGCTTCTCTTAAAAACTTTTTGAATAATGAATTTAAGGGAGTTAAGAATGCCGGAAAAGGAATTGTTCTTGAAACCGGAGAAGGTGAAAGCATAAAAATTGACATCAAAGAACTTTCACAAATGCCGAAGGACAGTTTCTTTAGAACTCTTAAGCTTGATTCTAAAGATGATATAATTTCTTCTCATGGTGTTCCCCCTCGTTTGGTTGGAGTATCCTCTGGGAATAAGCTTGGTGATACTACAGAAACAAAGGCTCAAATGGAGTTATTTCAGAATATTATTATTTCTCCTGTGCAGGCAAGAGTAGAACATTTCTTGAATAATATCTTTAAGCAAGGAATGAAGATTGAGAACTACAAAATTAAATTCGATCCGTTCTATATTGCCGATCCAAAGGATGATGCGGAGTTTTACGAAAAGATGATTAATAGCGGAGTTCTTGAACCGGATGAAGCTCGTGCAGAACTTGGTTATCAACCGAGAAAAATTAAAACAGAAAAATCTTCTGATGTTGGTTCGCTGGTTAAACAAATTATCGAATTAAGAAAGGCTCTTGAAAATGAACTCGCTGCTTAAACAAGAAGCAAAAGAATTATTGTATGAAGTTGATGATCTTCTTGGTGTTATCCTTAAAGGAGATAAATGGGAAGCTATGGCAAATAGACTTTCCAATTTGCTTTTAAAGAAATGGGATAAGGAACAGAAAGCAGCAATTATTGAAACTATCGATTTACTTATTCAAGGTGAAGGATATATTTCTGATGAAGAAATGGAGATTGCTGTTAATACTCTTGAGGCAAAGTTAGGGACTTCAATCTTTGAGGCAATGCGGAAAGATATTGAAACGATCTCTCTTGAAAGTTATAGTAAAGGTCATGCTGATATTGGAATTACTTTTGAATTTAATACTACTGATAAGAAAGCTCTTTACTGGCTTACTCAAAAAGATGTTAAGCAGTTTTGGATTGGCGACAGTTACAATACTTGGATAAATAATTTCTTAAATGAAATGGCTGAAGAAGTTATGAAGCAAGGAATGGGACGTGTAGATGCCGGAAAATATTTCGAATCGATTTTGAGTGAAGGTTTCAGCAGAAAAAGAAGTTATTGGGAGCTGTTGGCAGAGCACGTTGTAACAAGAAGCCGAGAATTTGGAAAGGTTTCAGCTTATGAAAAATCCGGAATTACCGAAGTTAAAATTGTTGCCGTTATTGACCACCGGACAAGTGCAATATGCCGTTTCTTAAATGGAAAAGTAATTAATGTAAATAAGTTAGTTAAACAGCGTGATGAACTTATGAAAGCAAAAACATTAAAGCAGATTAAAAAGCTGGCTCCTTGGTACTCTGATAAACAAGTTGAAATCTTTGAAGGAAAGAACCCGGATAAGATTCCTTCCTCTGTGGGATTACCGCCATACCATGCGAGGTGCAGGACTAGGACGGTGGTGGAATAAATTTAGAATTCCATAAATGGCAACGAATGTCCAAAAGATATTGGCAACTCATCCATTTTTAAATAAAGAGATTTTAAATCCTTCTTAAATTTATTAATCAACTTAATAGATTTGACAATATTATTAAACAATTCCTCGTTTTTTGGTACTGGAGCATAAAGTTCTAAAAATTGTTCCTCTTTAAACCTTGCTCTACTTTCTTTTGTTGAACCAGTAGTAAGCCTATTGATTAAAGCTAGAATTTGAGGACTAACAAAATAAAATGACAAATACTCAAGTAAATCATCTTTCAAAAAATTATTATAAATTAATTCGAAAGTTGGAAATTCATTTGATAATAATCCACCAGAAAATTCTTCGGTAACAAAAGCGAAAGATCCATTATGAGCAAATAGTCTACTATATACAAACCATCCTGTTTTTACTTGATTAAGCTTATTTGCTTTTATGTTATTAGAAGAGATTGAACCCTTGTTAAATATTCCATTACCTTTTCCACTTAATCCCAAGCTCATATATTCTTGATTTGGATGGAGATATATTAAATTTTTTATTGGTTTAAATATTTTATCAACTTTTACGAAACTAAAATCATTATCATTAAAAGAATTATTTAAGCTCGTTTCTATTTTCTTAAAGTTACGAGTAAGAATATCAATTTCATTCAAAAATATTTCAATAACTTGATTAGTGGAATGAATTTTTAAATTATCATTAATATTTATGTAGCGTTCAGCGTCTAATCTAGAAACAAGGGATTCAATTTTCACAATTTTAGAAAACTTAAATAAATGTTTATCACTTTTAGAAGTTAAAAAGTTTCTAAAATCATATAAAATATCTGGCAATTCGTTACCAGGAACTTGAATACCAGTAGGGGCATAACCTGAATTAGTACAAACAGCCATAAATATATCTTCTGATATTTTTTCGTTAGGATTTTCTTTTCTCTTTAAAAATATTACAGAAGTCTTTACTGATGCATTGTAACCTTGGAAAGTTTCTTTGTTCAAACCGATAATACCTAGAATCGTACATTCTCTTTGTATAAATTCTCTTACATAGGAATTTCTATCTCCATTTAAAATACCATCAGGGACAATCATTGCAACTATTCCGGTTCCTTTTTTTACTAACCTAATACATCTTTCAATTGCTAGAATTTCACGTGCTTGTGTACTGCGACCATTTCCCAATTCAAACATATTTAGTATTTCTTCGTCTGTTTCAGTTGCTCCAAAAGGTGGATTCGTGAAGCAAATATCGAATTTATTTTCAAAAATTTTGTTTTTAATATCTTTAAAACCATCATGTTGGAAAACACCAGTATTACCATCTCCATGAACTATCATATTCATTTTACAGGCTTGCGCAGTTCTTGCTTTCCAATCGGTTCCAAATAATGATTCGTTTGACAATACTTTTTTCCATTTAAGTTTTTCGGAATCCGAAAATTCTTGCAATCTTATCTTTTCACTAACTTTTTCAAATGCATATATTAGAAATCCCCCGGTTCCACAGAAAGGATCAACAATTTTTTCACCAATTTTCGGAGAAATTGCCTCTACTATAAATTCAACAACGTTTCTTGGGGTGAAATATTCACCTAAACCGCCTGTAAAAGTATCACCTAAAAAATATTCAAATGCTTCACCTTTTACATCAAAATTTGTAAGTGTCAAATCATAGCTTTCAAAAATCGATACTATTTCCTTAATTGTTCTATCTTTTAATTTAATTACATTATTTTCTGGGAACAATTCCTTAAAATCATTTATTTTTTGAATTTCACTAAACTGTTGTTGAACTATATTAACCTTTAATTCACTTAATGTTTTTGTAAAAATCTCAGTTGTAAATCTATTAGAAGATTGATTAAATTGTTCCTCATACATTTTTGCAAATAAAACTTTTGACAACTCATCAAAAGCTTGAATGGGATCATATCCCTCATTATTTCGTATAATATTATGGCATTTTTTTAATAATTCCTTAAATGTTGATACATCATCTATCGTAAATAATTCTTTAGTTGCTTCGTCTCTTAATGCCTCTTGGATATTTTTACTTAGAACAGCACTAACAAAATCCTTTAAAATATTTTTTCTTAACGGTACTTCTTTTATTCTAGATTTATCAAGAGTTTGAAATACCTGAGAATGGTAACCGTTTGTCAAAACTGCAATTGGAGCTATCTTTGGTAATAATCTGGCATAGCTAATTACTTGATCTCTTGCCTCTTTTGATAAAATTTCAGTTGGAGATTTAGTATCTATCACAATTAGAGGGGTTTCCATTTTTTTATCTGTATATACAATTATATCAGCAAATATTGATTTTGTTTTTCTCCCTTCGTTGACCTTAATTGTTTTTTCAAATTCCATGAAACTTTTTTTATATCCCAGGCTTTCCAACCATGGAATAACTAAATGAATCTTAACTTCTTCTTCGTTATTATATTTTTTCATAATTAAGCAGCGCAATTGAATTAAGTAGTTACAAAAATTAAAAGTGATTATTACCTCAAAAATATTAGGTTTTTTCTTAAAATCATAATAAAGACTTTGCGATCAAAAAGAATAGGTTTTGATCGTGCCAAAGAAACTTACCAACATCGACATTCATTTCATCAGTTTAGTTAAGTCCGGAGCTAATAAGAAAGAGATTATTTATAAGTCCGGTGAAACCAAACCACCAACAATCGAAAAGACAATTCAGATTAACAAAATTGATAAAGAGCAGAAGCGTGTTTACGGAATAGTTTACTCTCCTAATGAAAATGATACTGATGAAGAATTTACTACAGCTGAAGAAATCCAGAAAGCTTGTGACAACTTTATGAAGGAAGGACGCACAGGAAAGATCGACAAGCAACATGATGAGGTTGTTGGACATGGTTTTGTTGCTGAATGCTGGATTACTAAAGAAGCTGATCCGGTTTTCCCGGATGATCCGGTTGGTTCTTGGGCTGTCGGTATTCAGATTGAAAATAACGATACATGGGAAGCAGTTAAGAAAGGTGATATTAAAGGGCTTTCAATGGGTGGTTTTGCGGTTAAGGAAGAAGTAAAAAAATCTGATGAAAAAAGTTTAATTGAAAAAATAGTTGCTGCAGTAAAGAAAGCAATCAAAACGGTGCAAATAGTTGAGAAAGATTTTAATTCGGAAAATGAATTTAGAGTATTAAGAAGTATGTCTTGGGCACTACAGGACAGTATCGACAAAACAATTGGTGATGAATCAATTACTGATAAAAAATCTGCAATCCTTAGAGATATAGATCAATTCAAAACAGCAGTAGAAAATTTCAGTTTAGATAATATTAATAAAAGTGAGGAAGAAGATATGAAAGCTGAAGAAGTTCAGGCTATCGTAAAAACAGCAGTTGAAGAAGCTGTTAAACCTTTGAATGAGAAAATTGAAGCTCTTGAAAAATCATCAAAAGAGAACAGTGAAAAGATAGAAACAATTGCTAAAGCTACTCCAGGCAGTTCTCAAGGAGAAGAAGGAAATA
>MDTC01123288.1_pt1 | contig 11699 bp, 14 predicted proteins | sample 811181 | NCBI WGS metagenome assembly MDTC01 (sample SAMN05326644, study PRJNA326480) | marine metagenome | isolation source: seawater | place: Pacific Ocean: North | collected 2011 | reverse complement strand
TAATAAATTTTGTGATCCAATTCATATAATTTTTTTTTTAAGATTGTACACAACTTTATCTAACTTTGTGACAGGATTTTGTCCCATTTTGAGTGAATTTGTTATTGTTCTACACAACATACTGCCCACCACCAGCCCATTAGCCGATTTAAGTGAAGATATAGTCTTATCTGTAATACCGAACCCAATTACTAGATTCTTTTTTGGGTTGACTCTTTTTATTGCATTATAGTTTTGAAGAATTTTCTTTGGTGAAACTTTAAGCTTCCCACCAGTAGTTGACAACATTGATATGTAATAAATCATATCATGTGAGTCTTTAATAATTTTTTTCATCCTATCTTTAGAAGTAGTTGGAGATAGAAGCTGTATAAAATTTATTGACTTTTTTTTACATTTGTTGGCAAAATTTTTATTTTCAGGGTAAGGTAAATCAACTATAATTAATCCATCAACACCTGATGAACTACAGCTTTTTAAAAAATTATTTTCACCGTTTTGGTAAATTAAGTTGAAATAACCCATTAGAATAATTGGTTTATTAGGATTATTTTTTTTGAATTTTCTGACAATTTGAAAAACATCTTTTAATTTAATTCCGTTTTTAAGAGCTCGATGCGAGCTACCTTGTATCTGTCCACCGTCAGCTATAGGTGTATTATGCGGAAATCCAAGCTCAAGAATATCTGCGTGTTTAGATATTTTATCCAATATTTTGAGGGAATTAATTTTAGTGTTGTCTCCGGCAACCGTGTAAGTAATTAAAGCTGGTCTTTTTTCTTTTTTACAATTATTAAAAGTTAGAGCTATTTTAGATTTCATCTAATATACGATCCTAATTTCTGTTTTATGATATCTTTATCTTTAAGGCTATCTCCACAAGAGTTTACAATTATAATCTCTGAGGTGTTTAATCTAGGCGCTAATTTTATGGCTTCTGCAAAAGCATGTGACGGCTCAAGCGAAGGAGAAATATTTTCAAGTTTTGAAACCAATTGATAAGCTTTAAGTGCTTCTTCATCACTTGCTGAAGTGTATCTAGCTCTTTTTGTGTCTTTAAGAAAACAATGCAAAGGAGAAATTCCAGGGTAGTCAAGACCTGCAGATATTGACTCGGTTGAACCTATCTGACCTTCTTTATCTTGAATAACATATTGAGCTGCACCATGAAGAATACCGATTTTAGATCCATTGGTTAATGGCGCCGCATGAAGCTTGCTATTACTTGGACCTCCAGCTTCAACTCCAATGAATTGAGCATTAGTATCCATAAATTCATTCCAGAATCCTGCTGCAGAGCTACCGCCCCCCACACAATTAATTAATTTTAATTTATTAGGAATTTTTCCAAACTCTTCTTGTACTTGTTTAATTAATTCTCTGGAAATTTGAGCTGTGCTCCAAGCACAAATTTTTATAAATATGTTGGGGCCAACTGTTGAACCAACGCACATATGGGTAGTGTCACAATTTGAAACCCAGTATCTCATACATTCGCTTACAGCATCAACAAGCGTTTGACTTCCAGTAGTAACAGGGACTATTTCTGCTCCATTTTTTCTAATAGCTTCAACGTTAGGCCTTTGCCTTTTAATGTCTTTAGCTCCCATAAAAATTTTACACTTAAGGCCAAATTTTTTGGCCGCCATTGAAAGCATTTTACCTGCGTAGCCTGCGCCTGTATCACCAACGACATATTTTTTTCCTGCCTTTTTAGCTATTAAGCAATGAACTGTCGCATTATAAATCTTGTGAGCCCCACCATTAGCCTCAGATACCACTTTCGCATAAATTTGAGCTCCTCGAAGATGATCTGTTAAATTTTCTAACTTAATAAAAGGTGTTGGGGCGCCCACATAAGTTTCAAAGTATTGATCTCTAGCTTTAATAAATTGTTTGTCTTTTCTTAATTTGGCAAATAGTTTAGTTAAATCATCTATAGGTTTTTTAAGTGTTTCAGGTATAAAATTTCCACCAAACTTTCCACCATACATAAAGTTTTTATCATGTTGATCGATAAGAGGTATATTTTTTTTAATTTTTAAGCTCATTTATTTTTTTTATAAAATTTCTAATTTTAAGATGATCTTTGAAACCTAATCGGCTCTCTAAACTAGACGATAAATCAAAAAAGTTAACCCCTAATTTATTTATATTTTCTATGTTTTTTTCAGAGACAGATCCTGCTAAAGCATATTTTGCACCAATAGGAAGTTTTGTAATTAAATTTTTGGGAAATTCTAAAGATTTTTCCATACCAGGTGTATCAAACAATATTATATCGGCATTTTCAAATTCTCTGAATTTATCAATATCATTTTCTTCTTTAACTTTAATTGCTTTTATGACCTTTAGCCCCATACTTTTAATATCAGTCACCCTATCTTTAGTTTCTGATCCATGAAGTTGAATAAAATCAAATTTTCCTATTAGATTTTTTTTAATAAATTCATTAGTAGGATTTACTGTTACTGCGACATAGGAAGATTCTTTTTTATCATATTTAGAGAGAACCTTAACATTTGAGAGGCTAATATGACGAGGTGACTTTTCATAAAAAACAAATCCTAAATAATTTATCTTAAGATCAATACACAGCTGAACATCTCTGGTCGGATTTAAACCACAAATCTTTATTTTCATTAAATTAATTCTTTAGCAAGTTTATGAATATTTTTTTTTACATTACCAAGTGTAATCGCTCTTCCTATAACTAGCCAATCAGATTTGACACTCTTAGCTTCCATAGAACGTTTTTGATCATAATTTTTTTTTCCTATTTGAACACCAGGTGTAATAATTTCATTTTTAAAAATTTTTCTTACAGCTCTCACCTCATAGGGGCTACAAACCAAAGCATCCAAGGAAGCTTTTTTTGCAAGCCGTGCTTGATGAGCCACTAGATGTTTTACAGATTTACTATATCCAATTTGTTTTAAATCATTGTTATTCAATGATGTTAAGGTTGTGACGCCAACTATTTTTGTTTTTCCTGAAACTTTCTTTACTGCTTTTAAAGCTGCAAATCCAGATGAAATGTGAACTGTTAGATAATTAATTTTTAAATCTTTTAAAGCTTTAACTGCAGACAACATTGTATTTACTGTGTCATTTAACTTTAAATCAACAAAAATTATTTTACCTTTTAATGTTGATATAAACTGTCTGCCTTTTTTAGAATTCATAAATTCTAAACCAAATTTATAACCAATTTTAATTTTATTTGTTTTCGAATGATTAATTATTTGTTTTACCTTTTTAAGACTAGTCGTATCGCAAGCTATAAATATTTTAGGTTTTTTCATTCGTTAATTATTTTATTTAATCTTTTTGACGCTTTAAATCTTACCTTAACACGTTCGGGCTTGTATATTAATTCATTAGTTTTTGGATTACGTGAATTATGATTTTCTTTTAATTTTTTACAATACCAACGGCCTAAACCACGGATTTCAACATTACTTCCATTATTTAGAGCATTAACAATACTTTCAGAAAAAATATCTATAATTGTCTCTACTTCGAGTTGATTAAGTTTGGGATTTTTTTCTTTAAGCTGTTTTATAAGCTCTGTGCGTGACAATTATTTTTCTTTTTTATCTTTTTTACCGATAGCTTTTTCAAAAATGCCTTTTAAAGTTGCACCAGATTTTGTTGCCCCTTCACCAAATTTTGCTATTAAAGATTTTTCCTCATCTATTTGCGCTGCTTTAACGCTCAGCTTCACTCTTCTTGTTGAATAGTCTAATTCAATAATCTTAGCATCTAAAGCGTTACCAGGAGAGAACACCTCAGGTCTTGCGTCAGCAACATCTTTCGCTAAATCAGATTTTTTTATTGTAAAAATTAATTTTTTATCTTTATCCAAAACAACTCTTACACCTGTTTTTAAAACTTCATGAATTCTTGTGGTAATAATAGTTCCAATTTTTTTGTTATTTTCTTTAAACCAATCTAAAGGATCTTTATCCAAAGCTCTTTTTGAGAATCTTATTTTTTCATCTTTAATTTCAATTATTTTGACATCAATAATATCATTTTTACTAAATTTTTTTAAATCATTGACATCTTCACTATAAGAAATTTCCTTGTAGTGAAGCATCCCAGATAATTTCAGGTCTATTAACTCACCAAATATAGCTTTATCCGTAATATTTTGGATTTTCATTTTTACTTCTTTGCCAATTTTATTCTTTACTTTATCCCATGGGTTTTCAAGAACAGCTTTATAAGAAAGTGAAATTCTTTTTGTTTCTTTTTCTATGCTGACAATTTTAAATTTAATTTTTTGAGAAACTGATAAAACCTTATCTGGTTTAATATTTCTATTTGTCCAATCTAATTCAGAGTTATGTATCAATCCTTCTATACCTTCTTCAATTTTAACGAAGCATCCATAGTCCATTATTTTAGTAACAGTTCCTTCATAAATTTCGCCAACTTTGAATTTTTTTTCAATTTTTTCATACGGATCCTCTGTAAGAGCTTTAACAGAAGCTGATATTCTATTAGTTTTTTCCTCTATTTTTATAATTTTACATTTTAATTTTTGACCGATAGTTACAAGATCCGCAGGTTTTTTTACTCGTCCATGACTTAAATCTGAAACGTGCAGAAGGGCGTCAACTCCATGGATATCTAAAAATATTCCCCAGTCTGTCGTGGCTTTTACTACGGCCTCTTCAATTATATCTCCCACTTTAATATTTTTTAAAACTTTTGAGATTTCTGCATTTCTACTTTTTTCTAAGACTGCTCTTCTTGATACACAAACATTTCCTCTATTTTTATCAATTCTAGTTGCAATCACTTTGATAGGTGTATTCATTAAATGATCTATTTTTTTTATTGGCCTTACATCTATTTGAGAAGAAGGCATAAAACATGGAAGTCCCTCAACTGAAGCAATGTAACCGCCTTTTACTTTACCTGTAATATATCCAGTCATCTCCTCTTGAGTCTCATAAACCTTTTCCATTTTTTTCCAGGCTTTAATTTTTTTTGCCTTGTCTCTTGAAATAACTATTTCACCCTTAAAACTTTCTATTCTCTCTAAAAAAACGTCAATTTGTGATCCAATTTTTAATTTCGCAAGGTCATCATCATTCTTAAACTCTTCTATAGGAATCATGCCTTCCATTTTTGCTTTACAGTCCACAACTACAAAATTTTTTGTGATTTCAGTTACCGTAGCTTTAATAATTTCGTTTTCCTTCAGCTTTCTATCTTGGAAATCTTTATCTAGTAATATTTGAAATTCTTGATGAGTTGAGTTGGAATTTTTAAGTTTTTCTTCAATTGCCATATTTTTTTTTTAACACTTTTTCTAGATATTTTGACATTTTAGCTTTCATTGCGGATTTATTTAATTTTCCGGTGTCGATTTCTATCGAATCTGCATGTTTAAGTAAAGGGGAGTTTTTTCTATTTTTATCCAATTTATTTCTTAAACTTAAAGCCTTTTTCACTTCACTAAGTTTAATTTTTGGATTATTTTTCTTAAGTTCTTTATATCTTCGATGAGCTGAAATATTTAAATTACACTTAAAAAAAAATTTAAGGTCTGAATTGGGAATTATTTTAGTCGAAATATCCCTACCTTCAATACAGCATTTTTTATTTTTTTTCGCGAAGTTAATTTGAAAAAATTTTAAAATTTTTCTTACTTTATTTTTTTTAGCTATAATTGAGCTATACTCTGAGATCTCCAGAGAATGTAAATTTATCTTTTTTAATTTTTCATAATTGAGATTTTTAAATTTTAATCTGAGAAAATTGATTTTATTTTGTGGTTTGAATTTTAAGATTAAGAATGCCGCGTACCTGTATAATAAACCTGATGATAAAAATTTTAATTTATATTTTTTTGATATTATTTTAGCACCAGTAGATTTTCCAGTTGCAGCTCCACCATCACAAGATATTTGCAAAGATTTATTTTTGTATTTCATATTTTGCCCCTAATGACTTAATAATTTTTAAAAAAGAAGGAGAAGAAGTGTTGACTGTTTCAAAGTTTTTAATTTTTGTTTTTATCCCAGTCATAACAGCTAAAACAAAAGAAGACATGCATATACGATGATCACCTAAATTAGGCACATAAATTTTTTTGTGATTTGTATTAAACTTTTCTTTACCAAAGATTTTCAAACTATCCCCTTTGGCGACTGTTTTAATTCCAATTTGTTTAAAAATATTTTGCATTTCTTTAATACGATTGCTTTCTTTATTAGCCAACTCTTTGATACCTTTAAAAACAGAAACGCCTTTAGTTAAAGAAGCAATGACAAATAAAATAGGATATTCATCTGTTGAGTTTACATAATATTTTTTAGAGGCTCTAATTGGTTTAATTTTACAGCTTTCTACATAAATATCTCCTCGTATTTCATTATTTATTTTTTTAAAATTTTTAAGCTTAATTTTTGCTCCATGCCTTTTCAAAAGTTTATAAAATCCTATTCTAGTTGAGTTTAAACCTACACTCTTTATTTTTAATTTAGAGTTATCATTTAAAAGAGTTAATGCAGTAAAGAATGCTGCAGATGAGGGATCTCCAGGAACATCTATATTGATAGGGTTTAAGTATTGTTTACCCCTTATAGCAATTGATCTGTTATTAATTTTATCTTTTATTTTAATAGTTTGTGAATTTTTCATCAGCATATTTTCAGTATGATTTCTACTTCTCTCAAGTTCAAATATTTTTGTATTCCCCGATGAATTTAAAGCAGCAAATATTACAGCACTTTTAAGTTGTGCAGATGATCCAGCAAAATATTTAATACTTATAGGCATTTTTGCAGATACTATTTTTAAAGGGAAAGTAAATTTTTTCTTTGGAAAAAAATTAGCTCCAAATTTAGACATTAAATTTATTAATTCTTTCATGCTCCTTTTGTTTAAGGAATGATCACCTTTTACTTTTATTTGGACATTAGGGGTAGTTGTTAATATGCCAATTAAAAGTCTAGCTAGAGTTCCAGAATTTCCAAAATTTAAGCTATTGTTTCTCTTTATATTTAATGACCCTAAGCCGTTGCCATATATTTTATAATTACCAGATTCTTTTTTTAAAATTTTTACACCTAGTTTTTTTAAACATTTTATTGTTGATAAAACATCGTCCGACTCTAAAACATTTTTAGTAAATGAGACACCATTGCTTATTGATCCAATTAAAAAACTCCTAATTGACATTGATTTATCTGCATCAACCTCAATATCCTTTTTAAATGGCAAGAGTTTTTTTTCTATCGATATATCAAAACGGTTAATTGACATTATTTTTACGAAAATCGAGAGCCAAAATAATGTTGTACGGCTTTAGTCGATTTCAATAAATCACGAGCTGAACCTTCTGCAATAACGGAATGTTCTCCAAGCACATAACTACGATCTGTTATATCAAATAAATTTTTTACATTATGATCGGTAACCAAAATCGCAGTTCCATTTGATTGTATCTTTAAAATATATTTTTGAATTTCTTGTATCACTAAAGGGTCCAGAGCAGCTAAAGGCTCATCAAGCAAAACTATTTTAGGCTTATTAATCATTACCCTCGCCATCATTAGTCTTCTAATTTCACCTCCAGATAAAACGGAAGCATTTAATGTTCTTAGATGTTGTAAATTAAATTCATCTAAAAGTTTTTCAGTTATTGATTTTTGGTTCATTTCACCTTTAACAGATATTTGCGCAACCCCAAGTATATTGTCATATACAGACATATTGAATACACTTCTTTGTTGAGGAAGATAACCTAAACCCTCTTTAGATCTTAAATGGATAGGTATTTGTTCTATTGCTTTACTGTTAAGATAAATTTTTCCATTATCTACATTTTGTTCCCCAATGCACATAGAGAATAAAGTAGTTTTACCACAACCATTGGGGCCTAAAATTCCAACGCATTCACCAGGAAATACTTTAAGAGAAAGCTTTTTTAAAATTGGTCTACCATCAAAAGATTTGCTTACGTTTTGTATTTCAAAAATCGGTTTGTCCTTTTTAAACTTGAGTATTCTAAATGTTTTTTTCATTTTAAATTAACGTTAGTTTTAATCTTATTATCCTCTGTTGCCTGCACTTTGATAGTTTTTGCTTTTAGGTCAAATATAATTTTATCAGCCATTAGTGTGCCTTTAGTGTCTAGAATTTTTACATCTTCTTCTACCATTAATAAACTTTTCTCATTAAGATATTTAGCTTGATTTGCAAATAGGATACTATTTTCATAAAAACTCTTCACTTTTTTTTTAAAAATTATGTCCAATGTTAAATTGTTATAAACTCCTTCTTTTGAGTAAACTTTCAAAACAGTATTATCTTTAAAAAAAAATGTTCCTTCAACATTAATCATATCTAATACCTCAGGATCAGATCTATTACTAGATGCTTCTTTTGATTTTAAGATATATCTATTCCCAGATAAATCAAAACCTGAATATTCTACATTATAAAATACATTTACATCATCTGTGCCACCATCAATCTGATATCTAACCTTTTCTTTAGTCTCTTTAGAAATAATCTTTTTGATGTCTTGCTCTTTAGTGGTATACGTGAAAAAAATTAATGAAGTTGCGATAATTACTAAGAATAATTGTATAAAAAGTAATTTTTTTTTCCTGTTCATTACTATTTTATACCGTTTTGTAAAAGGAAATGAATATGGATTATACCCTTTAAAACTTTATTTCTTTTTTTTAAATCTTTATCAGATACTACAAGTAAACTAGTAATTTTTTTTTCATTCATAATAGCTAGCGCTTTAGATGCTGGCATATTTTCGTTAACAACTAGAGGGCTTTTTTTAATGAAGTTATCCAAGCTTTTATTAGTTGAACTTTTATTAAGTTTTCTTCGCAGATCCCCATCAGTGACCAATCCTACAATAAATTTATTTTTTACGATAACTACTATACCAAGTTTTTTTTGGTTCATTATTTTTAAAGCTTTGTTAAATGTTTTTTTATAATTAATAACTGGCATCTTTAAACCTTTAATCATAATATCTTTTGCTAATAATAGTGAGTTTCCAATATTTCCTCCTGGATGAAAAACTTTAAATTTTTCTTTTGAAAACCTTTTTAAATTCATCACAGTTGTGGCCAAGCAATCTCCAAGCAGTAAGGTAATCGATGTACTAGATGTGGGAACTAATCCTGTTATGTCAGACTCTTTTACTTTTGGTAAAATTAATTTAATATCACTTGCTTTGAGTAAAAGACTGTCAGGTTTTGAAGCGATACCGATAATTTTTATTCGATACCTGTTAGCATACTTTAACATGTTATTTAACTCGGATGTATTACCTGAATATGAAAAGATTATTAGAATATCTTTTTTTTCTATTTGCCCCATATCACCATGTAAAGCTTGAGCAGGATCACAAAAAAAACTTGGAATACCCACACTTGAGAACGTGGCTGATATTTTTCTTGCAATTAAACCTGATTTTCCAATTCCAGCAAGAATAACTTTTCCCTTACAATTTAATATTAAATCAATTGCTTTGATAAATGAATTATTAAAAATTTTTTTAATTTTTTTTAATTCATTAATTTGAATAGTTGCTGATTTTTTTGCTAAGGATATATATTTTTTTTTATTCATTAATGTTCAAAGATATCAAATTTAAATCCACTTTGGTCAAGTGCTACTCGTGTATCTAAAAAAGTTAAACACTTATTAAAGACATCTATTCTTTTTTCACGAATTAACATTTTTTCTAATTCCATTTTTATTTTATGTAAGAAAATTACGTCATTAGCCGCATATTCTAATTGTTTATTCGATAATTCATTTATATCTTTGTTCCAGTCACTACTACCCTGTCTTTTATCCAGTGATTTGTTACAAAATTCTTGAACAAGGTTTTTCAGACCGTGGCTGTCAGTATAAGTTCTTACAATTTTTGATGCAATTTTAGTATCAAAGATATTATTTATCTTACACTTAAGAAAAAATTCTAAAGCATTTTTATCAAATCTCAAAAAATGACCAATTTTTAAAATTTTTTCATTTTCTAAAACTGAAACTAAATTTGGAGCTTTATAATTTTCTTTGTTAGGTTGAATAATGTAGACATTTTCATATTCATCACAAAGTTGAATTAAACTTAACTTATCTCTTTCAGGAATTTGAAGTCCGGTTGCCTCTGTATCAATTGCAATGCTATTTTTAAATGAATTAGCGACCTCTGAAGTTATGTCCTCTTTAAACTTAGTTATTTTCATATATAAGTGTTCTATATACCATGAAAAATAAAATTTGCAGTATTTTAGGCGGTGGTGGTTTTATAGGAAGATATCTTGTTCGAAATTTGGCCAAGAAAAACTACCGATGTATCATTTCTACAAGAAAAACCTTCCAAAAGGGTTATTTAAAAACTCAGACTACACCAGGCGCGATTGAATTAATTGAATGGAATCCGAATAATTTTTCAGAACTTAAAGAAGCTATTAAAAACTCAGACATCGTAATTAATTTAATTGGCATTCTTTACGAAACAAGAAAACAAAAATTTTATAATATTCATTCAAATATTCCGGAAGCAATTGCTAAGATATGTTCAGAAACAGATGTTAAAAAATTTATTCATGTTTCAGCAATAGGAGCAAGTGAAAATTCAAAGTCACTCTATCAAAAATCAAAATATCAAGGTGAAATTAAAGCTTTAAGTAATTTTAAAAATACTGTGATAATCAGACCAAGTGTTGTCTGTGGAACTGAAGATAATTTTACTAATCTTTTTTCAAAATTAAGCATACTTCCTGTCATTCCAGTTGTAGGAATGAATTATAAATTTCAACCTATTTTAGTAAACGATGTGGCCGATGCAATTGTTCAAGCTATCGAAATTAAAAACAATGAAGGAAAAATTTATGAAATCGGCGGACCGAAAATAATAAATTTTGGAAATATGGTTAAGTCTATATTAAAGACAATTAATAAGAAAAGATTTGTTGTTCCAATGCCTATGTCTATTGCAAAAATTCAAAGCACAATTACAGACTTATTACCTATCCCTCCGATATTAACAAAAGACCAGTGTGAGATTTTGTCTGAAGCAGATAACGTAGTCTCAAATGATAATCTTACGTTAAAAGATTTAGAAATCAATCCATCTGATGTCGAGGAAGGAATGAAGAAATGGTTGTGGAGATATAAAGATGGCGGACAATTCGCTAAAGCTTAAATGAAAAGTATTAGTTTATTTTCAGGTTATATTTATTTAGTTTTAGGTATCATCACAGGAATAGCAGCGAACGGTTTTTTAAAAACTACAGAAGGATTTACAAAATTTATTCCTACATTTTTTTGCGTTACAAGTATTATCGTTTGTATTTTTTGCTTATCAAAAGCTATGACAATAATTCCAGTAGGGTTTACCTATGCAACATATGGAGCACTAACAATAACCGCAGTAACTTTATTTGGTATATTTAAGTATAATCAAACTCTCAATCTTTATGGAACTATTGGATTAATTTTAATTGTGTCAGGAGTCATTCTTTTAAACCTTTTTGGCAAGTTAAAATAAAACCCTAGGTAGAATCTTATTAAATAAGCGACTCCTCTTTATATTTGTTTTGTGCTAGTTTTTTTCTTTTTTAAAGAAAACGGGGGACATTCAAAATGAAAAAAATAAAAGCAATAATTGCTTCGTTGGCACTTTTCGCAATGTTTGC
>MDTC01006374.1_pt1 | contig 11699 bp, 5 predicted proteins | sample 811181 | NCBI WGS metagenome assembly MDTC01 (sample SAMN05326644, study PRJNA326480) | marine metagenome | isolation source: seawater | place: Pacific Ocean: North | collected 2011 | reverse complement strand
TGCTTGAAATTCCCAGTGGACCATTAGCAGTTACCTCAAGCCCAATAAGGCCTGATTGAATTCCTCTCATCACATCAGTAGCACCAATTATATCCATTCTTTCGTGAAATAGTTTGGACAGGACTTCTTGCATTACTGGAGTTCCGCGATATTTCTTTAGCAATGCTTGGATGTTGATTTTTCTTGGATCTACTCCATGCCTAAGTATTCCGAATATTTTTGCGATCTGTGCGAAGCGCCACCTAACCTCTCGAGAGTTTGGTAAAGTGACTGATAAGACACCTTCAAGCGCATCAGGAGGTGTGCTGCTAAGCCATTCGATCAAGTCACTAGGGTTAACGCTAGCTACTTGCAACGAAATTCTGCATGGCTCAACCACTAACCTGCCCCAATTACCTGATTTCGTGCTTGCCATTGCTAGCAAGTAATGGCCAATTGCTTCGTTAATTCTGTTCCCTTGACATGAATTAATCACCAAAGCATCCTCTCTTTTCTCGATAGTGATTAATCTCTCGCTTGGAATCATTCCAGCAGAATCAAAGTGGGAACTGACCATCTGTGCAATGATTCCCTTGGCTTCCCCATTCAGTGGATAATCTGACAATTTAGTGTGACCTTTAAGCAATTCTGCGGGGTCGATTATGTCAGTCTCTTCATCTTCGATAATCCCAAGATCAATTGCAAAAAGTCTTCTCAGCCTACCAGCTTCTCGAGCAACTTCAGCGGGGGTGGGTGGCAACTCTCCAACCCATTGTGGTGCATGTCCCTGGTCCGAAACAGGTGCGACCAACAATTCACTCCTTTCGGGGTCTGCATCTACTACAATCCATGTGCGTCCAGCCATGACAAATCTTCTTTGTCTACCGTCTGCCTCTTCCCCACCATCATTCAACGATAGCACGAATGCTTCATCAACATTTCCAAGTCCCTTTCGAGTGACAGCATCTCTTACCCTGTACTGCTGTTTATCTGGTATCATAGAAAGGTGGTTAGAAACCCATTGTCTCGTTCTTCCAGATTTACTTAACCAACCTTTAGAGAATCTCTTGGGTACATCAAAAGAAAGCCTAGCTAGATCTTCAGTCGGTTCTTCATCATAGGCAAGTTTAGGCTGCTCAGGAAGACTGGTTTTTGACACTCTAACGTATTCCTGCCATACGTCATGAGGCCATCGATACCACGGAATTTTGCTTGGGTCTTCGACACAACGAATTACCCATCTATCAGCAAGTACTTTCCCAATAGATATTGTATCTTCTCGACGCCAATTTGAAAATTGATATGCCCCTGAAATTGATTCTGTAACTTCGTCAATAGTCATTGCACCATGGCTATGAACCATCATAACAATTTGATTCGCTGCTACAGAGAAGGGAGAATCCCTCCATTCAACAGGTTCAATTTCTCCATCAACGGCTTTTCTTGCAATCACTGCTGATTCGAATATGTCATCACCTTCCCAACTCAGTAAATGACCTCTACCTACACCCCCAAGCCGGTGATCTGCTCTACCAACTCTCTGTAGCATTCTATCTACTGAACGAGGAGAGCGAATCTGTACAATATGATTCACACTACCAACATCAATACCTAACTCTAGGCTTGATGTACATACCAAGCCTTGGAGTTCTCCGTTTCTTAGATCGTCCTCCATCTGTGTCCTAGTCTCCTTAGCTAGAGAGCCGTGATGAACGCCAATTTTGAGGTCTGGTGCTATCGCCTGTAATCGCTGTGCAACAGTCTCAGCGCTGTTTCTAGAATTTACGAAAATCAGGCAGGGTGATTTTTTTGAAACAATGTCTGACAAACCACGTAATGTCGCATGGGCTCTAGGGGAAATAGCAAGTTCCAGAGACCCAACCTCGTCTTCCGGAGTTTGTACTACTGCATCAACAAAAAGTTCAGTTGTTCTTGGGGCGACTGCGTTAATTGGTTCTGCACTTGGTGACAACCATTTTGCTACCTGATGCGGATTTCCAACTGTTGCTGAAAGTCCTATTTTTTGTACGCTAGAGCCTTTAAAATTCTCAAGTCTGGAGATACCAACAGATAGCTGCCAGCCCCTTTCTCCATCAGCCATTTCGTGTACTTCATCAATAACAACCGCTTTTACCGTGCGTAGTAGTTCTCTTAATTTTGAACCTGTGAACATAAGTTGGAATGTTTCAGGTGTTGTTATCATAAGGTTTGGTGGACTTCTAGTATGCTTATTCCTCTCTGCCTGTGACGTATCTCCATGCCTGAGGCCAAGTTTCAGTCCAACAGAGGACATAATCTCCTCTAGCCTACGGTCTACGTCTCGATTCAGGGCTCTTAGGGGCGTTATGTAGAGAATTGACATTCCAGACCATTCCTCACGAAGACACCTGTCTAGCAAAGGTAGAACCGCTGCCATCGTTTTTCCAGAACCTGTGGGTGCAACAACCAACCTATCTAATCCATTTGCTATATCTTCCTGAGTTGCATGTTGGACAGGCGTAGGAGACCACTGCCTTTGGCTCAGAGCCTTTCTCAAACTCTCGTGGAGATTGGAGAATACACCCTCTGCCATGATTGCTGGGCTATGCCACTGGTTCAAGAGGTCAACGATTAGAGAATTCAATAATCCTCATCGTAGTCATCATCGTCTTCCTCGTCACCTTCCCAATCTTCTTCCTCTTCCCACTCTTCTTCGTAAGCGAGTTCGTCACCATGGGAAATCGCAGTTCTATTCGCAGTGATTCCTATTGCTACAAGAACTATGACTGATAGTATAGAGAAAATCCAGATTAAGGGCTGCTCTCTTATTGAATCAAACCAACCCATGTAAGATACATAAACAATCTCAACCCTATGTTCTGCTGTGTTATCATCATCGTTGACTTCCACGATAACGTCATCTGGATCTACGACAACGCGAATTCTATCGACACCTTCTCTTGCTTCCCATGTCACACTTACAGGTATCGTCTCTCCAGATCCTATATTGTTCAAAGTTGCAGAATCGAATGGGACAATCGCATCTCCAGCATAAAATGACACTCTAAACTGATAACTTGTTTCGCCACCAGCATTGTAGATGTCTGCTTTTATCTCGATTTCTTGTCCAGGCGCTACATGGTCGTCTGACAGACTAATTGAAGCGACTTTTAGTTGAGCACCCAGTGCACCCAACCTCACCCACTGTCTCTCAAAGTCGGTATCATCAGCAGCGATTTCGGGAATTGGACTGGCCTCAGAATTTGAAACTAATGGGAATTCATTTCCTGCTGAATCATAACCTGTTAGGAAGAATCCAACCCAGTCTCCTTCACGAGTGTCTATCCTGCCATTGTCGGTTAAATCAACAGTACCAGTCCAAATGACACTTTGACCATCTTGCTGCATTCCCAAGACAGATTGACCTGCGCCTAATGTTAATGTTCTACTGGAGTCTCTCATAACCCAATGTACAATTTGCTTCGATCCTGTCATATCTGCGTCTTCTGTTCCATGGAATTCTACGGGGACTTTTGTCAAGTCTGTATCTGATGAAATATCGATAATGTTCAATGGTGCAGCCCTGCTTACCACTCTAGGAGCGGTATCATCAACAACAACACGCAGGGTTGTAGATACTGTTTGGCCGGTCATATCTTCACCAGAACCTGGAATGCCGCCTATTGAAATCAGACATGTACGCGTAGGGGAGGATTTCAGACTTTCAGCATAGGATAATGGTACCTCAACTGAGTAGCTGCCATCTTCACCAATGGACCCGTCTGACCAAATTGTCTCGCCGTCAAACACCTCGATTACAATGGATTCATCATTTGGACCCGGCGTATTACTTCCCTCGTAAACAACCCTCCCTGTGAACTCTAGTCTGTCGTCATTCCTTACTCTACTTCCATCAGCAACAATGCCTGTTCTGGGCTCACTTATGTCCTCTACAAGGAATGAAGATGCTTCGAGCACAAGGTCATTCTCAACAGTAAAAGTATGCTCAGCAATTATGTGCCTTGTTGGGAACTCAGAACCCCTCTCCTTGTACTCCAATGCGAGGTCTGAAATTTCTTCATCAGGCCAATCCCATCCCATTGTAAAGTGGAAATCTATCAGGATTAATGGCATTCCAGATTCGTTAGTTGTTTGCGTCATATCTGAAATTGTATCGAGATGAATGTATTGTGACTGACTTTGGAACGTATCTGTGATTCCATAATAGGAAATTCGCTGTTGATCGACTTCGCTATCAGGACCTTCGAAATCAAACACTAGATCTATGAATTCAAAATCAATTGCTGTGTTTGCATCAATTAATCCCAATGATATTGTTTGCTCAGTCCCAGCAAATATTGCAGCACCGTCGTTATGACCGTGCCAATCTAATCCAGTGAATATTGCAGTTGAGTCCTTCCTACTGCGGAACGTAGCGTCATCGGAATCGAACCCTGGTCCACTCTCCCAAATGTATTCTTGGTCATCAATAATGGTTGAATAATGCAGAGGGTTTCCTGCTCTATCTCCGCCATCCCAGTAGTAAGAAACTCTCCCCATATTCGGATTTCTGGAGTGATCAATTGTTGTTGAGAAAGTTTTGAAGTCAGCCTGTGTTTCGTTTACTACAACCTTCATTGCATATTCGCTTGGGTCTGCCTCTCCATTTCTATTCAGGTCATGATCTGCTTCGACCCAGTAGTACAAGTCGAGTTCTGTAGGGTCACCAACTGCATCTGACAGACTGATGCTGATTTTTTGGTCTACTTCGGCTGACTCATATGCATCGTTTATTGGATATGTTGAGAGTGCCTGTGGATGAGTTGCATCTACTTTGAATGTCCTATACCAGTCTGAGTTAGGAGCGAGAACCTTGCTTGCATCTCTCTCATTATATGTTTGAATTTCATATGTCAAGCCACTTTCGACGTCAATATCCGGCATTGGTATCGATATGAAAAATGAACCGTTTACATTTGAGGTGTCTCTCCAATTTGCATGAACAAAGCCATTCTGAGCAATCCTAACATCAAATGCATTATCCTTCGGAGCATCTGTAGAGTCGGCAAACCACATAGCTCCTTGGAAATGTAATGTGTCGCCCGCTGCTACCCAACTTCCATCTTCAACATCGTTTGAGGTCACTTCACCATCATTATCTCTTACATTCATCCAACCCAAACCAAACGAATTGTTGACACGTAATCCAGTGCTGCTTGAGATCGGGGATGGAGAATAGCCGTTGTTGCCAGAGGTATCTAGACAATTCGTTTGGAACCTCACATTTAGCTGGTCAGGGAAATTTGATTTGACGAAGAAAAGCCAATGTATCTCTAAAATACCATTGTTAAGTGATGACCATGATGATTGGTCGATATCAATCCAGTCATCAGGATCGTTAGGTGAGGGGAATATGTCTCCTTCTTGCCACTCAAGTGTTGGAGCACTTGATGCAGGTGATGCTAGGAAAGATAGTGTCGCTGATTGAATGTAGTTATTCGCTCCATCACCAACTATGTGCTTTGTTATAACCTCGTAAGGCTCATTTCTCTCGTGTAGTATTTCTCCATCTGGAATGGTGATGTCTAAGTTTACAGTATTGATCTTGTATGTGACACTAAATCGCTCTAATACAACAATACCTGCAGATTGCGCTGTTATGTGAACTGGAATGTTTATGCTTCCGTTTCCATCATCTGGAATCAAGTTGTTGAAAGCATTAGAGAATGCAGAGCCACCACGCGTAGTCGTTCCCAGAAGAACACCTTGAGATACCCATTCATTACTTCCGTCGCCCCCAATATCAATACCCACTTGGGATGGAGCATTGGAATGGAAAGCAATTTGCAAATCATCCAGCGTTGCTGTAGATGAGCCGGATGAAGAGAATCTCACATAGACATAGATATATCCGCTTGTCATTGACACTGTTTTTGAATCTCCACTGTACTGGAAAATTTTCGTTGAAGTGTCTTGGAATTCAACTTGAAGACTCGTACCTGCTGGTGTTGTTGCGTTCCAGTAGGCTGTTATCGCAACAGGTGCATTTCCAGAATAATAATTCGACCTTAATTGGAAATAACCACTTGATTGATAACTTGTAGAGTAGGTTAAAGTGACGAAATCTAGAACTGGTGTTTCCGTAGTTGTGCCGTTAAGATATGCTTTCCATACCACACTTGAACCTGGGGTAGTGAAGGTTAATCTTTGATTGAATATACCAGTCTTCCAAGTTGAGCCACCGTCGATAGAAACCTCGAGTTCGATACTAGTATTGACTGGAGTGTAACCAACTAACGCCCCTACCGTTATCTCTGTGATTGATTTCGACAATGATGTAGTTTTGCTCGTTACAACAGAAGATGTTTGACTTGGTGTGCGGTAATCGTAAATCGCTCCTACTCCCTCGCGCTGGATTTTGTTTATGTAGGTACTACCACAGTATGATGTGGAAAAATGGCACTGGTAGCCAAATGTATTGTCTCCGAGTTGATCCATACCGTAATGGCCTCCTCCGTCAATTTGCACTTTTCCTGTCCGCTCAACAAAAATCCCGTTCATGTTGAAATAGTTGTGATAGCCGTATTGACTGTAATATTCGTTTGTTGTTATTTTTGGAAGGTCTACAACTAATCCAGTTGCTGTAGTGTATGTTGTACCAAGTTGTTCTTCTGAGCCAAGTAGCCAACTGCCATTGATGCTAGTTGGAACGCTTGGATTTATCTCATACAGGTATCTGTTGTAATTAGGGAAACTCTGTTCAAATAATAACAAGAACATTCTTCCTGAATCCTCATCCACATCTACACCAACTGGATAATAACTTCCCGAATAGGAATATGTATTCTGGCAAGTCCAAGCCCCTGATGTGAGGCTTACTGACCACTTAACCAGTACACGATAGCTGTAGGAGACCGTCCAAACATTTCCATTTCCGTCACTTGTTGCATCGTAAGTCGAGTATAGCGGTGTAGAATAAGAACAGGAACCCGATGAAACTGATGCAGCTCCTAAATATGAGCCTGTAGTTGAGTTGTACCTCTTTACCACAGGGGTGTTGTACATCGATGATGAAGTGTAAGTTGCGGAATGATATTCATCACCATGTGAAATCACGAATCCTCTGTAAGTTGACGATGATGATGTGAGTGAGAATGATGACAGGGGTTTTGTCGCACCCACGAAACCAAGGTCACCGTTTGCGGCGAACCCGCCTGTGTTGTTGATTGTACCAGTAGAGGTTGCTTCAGCCGATCTATCCATGCCGTTTACATTATTTGTTGGATTTCCAACAAGTTTGACTTGGTCATTTCCAACCTCCAAATTAGACCTACTACCATACGCAAAGCCCGGTGGCGTACCACTCCATGTTCCAGTTCCAGCTCCACCAAAATCTGAATTCGAGGTCATATTACCCCATGATGTTGAGGACGGTTTGCCTGCAATGTCGAAAGATGCTGATGTTACCTCTGCACCGGAAGGGAATGTGAGGTTACCAGCAAACCCATCACCAGTACCGGTAAATGTGTGCGTGTATGATGTCGAACCGTCTTGGAATTGTGTCTCAGTGACATCTGCTGCTGCAATTGGAGACATTAATGAGAGTAAGAATATCGAGGTTAGTAACAAGGATTTTTTCATCTACTCCACGCCTCTACCCTGTGTGGGCCTTCGGCCCACGGGGGCTCATAGCATTTCAACAATACCCCGTCAAGTCATTTGGATTTTGATACAAAATTGAATAAGAAGGCCTCTGATAGGGCTGACAGGTGAGACCAGTGGGCTGGTGGGAAAATCAACATGGCAATCAACTAAGGATATCAGGTACCGCAACCTTTGCATTTTCTCTCCTGACTGTGCTATCTGCCTTGCAGTTGATGTTTTTACAAGACAGCCCAAGCTTCCAAGAATATACTGGAGCCTCGATCGTTCTCATCGTGATAGGAGGTATTGGACTTGCAATTTCAGCACCTGCATTTATCAATCTAAACGCTAGAGCAAAAACGCTCGAAGTGATAATGAATACGAAATCGACAAGCGAGATACGAAAGCAGCGAGGAAATGGAGACGAGGCTGCTAGAATTCTTGGTGGCGGTCACCAACAAGCATGGAATTCCTTCCTACAAGAAAAGGGTCTGAAAAAACGCTAATACTCGGGCTGATCCAATGAGTGAAATCGACCCAATTAGGACACTAATTCGGGAGATAACATTAGCGATCGGTATGATAGCGATTCTAGTTCTAGCAATGTGGGCTCATACTGGCTCGATGCCACCACTTGTCGTTGTGGAATCAAATTCGATGCAGCATGATTCCAGTGGAGAGATTGGAACGATAGATGCTGGAGATTTGGTCTTAGTTCACTCACCTAGCTCTAGCAATGTAATCACATTCGCAGAGGCTACAAATCCTAATTCTAGGCATTACGGCTACAAATCGCTTGGGATGGAAGGCGATGTGATAATTTACGAAAGAAATGGAGAGTCCTCAAGCACTCCTATTATCCACAGAGCTCTATTCAAAGCAGAGGTAGGCACGAGCACTGCCACAGTAGAAGGAGAATGTGAAAGTGGAACAAAATGGAACAACATCTGCATTTTATCTTGGACTGTTCCAGGAAGTGACCAAATTGAAGTTGAAAGAATCAACCTTGTTTTCGACGGCAATAAAGTAGGCAAGTACTCTTGTGCGGGAGTTGCTGCACAGCATGGCTCAGAATGGTACAGTGTGGAAAATTATACACCCATCAACCCAGGATACATAACCCTCGGCGATAATAATGACTGCAATGATGATCAGGGAGTATTCGAATTCGCACAAGGTCTATCTTCCCTTCACAGTGGTATAATAAAACCAGTACAGGATGACTGGGTAATAGGTGTGTCTGGGGCTGAAATTCCATGGCTTGGCACTGTAAAATTGATGGTTAGTGGGGGCAACTCTCCCGGCGTTTCTCAAGTACCTGGACTATCTTTTATTTTCCTATTTATTTTCATTGGAGTTGTTCTTCTAACACCAGTAATCGTTGATCCCCTATTCAACAGAATTTTGAAAAATTCTCCTGAGATGTTAGAGGCAGAAAAAGAAGCAGAAATCGCAAAGATTTACTCCTCTGAAGAAGAATAATCCGGTTTTTTCCCCGATAGTCTGTTGTCTGCTGTTTGGAGCCTATGCTCTATGAAACCAATTTCGTTCTCTATTGTGGACATGTCGGATTGCGAAAGCATCTTTCTGATTGATTCTCTAGTTCTCTTAAGTTCTGCAATCCTTTGTTTCTTTGACTTCAGATTGGATGTGTTTTCCTTCATCTCAGAAAGCCAGGTTTCTAGTAGGCTTGCGCCCCACTCTGGTGGTTTCTCCACGACCGGATTTAGCATAATCTCACGTTGTTTGTGCCTAAACCGTACCATACCGTCATTCATTCTGTGCGTCTGAATCGAGTTGGATTGTTGCCAATTTAGTGATTTGATAACAAGGCTATTGTTCTCCATCAACAAACCATCATCCCAAAACATATCCAATATCATGACTTTGTCTTTTAGGCAAACAAATATCTGGAGATTTTCATGATCCTCATACCATACTGAGATAGTCTTTGCATCTTCATCAAACGAGGTTGAAATCCAAGACTTTACTCTAGAGTCTACCTCGTCCATGCATCTCCCAAGGGTCAGACCTTCAAGAACTAAACGACATCGGATTCAAGTGCAATAAGATGCTGGAGCCACCATGGGAAGCGGTTTTCTGTCCGTCAATATCGGTTTTACCGAGGTGGCTGTCTTCCTATTTGCTTGGTACATGCTTTTGCGGTATTGGGAAAACTCTGGTAAGCTTGATGAGTGGAATGCATCAAGAATTTTTTTCGGAATGGTTTTGATGGTTCGAACATCTAAAGGGAAAATTCCACTAGAGAAAGTTTCCAAACCAAAAAAATTCTGGAGAGCGTATGGTGAGTTGTCTCTTTGGGTTTGCTGGGGAGCCATGTTCATTGTAGCAGCCACTATAATTTTGGCAGTTGTATCTGCCATTATAATGGGTAATCAAGCTGAAGCAAGACCAGTATCTGAGCTCGTGGCAATACCTGGTCTTAGCCCAATAATCCCCCTTGGCTGGGGTGTAATCGCATTCGTTGTTTGTCTTGTTATTCATGAGTTTGGCCATGGAATACAAGCCAGAGCTCATGGGATGCGAGTCAGAAATTTTGGGCTTCTGATGGCCGGACCATTGCCCCTAGGAGCATTCGCTGAGCCTGAGTATAATGAAATCGCTAATTCACCAAGAAGAGAGCGTCAAAGAATGTTTGCGGCTGGACCGGCTACCAACATTTTCGCTGCGATAATTCTGATGATTCTATTGGGGCAAGTAGCAGGACAGTTTGAGGCAGCCGACCCAGGTGTACACTCCAGTCAAATTGTAGTGGATTCGGCAGCTGAAAGGGCTGGACTTGAGGCCTGGGATGTGATTATTGCAATTAATGGAACAGAGATTTCAGATGCTGATGATTTTTCTTCTGTAATGGATACATTAGAAGCAAACCAAACCGTTGACATGAAAATCATACGTTATTCGTCTGGGTCATCTGAGATTCTTAGCGTTAACCTCACTGATAAGTATCAATATTACCTTGACCTTGGTTGGGATGAAAAAACATTGCAAGCAATGGAAATTAAGCAAGGAGACGCCTTCCTAGGTGTACAAAACCTAGCTGGTGGAACTGCAGGTGTGGACCGCTTAGCTGGTTGGGCTCATCCTGATTATGAAACAACGGGCCTTGGTTACGTAATTGGTGTTCCCATAGGAACCTTGCAGATTCTTATTACTCCATTTGAATATCAGGGAGTTGCGATCCACCCTGCACAAGAAGAAATGCTAGCAGCAGGAGATGGCTGGCTGGCTTCAATTGTTGGGTTAGACGGATTAATGATTCTGATAAACCTTCTATTTTGGTTAATTTGGGTAAATATCCTACTTGGATTTACAAATCTATTCCCAATGATTCCATTTGATGGCGGGCACTTGTTCAAAGACATAGTCCATGGAATGATGTCTGGAATAAGGAAACTCGGAAAAAAAACCGGCTTGTACAATGTTCATCCACTATGGGTAGAGCACGTTACAAGAAAAGCATCGACTTTCTCTTCTTTGCTTCTACTAGTTATTCTTGTATTCCTAATTGGAGCCCCGTATTTGTGACCTCTTGCGATTTATCAGGTGCATTCAAGACATAGTTTTCTGGTTTGGGAATTCTCTGCTCTAGCTGTGAAAAATTTGACTCATCTTTTCGGCAAACTAAAGCTAGAAACTTGTGTAAAGGCATGCCTTTTTCCCAGTCTAGGAATGGTTTTCCGTTTCGAGTTTTAGGAAATGGTGGGATTCTTCTACAAAGCATTCCTAATCTACCGCTCAACTTGCCAACTTCTACACGGAAAATTCTCCATGAATCGCCTCTAACACCCTTAAGCCTGTAAGCGTACAACGGCATAAGTTCACACCTCTTGCCCTCATACACCATAGCCTGATATTGATCCCATGTCCTTCCAGACAAATATAATTTTGATTTCTTGGAGGATTTTACCTCAATGGGAAAACAAAGGTCTCCTCTCAAAGCTAGCAAATCTCCACTTCCCTCCATGCCAGAACCTGCAGCTCTGACGACCAAAAATGGCCTATCGATTACTTGCATCGCTCTTGCCTTTGCAACACCATCACAAGATCTTGTAACCGCTTGTACACCTTTTGGT
>MDTC01012226.1_pt1 | contig 11700 bp, 2 predicted proteins | sample 811181 | NCBI WGS metagenome assembly MDTC01 (sample SAMN05326644, study PRJNA326480) | marine metagenome | isolation source: seawater | place: Pacific Ocean: North | collected 2011 | reverse complement strand
GACTGCCCTGGGTGGCGCCACAAGCGGCATCGCCCGCACAGATGGCCCCTTTGATGTTCAGGAAGGTTCCTGCAGGCACGTTGACGGTGGTGCCTGCGTTGATGATCAGTTTTGCACCTTCAGCGACTTCCACATCGCCGGTCAGCGTGTGGGTCCCCGACCATGTTTCGGTGCCGACCACGATGCCGCTCTTGGTCTCGTTGTTGGCGGAAACGGTTGGGACCGTGACCATGCCCACCATCAGGGACATCAGGAGGAGGGTCACGAGGGAAATGCTGCTCAGGGGTCGGCGTCCAGACATGGTATCCACCATGTCCTGCTGAATCGGACGACATATAACGCTGTGGGCCGTTTTGAGCAGAAAAATGTGTCAAAAAACTGCTCTTTGTATCACCTAATTTTGCCCTCAAAGTTCCACTGGACAACTCGGGTCGACGGCTTCGAACCACGCCATTGCGTCCAATTCGCCGTAGCCGGCCGTCGGGGAGTGTGACGCTCCAAGAGACTGCCTCAGCGCGTGCTTGAGATGGACCACGCATCGGTCATCGTCAACCTTCAGTTCAGGTTGAGCTTCAAGAATCAACGCGAGAGCAGCGCTGACCAATACTGTGGACACAGAGGTTCCGCTTGATGTGAACCATGCATCGTCAGACCCCGTAGAAATGACGTTCACGCCCGGAGCCGTGACCTCTGGTTTCAGATTCGGATGCTCCCCCGTTCCGTCGCCGCGGGAGGAATTTTCCCAAACGGCCCCCGTCTCGTTGGTGGCGCCCACCGCGATCACACGCGGCAAGAATGCCGGTGACGCAACCCTCCCGTCATCGTCTGTACCACCATCGTTGCCGGCTGCTGCGACGACAAACACGCCGTCATCGAGCGCCCGACGCACGGAGGAGACCACCTCGTCGCGCTGGCCCTCCAATCGCTCTCCACCCAAAGAAAGGGAAATGAGGTCAGCATCAAATCCCGTGCGGCACCAGTCAATGGCCTCGGCAACGATTGAATCGTCTCCGGTGTTGTCTCCATCGCTGTCCCCTGCAAGGGCTGCAGCAACGCCAAGGGTGACACCCTGTGCCGCACCGTCTTGATGACCCTCGGCCACAAGCAGACCGACCATCATTGTCCCATGTGCGGTAGCACCACGGTCAAGTGGATCTCTCGAGCTTCCGACGAAATCGCGGAAGACCACCTCTTGACCCTCAAAGGCCGGATGTGATGCATCGATGCCAGTGTCCACGATGCACAGGCGCACGCCGGTGCCATCGAACCCTTCCTCAGAGAGATCACGCAGACCGGTGTTCTCGAAGGCCCATTCCGATTCTCCGAGTGGAATCTCCACCAAAAACCAGCCCTGGCTCACGATCATTCCGACCACGACAAGCAAAGCCACAAGGCCGAAGGAAGAGCGGGCAACGCTCCGCTTGCGATGGGGAACAGCGGTGACCACACGCGGAGCCCAACCCATGACCTCTGAACGCCATGCGGCTTCGTGCTGAACCGCTGAGGGGTCGACTGCGGTCAGGATGCGGGGTTCTCCTGGTTCAGGGAGGAACTCAACGCCGTCTAGGTCTGAGGGCCTCACGGCCGACACATCAGAGCCTCCGCATTTGAAGGCCTGTTGAAGGTCAGAACCGGCGGCTTCCAGATCGGGACATGCTCAAACCACCCCAGGTCACCAGTCCAACAAAGGCAATCACCAGCAAAGCCAGAACAGTTTGACCGATACCGGTGTTGTCCGTGTTGGTCTCGATGTTGAACCGGATTTGGAAATCGATCGGTTCGTCGCCGGTTCCGTCTGAATCAGGAGCAATGGTCGCGTATTCAGCGTCCTCTCCTGTCACTTCGAGGTAGAACTCAAACCGCTTGTTTCCGTTGGTCATCTTCCCAACATCGAATTCCGCGTTCACGGTCTCGCCACCCGGCACAGATAACGTCGTGCTGTCGTATGCAAGGTCCTCGCCTTGCTGACGGGCATAGACGATGACGGAATTCACGGCATCGCGCTCGCCGCTGTTGGTGACCGGAATGACGAGAATCGTCGATTCTTGCTCGGCGGTGTTGTCCGATTCTTGGACGGCCAAGGATTGGTTCACGCTCAGAGCGATGGCTGCGTTCACCACCGTCATCTGTACGCTTGTGCTGCTTCCACCAACTTCAGTTACGTCGATGGTCACTTTCAGCTCACCGGTGGTGAAGCTCGCGTCAGAACGGACGTTGAATGCCTGTGTGCGCGTGTCTCCGGAAGCCACGGTGATGGTGCTGGATGCTGGCGTAATCTCCCACAACGTCGTGTCGTAGTTCTCAACCACCCCGAAGGTGAAGGTCGCATCACCGTTGCCGTTGTTGGTCAACGTTGTGCTAAGGGTCTGCACGTCATCGCTGCCGATGCCCACACGGTCATCGACGGCTTCCACGTCAAAGCCACGAATCACAGGAACGCGGACGGTCATTGAACGCTCGGTGAACTCGCCGGTCTCCGCCGTCAGCATGACATTCACGCTGTGGCCGTTTTGCAGCGACAATGAGGTGTTCTGATCGGGCAACGAAACGCGCACCTTCAATGTGGCCGACGTGGGCACGTCATCTGTGGACGCATTTTCGCCGATGCCGAGGCGGACCTCTAGCGTGGATTGCCAATCTTCAGACGTGTCGTTCCAGAATTCGACGCTCCATTCCGAGGCATCGGGTGCGTTACCCGCGTTGCCGCTTGCGGTGTAGACGTCCTCAAACTCCGTACCGTCATAGGTCACGTCAACCGTCAGTTCGACAGCAGTGTGCTCGTATTCTCCGTCTTGCTTGGCCAGGATGTCCACACCGTTCGCATCGTCGGTGTAAGACTCGACCGTTTCGTTATCCACAGAGCTCACCTCAACCAAGAGGTCGCGGTCTGCGCGGCGATCGAGGATCAGGAACATCTCTTGGCGGTCCGCTGAGACGCTGGTGAAGTTGCTGCCTTCGTAACTCATGTTGAGGGCAAGCTCATGCTGAACGGTGACCATGTCGGCCGAGAAGGAGACACGTCCAGAGGGCACCAACATGCTCACTGAACCGTCGGCGTCCAGACCGATGTCCCACGAAACGTCGTCGTCGAGCTCCACGGTCACGGTCGGACCTTCGCTGATCATCGAAGCACCTGATGAGGCACTGCCAAGATGGTGCTGGACCAAGTCGATGGCCGTCCACGACGACTGCAGGTCAACGAAGCCACCCAGAACCAAGGTTTGGTTGAGGTGACCACCGGAACCAACGCTGGCGTCAAGCACGCCAATGGCAACCGCGCCGTTGTTCTCGCCGGGATTGGCTTCTCGAACGATGGCCACCCAAGCGCCGGGCTCAACCTGAGCGTCCCAGGTCAGGGTGGTTCCATCGAAGGACGTGCTGTCCACGACCACCGCATCACGAGCCAATCCAGAGGCTGGCTGGAGCACGACGGAGGCGCCATCAAGACGTGTTGCATCAACGGCGTCCGTAACGGCGCCGCTCACGTCAACCAGACCCACCGACACTTCGAGGTCTTCAGATATCGCGCTGTCGTTGACCACATACGAACCGTTGCCGTCGAGGTCGTAGGCGAGGTCGGCGAAGCCCAGTTTGCTGCCTTCCACCACGTAGGAGGTTTGGACAGGCACGAAGAGTTGCCAGACACCGTTTTCATCGGAGGTCACGTTCGCAACGAAGGTTGTGCCATCGACGCTCGTGACGTTCATGAGCACACCTTCAACGCCTTCGTCGGCATCAGGTGTGTCATCAGCATCGAGGTCCCAGTACAGGCGGCCGCCGATTTCCACCTCGTGGTCGGCGAAGAGGTTCGTGATGTTCTCATCCTCACCTTCCGTGAGCGTAAACGGCGCGTTGCTCGTGTCGAGAGTCCAACGGTCTTGAACGTCCTCACGCTCCATGTGCACCGACCACGTGCCGGGCATCATGGGTTCTGTCACACGACCGTCTTCATCGGTCAGGTCAAGGGAAACGTTGCCAAGGCCGTCCGCGGACACCAAGGTCATGCGGAAGCCGGACAAGTTGCGCTCGGTGATGGCCTCACGGAGGTGGAGCGTCACATCGGCTGCTGCAACCGTTTGCAAGGAGACGTCCGTGCGTGCGCTGTTTTCATTCACGGCCAAAGCCTGACGGAGAATTTCCGTCGAGTTCTCGCCTTCGAAAGCGCCGATGACAGCAATCCAGTCGCCGCTTGGTACGTAGTCTGCAAAGGTGCCGTTCTCGTCAACGGGCACGTTGCGGTAGTCCTCGCCGTCCGTGGACACAAGGAGCACGCTGTCGCCTTGTGGACGAAGCGCAGAGCCGCTCTCATCGGAGACTGTACCTGTCACGCGCCACTCATCCACCAGACCGACATCGATGGCTTCGATCGGCTCAGGGATACCGATGACAATGGCCGAAAGCGGCGAGGCAGGCACCAAGGCGAATGCACTCGCATTCTCAGAGGCCGCCTCTTGCTCAGCGAATTCAATCGTGTAGGTGCCGATGGGCATGTCCAGGGTCAGTGTACCGTTTGCGGCGTACATGTCTGCGGTCACGTTGAGCCGCTCACCGTGCTCCGTGCTTGGCACGAGCGCGAAGTCTGGCATCACCATGCTCCCGTTGGAGGCGTTGCCGTCTCCTGCCACGTCTTGGAAGACGTGGAAGGTCATCGCGTGGCCACCAGGGTTGAGGTAGAGGCTAGCGGGCTCCAACACGAATTCCGGATTGCGAACCACGATGACGTCCTCGTCGGACGTGGCGTTGTACAGAACTTCGTCAACAACACTGATGTCGTAGGTTCCAGCAGGGAGGGTGAACGAGAAACCGCCTTCTTGGTTCGAGGCGGCTTGCCACACAACACCTTCAGTGCTGGTGGCCGTCATCTCCACGGGCATCCATCCGGGGATGGCGCTGTTCCAGAACGTGCTGTTGTCGATGTGGTACAGAGCACCTGAGATGTACTCAGTGGGCTCGAGCACGATGCTGAGGTCGTCCATGCCCTCGGTGACGTTCACGACCGTGCCGTATCCGTAGTTGACAAAGGCCTTGGTCATCGTCAACGAGTACTGCTCATCGACCGGTACACGCATGGAGAACAGTCCATCATCACCGGTGTTTGCGGTGAAGGTCAGATCATCCGCTCCGGTGGCAATCACCTCGACTTCTGTGGCCAACTCTGTTGGGGGGTCCGGCTGGGAGAGCCAAGCCTCGTATCCCTCATCGGCTCCAAATGGAACATCAACAGAGCCGTTCAGCCATGTCGAAACGGCATAGGTCATGGTCGTCGTGATGTCGTCTTCTTCAACCTCCAACAGCGCGAGGAGAAGGTGCTCCTCGTCAGCTTCGTCCGAAACGGTGTAACTGCCCATGGGGACCTCGGCGTAAAGGACGCCGTTTTCATCGCTCACGGCCACGTACGGGTCGAGACCAGAGTCGGGCAGGTTGTTCGTGAGCGTCACGGTCCGGTTGGCGACGTCAACCGTGGGCTGGCCGTCGTTACCGAAGGGTGAAGCCAACTGGATGGTGACGTCGGTCATTGGGGGCACTGGATACGCCAACGTGATGTTTTGAGGTTCATCTTGGACGCTGAAGGTGGCGTTGATTTCGTACCAGCCGTCGTGGTCAACGTCCACGCGGTAGTAGTATTCGCCAGATGGGATTGGGCCTTGACTGAAGCTTCCGTTTTCACCGGTCACAATGGTCACGGATTCATCCAGTCCGAGGACAGTGTCCACCAGCTCGATGATCGTGTTTGGTAGGACGTTGCCGTCCATGTCCTCAAGGACGTCGGCAAACACGGCGCCGGGCATGGTCATCTCCAGGTCGTAGGAGGCCTCGACACCGACGGTTACGGGGTCTGGCAACAGGACCTGCCGCCCGTTGGGGAGAACGGCAAACATGTTGTAGACGCCAGGAAGCAAGCCGGTTTTGTAGAAAGAGCCGGGTTGGACCATTGGCCCAGAGAAGTCGCCTTGCCCGGTAAAGAGGCCCGTTCCATTGAGGGTACCTGTACCTTCGAAGACGCCAGCGCCCTCAAAGGTCTGACCCTGCACATCACGGACGACAACGGTTGGCGATAGGGTCTCCACACGGCCACTGGCCGTGACGGTTCCCTCGAAGAGGTATTTGCCCGCGTCGTCGGCGCCAGTCATGGAACACACAGAGGTGTTTTCGGGCATCACGGTGTCGTTTTCCATGCAGTCAGACACGTTGACGAGGTCCTCTTGGCTGACCCAGCCCTCAATGATGCCGCGGCCGGTCCACGTTCCGTTGGCGGTGTGGATGCGATCGCCGTTCAATTGACGGGTGTAGGTCCCCGTAAACCCACGCGCAACGGCGACACCATCGGACTCGAAGGTCCCGTTCTCGGTGAAGGTCACCTCACCGGTGCCTTGCAAGATACGGGTCTCCTCGGTCGTGAAGGAACCGTTGTTTGTCACCACCGTATGGTTGTCGGTGTACGACCAGATGTCGCGCAGAATGAAGGTCGTGTCGACGAGAGGTTCGCCGGCAAAGGATTCGTCGCCGGTCCACGTCACAACGCCGCTCACACCGCTCGATGTCACCGCAAGGTCCGCCGAACGGTCGAAAGGCGCCACACGGTTGGCTTCGGCACCGCTCACGTTGAGGTGCGTCTCGCCTACCCATGTCATGTTGGCAACCTGCCCAAGAACGGCGGTAATTTCGTTGATGGTGCGGTCATCGTTGTACTCGGCAAGGATGTCGCCAAGGTTCTCGGTGAACGAGCCGTCTTGGATGGCGTTGCGAGCCGAGGACGGATCGTACTCACCGATGAAGGCACTCACGCGGATGTGACCTGCTGGTGCGAGGAAGGAGTAGCGCCCTTCCTCATCAGTGTCGACGAATCCGATTGGGATCCAGTAGGTGTCCGGGTCGAGATCTTCTCCGGACTCCCCGGAAAAGGCGTCACGCTCAATGAGGAGGCGCACGTTCTCCAGAGGTTGGCCGTCGTCGGCGAAGGTCACCTGACCGGTCATTTCCGCACCGGGGTAAAACTTCAGGATCTTGACCATGGAGTTGGCCTGACTGTAACTGTTCTCGACGGTCGTGTCGTCGTTGTAGTTGGCCAACACGAAATGGTTCATCATCGCGCCCGGAAGCGGTAGGGCTTGAGCCATGAAGGTCCCAGGGGAGCCGCTCATTCCGAAGTGCTGCGCTGGCTGGGGGTTGGAGCCATCGCTGTCCACACCGAGTGTTGATGCGCCGTAACCGACGTAGGTTCTCGCCACCATGGTGTCGAAGAACTGGGCCGTGTGGTCGGCCCGCACATCGATGATTTGCACAGGATCGATCTCTGCACCGGCCTGTTGGTTGAGCACGTCTTGGCGGATGGCTTCATCCACTTCTTCACGCGTCATCTCATCGGTGAAAGCACCTCGCTGCGTTTCGTAGACCTCGGTCATGAACGTGGTCGGGTCCTGACCAGAGAGGATTGTTGGGGCAGCGAAAATGCCCATGGGTTGCCCCCCGTTGTACTGAGCGTCAGCCGTGTAGCGACCGGCACGCGGGTACAAGCGGTTGTCAACCGCGAAGTACCGGATTTCATGGTCGCGGTCGATGGTTACGCCGGGAGCGCCTTGGTAATCCTGAACAGAATATGCGCCTTCCAGACCGATGATGTCAGTGTAGAGGTTCATCACCTGCTCCTCGGACAAACCGTTGACCAGCAACTGGACGGTCATGGCCAGACGGGCGTTTGAACGGTGGATGTGCGTCGAGACCGAGTTGAACTCTTCTGCCAGGTCTGCCGTGTACCAGTAGTCGCCAAACACATAGTGCGTGACCTCGAAAGTCGTGTCCGTGGTCAAACGGACGTTGTTGTTGAACGATCGGCTGGCGTCTTCCTCTGAAATGAAGTCCGTCCCGTCGCAGGAACTGGCGAGGCTCTCGACACAGGCGAGGATCTCTCCGTCCTTCCAGAGGCGCCATCGCATGTCGTCGCTCGTGGTGCCGTCGTCGTTCAGCTTGTAACCTTGGGTCATGATGGTCTCCCTGTTGGTCTGCGTGACCTGGAAGGAGGCGTCAAGAACCTCGGTGGGCAGGCTGACTTCCCGCTCTTGACCGTCGATGATCCGCGTTTCATCACGGAAGTCCGTGCCGTTGTTGATGTCCATCAGGGCGGCGTATTGATCGTCGGTGAGGTGGTCAACGAGCACCGCGTCAAAGGAAGGGGTGAAGGTGGTGTCGTAGCCACGGTCGCCCGCATACACGCGATCGCCCTCAGCAAGTTGCCAGAACCACATCGCTGCCAAGTCGGCTTCGCCGCGTGCCAGCAGCATGTTCCCGGTCGCCGGGATACCAGACTGGAAGTTGTCCGAAACGGAGGGGTGGTCACCGGAGGTCAACGCTTGGAAACCGTAGTCCCACCATGAGACAAAGGCCGGTTTCTGAGAGTATGGGTCGTCCACGTCCTGAGCGGCAAGCCATGCGTATGCGTCGTTCCAACCTTGCTGGTTGAAACTGCTGCCAAAGGCACCAAGGTAACGCATGCCACCGTCCTCGTACGCGGTTGGGTTGAGGAACGAGAAGCCTGCAACGTCCCAGCGAAGCACGTCGGGAACGATGTTGTAGATGGTCTCGTCAATGTCGTCTTCCTGAGGAGAAGTGCCGGGAATACCAGCGTCCAAACCGTAGGTCATGTGTTGTCCGCCGAGCATGATCATAACGAGCATGATCGCGCTAAATTGCGGCGTGCGCCACACGGCCTTGCGAGCCGAAGCAATACGGTCGGCCGGAGTGCGGACGCCAAGCCGACGCATCTTGCGCGTCATTTCCTTCGTGCCGGACCAGCTCCAAAGCCCCACAGCGCCCCAAGCGCCAAGCACGGCCATGGCCGGAGTGGCGTTGAAGATGAAACGGGCAGCCGTCCACGACATGAAGATGGCAAGCAGAATCCATGTGGCCATGAAGATGTGCTCATGGCGACGCTGGCGGGTGCCTCGCCAAAGGGCGATGATGCCCATGCTCAGTGCAAGGATGAACACAATAGGGCCAAACGACGCGAAGAGCATCCCACGATCTGGAGCATTGGCTTCAGCAACCGTGCCGAAAATCTTGGTCTTGGTGAAGTAGCCTGCACCGGTGAACAAGACGTTGAACGCGTTGGATTGCTCCAAGAACTGAAGCAGCCAGATGATGCCCACAAAGGCCGCGGCGGCTCCGGCCAAGGAGCCGAGAACGAGCAGCCATGGCTTGTCGCGGAATCCAGTGGTCACGTAAGCGATGGCCATGGTGAAGCCAAGAACGAACAGGAGCGGCTGAAGGCCAGTGCCGCTGAAGACCAGATCCATGCCGGGGTAGGCGTAGAACGGCATGGCAAGGAGCAGCGTTGTCCCGAGCATCGTCAGCATCAGCATGTTGAGCGTGGTGCTGTCCTTGTTGCGGAACATGTTGGTCGCCACGATGTAGACGTAGCCCACAAAGAGAATCGAAGGTGCGACCACGAAACCCTTCCATCCGAGCGCGACCACACCAAAGGCCACACCGGCCAAGGCGGCGTTGACCACCGCGAAGCGGCGGTGCGTGGCCACGTCGCCAAAGGCGCGCATGACGGTGGACGGACGGGCGTCGGTAGAGCGTGTGAGGCGTTCATCACCGCCCGCAGCCATGGCTCGAAGGAACCACATGAAACCAAGTGCCATGAAGAACATCACGAACGCATCGTGGTCCGCGTTGGCCCATGTCGAGCGAGAGATGTGACCGGGCATCATGGCGATGAGCCACGCCGCGATAACCGCAGCGGGTTTGCTGACGTGGTCACGTGCGATCGCCGCCACTGGGAAGACCGTCAAGGCACCAAAGATGGCGGGGATGGAGACCATCGCCCACCAAACGGCATCCTCGGGGGTGGCGAGGAAGGGTTCCAAAATCATCGCAAGCAGGGCGATGGACCATACGAACAGGGGCGGACGCGGGTTGATGCCGCCAAGTGGATAGAAGCGATCTGCGTCAAAGACAAGATGCGCGTTTTGCATCAAGATGTAATCCACAACGCGCTTCATGTACCACGGGTCAGAACCGCCCGTGAGGTCCCAATCGCCTGTTCCGTAGCCGTTCATGGCGGGAACCACGTACCATTGTGCGCGGACCGCGAAGGCCATGACGAAAGCCGAGGCGATCATGACCTGGGACCAATGTGCAGACCAGAACGTGCGGGCGCCGCTCGGGGTGTCCTCGGAGCGGTTGCTCCAACCGCCCCACGACTTGTTTGTGGAAATTGAGTAAATGGCCAGACCAATGAAGAATGTGACACCAAACCACACGACTGGAGCCATCGAACTTTCGTTCTCGACATCCCCCCACATGCCCATTTCGTAGGCAGCAGCGACGAGGTAGTAGACCCACATCGATCCAAGCGTCATGGCGCGTGTGTACCAACGCTCAGCGACCATGCTGGCCACGCCAAGAGCCACAAATCCGGTCAGGACGGCAGCCCAGACCGAGAAGTGGCCGTGGTATCCATCGACGCCGGTCAAAGCCAGCCTGTCGTGGAGTTCCACATGCTTGAATTGGGCCAAAACCAGGGCGTGGGCCGCGAACCATGCGAGCAAACCAACCTGGAGCGGAAGGCTGCTGCGGTCCCACGGACCGTCGAACTCCGAAAGGTGTCCGAACCAACCCTTGCCGGGCTCGTTGAGCACGCCACGGGCGAGGACCGCAACCAGCGCGCCGAGCACGCTGAACATGATCCAGATGTTGAAGAACACAAAGCCGAGGGCTTCCCGGTATTCGTTGAGTGTCGGGGCGGTCTGGCCTTCGAAGGTGTATTCCTTGGTCACGAGACCGGTGTCACCAGCCGTTGCGGCTGCGACGAGCCCGAAGAGCAGACCGAGGCTCGAGAAGGTAAGGACTGTCGCCCATTCTGAGCGTTCACCGCTCACCAGCACGTGCGTGCCGATGAGGTTGATGGCGAACAGCAGGCCGACAAAGGCACTGCCGCCAACGGCAGGGACGGCGATGAAACCGAAGGCCGCACCAGCAACAATCGTCCCGAGAGAGAGGGTGGACGTCGACGCTGGAATGACCTCGCGCTCGGCAAGGAGGCTTGGCGCGCGGCCAAGCATCGCACCCGCGGCCACAAAGAGCAGCGGGTACAGGTTGTTCTCGTATCCGAGGCCGAAGCCTCCGATCAGGTCGGTGAGCATCGCCAAAAGGACGGCGATCGGCGCAAGAAGCAGGCCGAGCGACGTCTTTGACGACACTGTCGTCACGTTCGTGGTGTTCATGGGGTATCCCTCTCTAGGTGCAACAGCATGGCTGGAGCAACTTCGCGACCTATGGTATCGTTATAACCGGTTCGGCCCAATACGGGGCCGCAGTCACCCGAGCGAGTGTTCAATTTATGTCCGGGTGCTGAACACCCGCCCGCGCACCGATATCGCGACGATAATGCGCGCCCTCCAGCGCGAGGCTCGAAAGGCGTGCGTAAGCCAAGTCGGCCGCCCCCTGCAAGCTGTCGCTCATGCCCGTCACGCTGAGGACACGCCCGCCGCTCGAGATGGGATTCGCGTCAGCGTCCAATTTTAGGCCCGCCATGTTGACCCATGCTCGGCCGTGCCCCGTGTGTGTGACTTCATTGGCGTTGAGCCCTTCGATGATACGACCGGTCACCGCACTGGATGGATAGCCCTCGCTCGCGAGCACCACCGTTAGCAACGCACTTTCCTCGATGGAATGCATCACTTGAGCCAGGTTGTCTTG
>MDTC01262794.1_pt1 | contig 11701 bp, 17 predicted proteins | sample 811181 | NCBI WGS metagenome assembly MDTC01 (sample SAMN05326644, study PRJNA326480) | marine metagenome | isolation source: seawater | place: Pacific Ocean: North | collected 2011 | reverse complement strand
TCAGACAACTTATCGATCTTTTCTTCGATACGGTCTAAACGCGTATTCTGCGTTTCTTCTACCACTGCCATACAGTCCTCTATTTGATCTCTATACCTAAAAACGAACCGGTCTCTACGACCTCTTCAGTGTCCTCAGGAAGATCAGACTGCTTGGCAATACTATCTTCGTAATAAACTATTAAACTTTTTTGCTGTCCTATATATCTTTTCAGGTCAGCCATGTTTAACGATAAGTTTTCATAATGTGGTACACTTATAGCAAAGAATACAATATCAGCGTTCTCTTTCTCAAATCTAGCTAAAAACTCTTCAAGGTTTTCTTCATTAACAGCATAGAAGTATACTGGATGCATGGTCACACCTTTAGGATGTGCCTGCAAAGGTATCTTCTTTTCTACATATTCTGTTTTAACTATTACTTGTGGATCTACGGTTCCACATGCTACCATACTACTCGCTATCAGTACTAGGGCTAACCACTTCAGCTGGTTTGTCACTGGTATACTCCTCAAGATCCTGTCCAAGTTTAACAACTGCATTGTTTACTCTTTTCTCAATCATACCTGGCTTCTTCAATGTCAAAGCGGTAAGATCATGTCTTCTAAATTTTGATATCAGCTGATCTTGATACTCTTCAGCTTCTTTTGCTCTAACTGCTAGCTCTTCCATCCTCTGAGCAGTATCAACTGCGTCCTGTTGTAGTTGAGCGATAGTGGCTTGGTTTGTCTCAGCGACTAAAGATAGTTTAGCATTATTATCTCTAAGTCTCGCAATAGTAGCTTGACTGTCCTGGTAGTAAAAATAACCTCCACCAATCAAAGATCCAAATAACAACAACACAATCAAAAAAGGCATTATACTTTCTCCATTCTCTCCATAAGTCTTTCAGCACGGTTCGTGACTTGACGATACCAAAGACTGTCTCTTCCCTCTACTGCAGCAGTCTTCCAATCACCTTCCGCGATAGCAGCATTAAACTTTTTAAATTTAGAAAGTCTAGTGCGGCCCATGTTGAACATCATATTAACCAGGATCTGCTGGACTTCGTCTGGTAAGTTGTCAAAGTTCCCTCTTTCGTATAGAGCGTGACATTCTCCGATGGCAAGTTCAAGGTCTGCTTCGAAACACTCCTTAACTCTTTGCTCCGTAACTGGAGTTCCAACTGGTTGACCGGATTCCGGGTCACTCTCGAGGACAAGGTGACCAACTCCAAACGTGGCGTAACCGAGGTGATCGTTGTATATGACATATTCGACCCCTTCGTCGATTTTAAGCTGCTCATAAACTGCCTCTCGATTCATTAGTCCTTCTCCATGTTTCTAACATTAGCAAACCTATTTAGCAACTTATTGTACCCAGCTGTGCCAATATCTTTCTTTCCAATTATCCAAGTCATTGTCAGAGGCTTTTGATTCCTTAGACATATAACAATTGTGATCTTGATCTCTTGCCCAACTCAATTCTTGGATGATACGGTTGTACCATTGCTTATCGTATTCGTCTTTTGCCTTAGACATATCATTGGCAAGCTGACTGATACGAATATCAATGTACTCTGTAATAGTATGTTGTCTACCTCTTCTCATTCCTTACTCACAACAGTCACATGAACAACAGCTACAACATTGACATTTACTGTTCATATCTTTCTCCCTTCTACTTTTCCTGCTGATCTTGGATAAGATGATTTAATCTGATCCTTTTTCTTTTTGTTTCGTCTTCGAAGATAAGCCAGACCGTTAATACCTCTACCCAGGACTGGCTTACGTCCTTTTGGTTTGCCCCAATGTGCCTGATTGTCTCCGGTACCTACAACACCAGCACCAGTTACATTAGCAGCCATCTCATCTTGCAATAGATTGAAAGACTTGTCAGAATTCTCTCTCAAGTATTTGTAGTTTTCAACAAGAGCCTCTTCAATCTCAAAGTCTGTCATTTTGACACCTTCAGCACCTTCTTTCATTAACAGTAAGGCACCAGCGTAGGTAGCGTAGGTCTTATCAAGACCAACGCGTTGAAGAATTCGTTTGATATTGAACGTGAATCGATCGAAATGATCGTATGCGTCTTTCTCTGCTTTCGTTCTAGGCTTCTTTAGTAGCTTACCTTTCTTGTCTACAATTCCTAGCTCGAACGCCTTCGTTTCATCAAAAGGCGTTGAAATAGCCTTGATGAATTTGTAAAGAACGTATAGGTCGACAGCTGAAGTCATATGTTTGCCAATACTGATTCTGCGTAAGAGTCTACTTTAACATCTTTACTATTTATCACTTCGTTATCTGGACCAAGCTCGGTAATACGTTCTTGCCACACACCAAGATAAGATAAAAAGGATTTTAGTACCGAAACATGCTCAGGCAACTTAAACACAAGCATCTTAGTACATGCGTGAGGATCGAACACATTGTAGAGGGTGATGAGATGGTTTAGAACGAGACGTTCTTTAAGTTCACCTGATTCAGCATAACCTTTGAGCAAACGCTTGACATACTTGATACGATTGAGGTCATCGTGAAACTCAAGTATGTCAGTGCAGTTTGGATTGTTGTAGTATTTGGCAGCGAATAACGAAAAGTTATTTTCATTCAATTGCATAATATAGTCTTATTTTAAGAAAATGCTGAAAGTGCTACTCTCTTGATTACCGTATCAGATACTGCAACGTAAAGATAGTTGCTATCCCAGAAAATACTACCTTGCATTCCAGATCCAAGAACAGAAGTTGCATTGTTGCTACCAACGGTCGTGGAAGATGCCAAGGTGATTACTCCATTAGCAGCTGTCACTTTGTTATTGAAGGTAGTAAAATGAGTAAAGGTTGTATTAGCAGGAACAGAGCCAAAAAGATTTTTGGCAGTAATTTTCTTACTGACCGGGGTTCCGGTGGGATCATCTACAACGTAGAATACATCCTCGGAAGCCGCGGCCGTAAGATTAGTTAGTTCGGTGACCTTTTGATCAGCCATGGTAAAGCTCCTTATGCGTCAGGAAGCTGTACGTCATCAGCGGCATCGCCCGTGATAGTAGACATAGCAACAAGTACTTCTGTCTTCTGACGAACATTGCCATCGGAGTCTGTATATCGATCACCAATCTTGACCCAACCAGCGTGGTTTGTATTAGCAGTAGCAACACCTTGCTCTGCTACTGATACACCAAACACTTGATCTGGATCAATAGTTCCATCACTAACGACAGGTGAAATTGGCTTCTCGCTTACAGTAAACGCTTTACCAGACACATTAGTGATGGATGGTGTTACTGTACAGACAGTCGAGTTAGCAATAGTAAGAATAGTAGCTGTGCCACTATCTGTAATTGTGATAACATCACCGACCGTATAGTTGTTAGCAAAGACTGACGCAGTACCTGTAACAGTTGTGCCGCCAGTTACGGTTACTGTTCCTGGAGACGCGATGTCGTCTTTATTTCCCCATGCAGACATTTGGTTTCTCCTATTTCTTCTTTTTGTGATTTCCGTGAGACATTTCTTTGGTGACCTTCATCTCTGCAACAGGAACACCCTTCTCAATACCGTGATCGAACATGACATCATACCACTCAACCCATCCATGCTCATCTGGTTCAGCATGCATGGTAGTAATTGTTTGGCCAGCACCCCACTCCTCGTGGTATACGTGAGTTGCGCAGTTGTGCTTATCGATAGCACCCTTATCTACACCATCCGGAGACTTCTCTTCACCCATCTCCTTCTTAATGATGTTCATGCCTTGACGGGTAAGGTCCTTTACTGCCTGAGTAGCATCTTGAGCGGTAAACACATTCATTGTGTGTGTCTTACCGTCTTTAGGATTCTTGTAAGTGATTTTGATGCTTTCTTCGTCGAGCTCGACAGACTCGTTCATCTTATCATCAAGTTGTGGCTCAGTATCAACTTGATCCTTACTACCGCTAGGCTTCTTGTCGTCCTTCTTCATGGACTTCTTGATAGCCTTACGACGATTTTTCAGATACTCATCTGACTTATCAACGTCACCGTCATTGTCAATATCAGCATCAGCCTTACCGACTGGATCTAGCTTCTTCTTTTCAGTGATACCTTTGACAGCATCAAGAAGGCTATCAGAGATCCCTAGTCGTCTATGAGTTAAAGGGTCCACAATAATTCTCCAAAGAGTTTTCTGTATTTATGTTTTTTTGTACCACAACATTACATTTATTGACTAGCATGACTACGAATAGCGGCAACGTGCTCTTCAGCTCCTTTATGATCTCCACGTTCCAGAGCACTTGTCAGAGCCATATGATGGTGATCAAAGTTGTTCTTTTTAGCATCTCGATACTTGGTTGCACGTTCTTTGCCACTATGATCTAAGTCGGAATGATGAGTATCTGGACTTGCGTGCTTGCCGTGTATAGTTTCAGAACTATGGAGACCGCTGTGCTCTTGAGCCTGACGGTGAGCCTGCTTCATACGTACGTGAGAAGTTTCAACATGCTCTTCGTGATCATCCGTTCGGTCATATGCATCGTGACTAAGACCTTTCTCATGGTGCTTATGAGCTTGATGAACTTGCTTAACTAAGTCTTTTCTATGAGCTGCATCTTTAACATGAGGAAGATGTCTGGCAACATGATCTACAAGATCAGCATGATCAGATTCATGTTTTGATGAATTATCGTAACTGTCTTGTGTTCTTTGACGCCCACCTTTAAGAGGCGGCTTAGTGTGATCTCCGTTTCGATTACCGATATGAGGTTCGTAGTGACCTTCTTGTTCTGAGATCATACGCCCAGCGTTAATGGCTCTCTCCATCAATGCACGAGTACGATCTGAAATAGACGATTCAGCAACCTTTTTAGCTGTAGCAGTTGCGATTGCCATCTTCTTATCCATTGGCATCTTGGGATTATCACGCTCGATTGCCTTTGCGATTTCTTCGCGCTTCTTCTTTTCAGCTGGTGTCAGAGTCTTTTCGTTAACTTCATTTTCAGGTAACTTACGCTTACCATACTTCTGAGTAGGATACTTAGGATTAAGACCACGCTTCCTAGCTTTCTTCATTGCCTTGTCACGGTCAGTTACTGAAAGAGCGTATCCCCTCCTGTCCATGCTGGGATCATTCTTCTTATTGAGATCTGAACGCTCCTTAGCCTTCTTGGCAATGTAGTCAGCTGTCTTACCGCCTCGTGTAGTGTATCGTACCATACGGCCAAAGGAATCCAGCTTTTTTTCATCGAGCTGCTCTTCTTCAAGGTCAGCTGAGTCGTCTGATAAAGTTTCTGGTTCTTGAGCTTCAACAATCTCTTCTTGTTCTACGTGTTCAACGTCTTGACCGTTTTCAGTAACTGGTAGTTCATCAGCAAGAAGTGGATCTTGTTCAACTATCTCTTCAACCGATTCTTCTAAAGGCGTACTCTGGATTGAAGTCGTCGCCATTATGTCTCTGATTGAGTTCTCGAGTGAGCGGTGAGTCGTCATCTTTTTCTTTTAACCTCTTCTGTGCAGCCAACCATCGGTCTGCATACTGTACGTTCTCGTATCCTTCAAACCAAGGACCACCCCTGGTGAAGTGTATTGCCTTTGGACTACCATCTTCAGGTTCTTGATAGTGTCCCTCTAGCCAATTCCATTCGTGGCTAAGCTCACCAATCTCATCATCTTGAAGCCATTTAAACTGATGCAAATAGCTTGGGTCCTTACTATTTATCACATCTAAGTTTAGGGACCTGTTTGCTTCGTGTGCGCAGTTCCACATTACTAGGCTAGACCAGTTCTTTCTTGGATAAACGTGCTGTACGTGTCCATGAAACTTGGTCTTTTCTTTTGGAGTATAATCGTGTTTGACAACCTGTACTGCTTTGGTTTTATCAAACTGATCTACCAACTCCATGATATCTGTCTCAAACAAGAAGTCGCAATCACAAAAGATTGCTTTACCATAGTATCCATTTAACCAAGGTACCATAAATCTTGTCATTGTAAATTCTGTACTGTCTCTACTATCTTCTTGTCGCCAGTACAACTGTCTTTCAATAAACTGCTTTTTCTTTAACGGTATAACCGATACAGGCTTAGACGCAGTCTCTTCAATACTATGCTTACATACATCAAACGCTTCGGGCTCCTTCGAGTCCCAACCAACATACACAGTTAACATATCAATCTCACTTAAACGCTAGTACAGCAAGGATCAACAAAAGAAGTATATTTGTAAATCCAATTTCAATAGCCAGGATGGTATGGTACCAAACCCACCTTGCTTCATATACTTTATTTACCTCAGGGTGTTGTCCCTTTTCGGTTATAGCTTTATCAATTGGGTTTTCCTCTAAAGGTATACCCATTAATCTATCCAACCACTTCATAACCATTGCCTATTCAACTGTATATTCTCTTCAACCATGGGACCCAACACCTCCCAAGCTGAACCGTCCTCTATTTCACTAACACTCCATTCCATGTTAGCTAGTTTACTATAGTGACTTTCAATCTCATTGTATCCTGGATAGTATGTAAGGTTTTCTTCGCTTAAACTATTCTTAGTAATCTCGTATACAAAGTTACCAGGATGCATTGTTATGTTACTTGAACCAGATAACAGTGATAGCACACTAAATGTTGAATTGTAAGTAATAGCACAGTATGCGTCTTCTAATGGACCATTATCACTTTTTTGATCTGTGTAGATATCTATAATGTCTCCAAACCGTTTATGAATTCTACTCATCCATGCGCTTGGTTCAATAACAGCTTTCCTATGATATCTCAATTGTATTGGTCTATCGGTTATATCTTCTAATTGATCCATCAAGAAGTAGACCCACTTGTTAACATCTTTACCAAACATCATAGGAGATGCTAATGCATTAGGTGCTATTACTATTTTGTCTCCTCTCGTGTGTTTGCCTATGTGCTGCAGGTTATGAAAAGACATTAGCTTTATGAGTCTTTCAGGACTACTTGGTGGCATCATAGCAAAGTTGTTACAGAACCCATTGACGTTAAGTCTTACATACTTGTGTGGGTTCTTTGTGTTAAACAAACTTCCTGTTACAACTATGAATGGCTTACCACTAGCTGCAACGTATTTCTTTGCTGGGCCGGCTCTTTGTGTGTAGTAGTTTATAAAATAGTTACCGATAACCACAAACATGTCACAAGTGTCAAGCTCATCTGTTAGTGTGCTCTCATTACAAAGATATACCTCGTCAAACAACTTACCAAACGCAAGTGCAGCGTTTCGATAGATGGCACCACTATCATTTACAACTATACCAGCTTTCACCAGTTAGTCTCCTTTATTGATCCATCAAACCCTTGTGATACATCAATAGGGAAGAACTTAGATAATCTATCTATCTCACCTCTGTCACTTGATATTCTGGGAAGGTTAGCTTTAACCTTTCGAACAAGCACAGACACTTCGTTGTTATATGTTGCTACTCTAGCTTCACTGCAATCAAAACCTGTAAGGATAAGATGGTAGAGTAGTACACCAGCATTCCAATATGTCATGTGACCATCTACTACTTTAGTTCCATACTTTTCCATACTGGGAACAGTAACAGCAAGCAGTCCATTATCTTTAAGGTCGTTCCAACACTTTAAAAGAAACGTACCTGGATTGGTCTGATGCTCTAAGGTATGCGAGCACCATATACAATCAAACTGTGGCAGATCTAGATCAAGATAATTTCCTTGATAGTCAGCCTTGACATTAAAGTCTACTGTGCTAACTGTCTTACCATGGCCCCTAAGATAGTTAGCATGATCGCCATTCCACGATCCAATATCTAGTACAGTATCAACGTCACCATACTCGACGACTCTTTCAATCGCCTGCATTCCTCTCATAACAAACCTATTTCTTTCTAAACCAACAAACAAATACTATTCTATTTCCTGACTGAACTCTAGACACACCATGGTTAAGATGTTTGTCATAGATTAGACTATCCCCTACCTTAGGAGAAACTACAACAGGAATTATTGGTTGATTGTATGGTGGTGACTCCTTCTCTTTATCATCTCTACGACACACTAATGTGTTAGGTCTTCCACCCTCAGGGCAAAGATAATTATCGTAGAATAAACTGTAGCCTCCAACCAAGTTGTTTTGTTCCAAGATTGTAATAACAGTTAACTCAGAGTCACGGTCGTGATGCATCCTTGTAAATGATCCCGGCACATAATCAAGAAAATAAGTAATTCCGTCACAATCAAAATCTATACCCAAAAGGGTTTTCATTTTCTCAGTAATGTGCTTGTCTCTGCCGTGTGGTCGAGATATACGGCATTTGAATACATTCCAAAGCTGATAAATCTCTTTCCACTTCAGTTCTTTTGATAGGTCTCTCAGGAAGTCTAAATCACTATCATCTAGGATTCTCTCACATTTCAAATCCATAGATTGTTACCAGGCTTTGCAACTCCAGTATCTTGCCTTATCTTTTGGACCGGGGTTATCACAATTATGTCGAGCTCGGAAAGATTTTCGGCGAGCTGGATTATTCTTCTTGATCTTCATATTCTTGTCACCAAAGTTTACCTTCTTGGCTTTACCATCACCATCAGGATCAACATACACCTTAGACTTTTTTACATCACCAGGCATAGGCTTATTAAGAGTAACTTTTTTACCCTGATAAGTAGCCTCTTCAATGTACTGGCTAAATTTTAACATCTTATTCTCCTGGTGTATCTTTTTTATACTTATTAGAGAGTCGACTAGAACCTTCTTCACCAGCTCCGCCTTCCTCCTTACGCACCTTAGCAGCCAAGTCTTTATCAGCCCCACCCCACGTGCCCTTACTTTTTGTTACAAAACTGTTTACTCTAGCAAAGGCCCATTGCTGGGGAGTAGTGCCAGGACGGTGGCCACTCTTCCAAGCTGCCATACCTCTATTGTATACCTTCTTCAAAGTACCATAAGGGATGCCAGACTTTTCAGCTTTCTTTTTCAACGCATCAATCTGCTTTTCATCAAGCATGTAGTTATTACGGGGTACAATAGATGAACTACCTTTCTGCTGCTTGCGCTGCATTGCTTCGAACATTTCATCTAAGCTCTCAGTCCTAATGTCTCTAATTTTAGAACGGTCAAGCTGTCTGTCGTGAGCAGCTTTCTGTTGTTCTTTCTCTCGCTTGTGCTGAGTCTTTAACCGTTCCTTTTCGTCTGAATGCCTGTCCTTAGTTCTCGTAACATTATCCTGTTCGAGCATCTTTTCAAACTTATCGTTAAGGAAACGTTTCTTAGATCCAGAAATCATAGAAATACGAATACGGTCCGGGACTATGTCTGCTACATCATCAGTCTGTCCGTTACTTTCTTTTATAGGACCTCCACCAACCCACGCGTCACAAGTTCTTTCTCCAGCACATTTAAATTCAAAGAATTCACAATATCCAAGATCGGCCATTTCGGTAATGTCTTTACCTTTTGGACCCAAAGCATCGCTCATCATTTTCTTAACTTGATCTGATTGATTAAAAGCAGAGCAGTTGTTACATCTCATAGACTTGACTTGATCTACACTACAGTTCCAAAGATCAGCCTTCTTCTCCCAAAACATTTGCGAGTCTTTCTCATTATCAGGATTAGCAGGACCGTATGAATACTCATCTATAGTTAGGTTACGGTTGTATGTGTTCAAATCTAAATCTGTTAAAGCAGCGAACCTTTTGTAAGTCTTGTTCGCATCTACCTTTTCCGCTGCAGGTGTATTATAATCTTCTCCATACATTTGCTTATATTTTTTAGTGTGAACTGATGGTTTAGTTTTACCCTTCTTGTCACCAGGAGCCGGTTTGTAGTTGTCAGGATTGCTATCATCCTTTTTAGCATATTTTTTAAAGTGTGCATCACGAGCAGTCTTAGTAGACTTTGAAAGATCCTTAAAGTACTTCTTAGGTTGAGTTCCCTTACGGTCTTCAATATCTTGATCCTGAGGTACTTCAGGTTTTTCGTTAACTGCTTTTTCCAGGTCCTTTGCTTGACCAGCATGAGCCTTGCTTGCACCTTTAAGTTTCTTAATAATCTTTTTAACTTTTGGTACATCTTTATCATCTAGTTCCTCAGGTACACAGTTGGGAACCATCTTACCGTTCTTCATTTTACCACCGACTTCTTTATAACCAGGCCAGCATTTCTCATCTAAAGACTCGTCTTCCTCTTTACGCATATTAAGTAGCCAGTGTGCTCTCTGCTTCTGTTGTTTAGTCGATGAGTCGCTGCTACGAATCTTTCTTAACTGAGCATTAGTAGCATTAGCTGGTATACCAAGCTGTGCCTTATTACCTTCTTCGAGTGACTCGTTTGTCTTACGAGCAGTTCTTAACCTTTCTATCTCTGCTTTTCGGACCTTTGGAAGTAGACGCTGAGCTAGTTTAGTTACCGCGGGCATTTTCTTCTGAACTAATTTATCAATGGAAATCTTAGCAGCAGGAGACAGCTGTGAGTAATGTGCACCTTTATCGCCAGCAACTTTCTTTCTAAACAAACTGATAGCCTGCTTGCGAGCTCGCTTCATTAAGATATTCTTGTCTGCCATGCGAAACTTCTTGATGCGACGAAGGTTCTTCATACGTGGAGCAAGTCTTTTCATTGTACGAGCGCGCTTTATTCGTTGTGAGAACGAAAGAACTGCTTCGTCTATAATTTCTACTTCATCAATGTCAACTGTCTCTGCCCACAGATCCCAATCGAATTCATTAAAGTCTTCTGTAATGTTCATAGCTGACCTCAAGTCTGAATACATTCTAGCTGCTGATTGTCTTGATAGTTTAGAAGGGACACCCTTCATAAATGATGACTGGTCTCCTGCTGACACAGCAGCGCGCATCTTAGACGCCGACATACCAGACACGCCTTCAGCGTCTGGATCTCTCTCACCAGCAGACACTACCTTGATACTGTTAAAAGTATAATCCTTGCCGTTGTACTTATTGAGCAAAGTACGGAACTCTTGCACACGATCAGAACCAACGACCATCACAACGTCTTTGTGATTCATCTTTTCAAGCTCTTGCATTATCTGAATAACGGTGCGCGCATTGGACTTGTAAACTATTTTACCAAAAGCCTGCTTAGCATACTTAAACTTTTGGTTATAGTTAAGAGGATCTTTCTTAGAGTTTTGACTGTGGGAGAGGAAGACGTGGGGTTCAGCACCAAGTCGCTTTGCAACCTGCTTGACCTTATTGACGAGCTTCTCGTGACCGACAGTAGGTGGGTTCAACCTACCAAATGTAAATACTGTTTTTTCCATGCGAGTTTTCCTTAGACTTATCGCTTTTGTTATTATTTATTTCTGCCAGCCTTTCAATACATCTGGTGAGAAGTTTGCGTGTGAGAACTGTAACCTGTCAACCAACTTGACAGCACCTTCTACTTTATCTATGGCAACAAAGCCTTCGGGATTTGTTACTTTGAAACCATCACGTGTTTTAAGAAACACTTTCATATTAGAAGCTCTGTTCATTTTATCTATGATCATTTGCTTAGCTTGAATGATCATATTCATAAATGAAAAGATATTAGTAAGGTCAGATACGTTACCAAACACCTTTCCAAGGACAGCTTTCTTTCTAGCAGTCCACTCGTCCTTAGTCTTTTGCTGTTTCTTAGTACTTATCTCTTTATCGTACCACTGCTCGATGTAGTTAAGAAGACCACGGACGTGCTTTTGTGGATTGGGAAAAGGCTCACCAGCTCTGACATAGGTATTGTTATATG
>MDTC01168499.1_pt1 | contig 11701 bp, 10 predicted proteins | sample 811181 | NCBI WGS metagenome assembly MDTC01 (sample SAMN05326644, study PRJNA326480) | marine metagenome | isolation source: seawater | place: Pacific Ocean: North | collected 2011 | reverse complement strand
TGTGTTCACCAAAGCAGATAAAATTAACAGACTACTTAATGATATTATCGGAGATTACAAATGAAAAAGCAAGAAGTCAGCAACCTTATTAAGGAAACGATTGAGAATAAACTATTTGAGCATAAGCTCAAGCAACAAGTAAGCACGATTTATGAGTCGCGCCAAGACCTGCAAAGCGTTATGCTTGTAAGTATGATGGAAGAACTTTCAGGTAAGAAGATTCCAGATCCAACTGTTCTTGATGAGGGCGTTTGGGAGAAGGCTAAAGCTATGCTTGCAAAGATTAGACTTAGCAAGAGCACTGGTGCATCGCAACAACGTGACGCACTTGAAGATGCCGCAAACAATGCCGCAAACAAAAAGTTTAGCCAGATGTTTGGTGAGCTTAAAAAGATGGACGGCTTTGACAAATACCCCAATAACGAATCAGAACAAGAGTTTGTTGGAATTACAACTGCCATTGGACTAATTTACGAGGCAGTCAAAGAAGCTCACCAAAACGGAATGCTTGAGACTGAAACCGCTAATAGTTTAATCAATAAACTTAAATCTTATGCTGATGGTCTTGAAGGTGACCTTTCATACTCGTACAGATACTTTAACGAAGAAGAAGATGCAGACGAAGATGATGATGTTCTTGAGGAAGAAGAGGAAGATGAACTCAATGAGCGGGCCTTCACAAACTTCAACAGAGCTACAAAATTACTTAAGTTAGCCAAGGATGGAAAAATTAAGCCAAGGCAGATGAGAAAGCTTAACAGAATTAGAAAAGGTCTTGAAAAAGAATTTGAACGCCGCGGCGGAACCAAGGGTATGACTAATAAAGAAAAAGATCTCCTTGGTAAATTTAGTCAAAATGATGATGTGTTTAAGAAATTTACTAGCCGCGGCGATATGGCAGTGCCAGAAAATCCTGCTGCAGCCGTACCCGAGCCCGCTGCTCCCGGTGGCGGCGGAGGCGGCGGAGGCGGTGGAGCTGCCGCAGGCCCCAATATTGGAGCGCCCTCTACCGGCATCGGCAACATCAGCGGTATAACATCGCTTCCAAAATTATATGCAAAGGCAGGCAGTATGGCTACATTAAACACATGGATGGGTGGTCCATTCTTAGGGCAACTCGCAGCGTTCGCTCTTCCGGCCGCGGCAATCGCAGGAATTGCTGGGCTTGTTGGTAAGCGTCTTATGGGTAAGTCCCGAGAGGGTTCTCTTAAGAAACTTTCTGGCATGATGGCTCCGGTTGATGCTAGTGAGCAGGGTACCGATACTCCAGAACCAGTAGCCGGTGGTGCTGATGCAGAAGCAGGTGCCGATGCAGGTGCTGCCGCTGGTGCAGGTGCTGCCGCTGGTGCAGGTGCTGCCGCTGGTGCAGGTGCTGCCGCAGGCGGTGGCGGTAACGCTCACTTCCAGAAGTGGATTGCAGCCGGCGAACCGTCCATGGAACAATGGGTACAACAATATAAAGGGAAGATTATCTCTGTTACTGGAGATGCTGATAGTTATATCCGCGGTTCCGATCCAGATGGACCTCCACCAGATGGTGGCCCCATTGGACCATTATTACAACCCAAAGCTCTTGAATTGGCTAAACTTCAGTTAGCATACCTCCAAGCAAATCCAGAGACAAAGATGAGAGGACCCCGGGCAGAACTTGAAAGAGCGATTAAGGATACTGAGGGCGCGCCATATGATAAAAAAGATGATGATGATATCTCGGATGATGAGATCACCAAGGGTGTTAAACCAGCACCAGACTTCGGTGGTCTTGCTGAGACAGTCAACAGGTGGCAACAAATTGCAGGAATTATCAAGGGGTGATTTGTGAAGAAGTCAGAACTTAAAAAACTTATCAAGCCCCTTGTTAAAGAATGTATAAACGAAGTCCTTCTCGAAGAGGGACTTCTGTCTAATGTTGTATCTGAGGTTGCCAAGGGCATGCAAGGACAAACAATCGTTTCCGAAGCTGCGCCCGCACCTAAGCCCAAGCCTGTTGTCGAGAATAAACAAAAGAAACAAGCAGCGCTGGCCCAAAGAAGAAAACTGATGGATGCTATTGGCAATGATGCGTACAATGGAGTTGACTTATTTGAAGGCACTACTCCGATGTCAACACCATCTGAACCAAAGGCTGGTTCTATTGACTTAGGGGATCCAACAGATTCGGGTGTTGACATTAGCAGTCTTATTGGCAATGCAACTAAGATGTGGGATTTAATGAAATAATATGGCAAAAAGAAAAAAAGCAAATGTTTTGGTCACCTCTAAGGAATGCCGCGGCAACCATGAGAAAATGATTCGAAGGTTTATCAAAAAAACTAAAAAAGAAAAAATCATTGAACAAATCAAAGACAGAAAACATTATAAAAAGCCGTCTGTTAAGAAAAGAGAAGATCGCGCTAAGGCAGAAAGAAGAAGAATTAGAGATGCGTTAAAAAAACAAAGAGCACAAGAAAGACGCAATAGAAAAAATAGGTGACTATTTACTTGTGAATAACAAATTTTGGAGATTTATAAATGGCTAATTTCAAAAAATCATGGGAGGCCAATGTCGGTATCAACCATGTACCAGCATACCAAGCTAGCGGCCGCCCTTTTGCAACGGGCAGTCTAGATTGCACTCATGGCAATGCACCCCACGCAGTTTACTTTCCATACGTAACACGTTGGGTTCAAATTATTAACAATGATCCCGCTAATGTAGTTAAAGTTGGTTTTTCTAAAAGAGGTTTGCAAGCTGAGAAAAATTATTTTACGGTTGGTGAAGCCACGCTCGCTAACCAGCCCAATGTTTCTGAGAGATTAGAACTTAAAATTTCTGAGTTGCACATTACTGGTTCAACTAATATAGATATTGTTGCTGGTCTTACAACTATTCCATCGGAGAGAACAACAACCGAGTTCGGGCCAAACTGGTCAGGTTCTGCAGGAGTAGGATAGACCCGTGTCAACCTTTGGCTGGGCATATGTAGACTGCAGTGGCAGCAGCAGCGGAACGAACGCTTCCGGACCTAGTGGTTCATTACAATTTATGACCGCTTCGGGCACCGGTGCAACTACAGGCTCTCTTAAGCTAACCTTCCATGAAGGTTCTGGACTAATGACCCTCACCGGGTCTTTCCGGGTTTCAGGTTCAATTACCGCAAGCCACTATCACATTGAGAATGTCACGCAAATCGACGTCAGTGGCTCGACTTTCTTTGGAAACTCCAATGATGATAGGCATGTTAGAACAGGTAGCTTATCAGTTGTCAAAGCTGACGGTACAAAGATTTTAGAAGCAGACAACACAACCGAAACTGTGCAAGTCAGGGGCTTCCGCGGATTATATGAAGCTGTCAGTACGGCTGAATCAACCGCTTCGGTCCCCAGCTACATACTCGGTGTTACACACACAAGCAACGTTAGAATATTAATACCTAGCGCCTCAACATATGGATCGGGGGCCATTCTCATAGTTAAGGACGAAGTTCCAAATAGGGGTGGAACTAATATTATATTGACAGCATCTACTGGATATACTATCGATAACACGACCGGATATACACTTACAGGCTCAATGCCTGCAATCAGCTTATATTCTAATGGCGCTAACTGGTTTGTCTTCTAATTAATTTAGGAGCCGAATAATATGGCATACAACAATATATCCGGTACAGTGTTCTCACCCGGAACATTAATTGCCCCACTTGATGCAATTATCTCGGGCAACCTGAGCACTTCAGACGGCGCGAGTATTATTAATGTTCCACGTGTGGCTAATGCTACAAACAATTCTATCATTACTAACGTCGACGGTAATGCTAATACTTTAACGTGTGAAAGTAATCTCACTTTTGATGGCGACACGTTAAACATTGTTGGGGATCTAACCGCTAGTGCTGGCCTATCGGCTTCATTTCTTTATGGTGATGGTAGATTCATAACTAATGTAAGCGGCGCCGGTAGTGCCACTGGCCAAGGCCCGAATGGCTCACTTCAGTTTAAGACTGCTGGCGCAGGAGCGATAAGTGGATCATCTAATTTATTATTTCAAGACAATGTATTAAAACTTGGTGGAGCACTAAAACTAGGCAGAACGATAGTATCATCATCTTATACAATTGCTGCAACTGACTTCTTTGTAGGTACAGACTCAACAGCCTCTCCTTTCCAAGTTACGCTAGCTGATGCAGCCGATTTATCAGATGGTCAAATGTTGGTAATCAAAGACGAAGGCGGTAACGCAAGTTCAAACAATGTAACTGTTGCTGCCTCTGGATCGCAAACTATTGACGGAAAAAATTCAGTAGTTTTGGAGTCACCTTATGCAGCAATACAACTTTATTGTAATGGTGCAGACAAGTACTTTATTTTCTAAATTTTTATGCCACTCTTAGTACTATTTATATATGATTGAGCATACAATCCAATCAATAGCGGGCAGACTCTGTCTGCTCGTGCCTATATAAAAAACTATAATATGGAGGGTTTTTAAACATGGCTTATAAATTTCAAGTGGGTCCCGCTATCCTTAGTGGTTCCCTTGTACAAGAAGGTACTGTTGAAGTCAAGAACGACGCCGGCGCAATCGTCGGAGTTTTTGACAACGCAGGTTTCCTTTCTGGTGCTTCTGGTGTCGAAGGCGCCAGTTTCACCGCCGATGGCGCACTTACTGGTGGCAGCCTCGTAGTCGGCGCTGCTAACATGAGTGAAGCAGATCTCGAAAAGCTTGATGGTATCACTAATGGTGCCGGCGCAGCTAACAAGGCACTTGTCCTTGATGCGAACGCACATATCGCTTCCGGGCTCGTACAGCTCACTGCTTCTTCTGGTATTAAAGCCGGCGAAGTTCAAGCAACCGGTCACTTAACTGCACCGGCTCTTATTGCTACTGGAGCAGGTATTATTTCCGGTTCTGGTCAAGGTTCATTCGAGAACGTTCGTATCGGTGGCGGTACGGCAACTGTTAGTAATGTCGGTGCATTTGCCGGCGCATCTCTTGCAGCTACTGGTCTCGTTTCGGCCGCTGATCTTTCTGCTTCTGTTGATGTTAACGGTAACAGACTTGCAATCGGTGGTCCAAACTACGCCAACGCTTTAGCTAAAATTAACTTTAATGGCGATGCCATTTTCGCGGCCGTTTCTGGTTCCGGAGTCTTTTCTGCCGCAGGCGCAAAGATCTCTGGTTCTGTTCTTGCTGTTTCGTTAGCAACTGAAGCTGGTGTAACCGTTGGTAGTCTCTTCAAAATGCCCGACAACACTTCTGCTAAGATTCTTGTTGCCGATGGTACAAGCTTCCAAGAAGTCGCAATGTCTGGTGACATTGCAATTGCTTCTGGCGGTGCAACTACCATTCAAGCTACTGCTGTTGAAAGCGGCATGCTTAACGCCAACGTTATCTCGGGTCAAACTGAGTTAGCTCAAGGTTCTCTTGACGCTGCTGACGAGTTTTTAATCTCGGACGGCGGTGTTCTTAAGCGCTTTGGTGTCGACAGTCTTGCTAAAGATTCTGGTGCATTAACCACAGAAGCTGCTGCTGTTGTTGCTGACGACTACTTGCTTTTCCTCGACGGTGGCGCTACTGGCGAAACCAAGAAAGAGTCCATTGCTGATCTTGTTTCTAGCATTGCTGGTGGTGGTCTTTCCGCTACTGACGGTGTTCTTTCGACACAAGCTGGTACAGTTACTCAGGTTGTTCAAGCAACTACTGCTCTTGTTGAAGGTTACAACTACTACACTGGCTCTGCCAACAAGGCTCTGACCTTGCCAGCTTCGCCATCTGTTGGTGATGTTGTTTATCTCAAGGCTCAAACCTTGGGTGCCGGTAACGCTGTTACTGTTAACCGCGCAGGTTCACACACAATTGATGGCAACACTTCGATTCTTCTTGAGTCGAACTTCGGTGCAATCGGTTTTGTTTACCTTGTTGCAAACAACTGGGGTATTATCTAAGATACTACCTTACAACATTTGTTGTATTTTTTGGATGCCTCCCTTGTGGGGGCATCCTTTTTTATTGGACTATTTAAATATGTAACCTATTTATTGGAGGTGGTATCGTATGGCTTATAATGTATTAAAAGGTAAGGTTGAAGGATCAGTTGATCAATATGGAGATCAAGAAATAGAAGGTAAAAAAGTATTTAAAAATGCAATTAGTGCAAGTGTGTTTTATGATACCGACTCAGAATCACCTTGTGCCACCATAAAAGATCTGGCAGTTAAAGAAATAAATGGCAAAACCAAAAACGGTATTTTGACTTATGACTCTGAAGGCGTTATAAAAACAAGTCACAATTTTTTGTTTGACGGGGAATGTTTGCGCACAAATATTGTTAAAGCAAAATTTGTTGTAGGTTCCGCACAGCACATGTCACAAATTCCGGCTAATAAGTTTGATGATAAAATCAACGCCAGTTACCTGAACTTTGGCCGCGGCCTCCGCGAAGTGCGAGATGAACTACAGATATCAGCACATAATGGCCTCTCAGTGGAGGAAGATGGTGTTGGCATTTCACTTTCTTCAGTATCTGGTCTATCAATTAAATCTAAGAATTTAGTGGTTGATATCACTAAAACACCACCGATTACCAGAGAAGGCCAAAATATAAGTGATCAAGACATGTTATTAATATCAGATATTTCTCGCAAGGAAACCAATAGCACTACAGTAAAAAACTTATTTGATAGTTATATCAACCCACGGCTGCACAAGCCTAACGGTAAATCAGATGAGATACAATTCATGCACCAAAAACAGTTTAGTTCGTCTGGTAACTTAACTTTCAATGGAGCCACGAATGTTTTATCAGTTGATGGTAAAATAAAAACCAATGTTGTAAATGTAAACAGCTCTTTAAGATGTGCTGGTTCTGTGTACCACAATATTTCTAAAACAACTGAAAAAAATTACTATGTTGGTGATGGTGATTACACAATATTGTGTGATGCATCTAATAATAAAATTAAAGTTTCACTGCCGCCTGCAATAAATCATTCCGGCCGTGTTGTCATAGTTAAGAAAGCAAACTCTGACAAATACAAACTTAATTCTAATCATATAGAGATCGTGTGTGAAGAAGGTAGAATTGATATCAACGATTCGATCACAGTAAAAATGAACTACTCCTCCAGAACTCTCCAATCAGACGGAGAAAATTGGTGGATAATTGGAACTAAGGGTTCCTGAAAGATACTTATAAATAACGGAGAACACTATAAATGGCATACAATTCCTCAAAAGGACCACAAACGCACGGCGACGTTAAATACGAAGGCGATGCAGAAGACACTCAGATTGATTTCGAAAATGATTTCATAGCTCTAAAAACCAATGGGGTGCAAAGGTTTATAATAAACTCTAATGCAATAACCAGTTCGGTAGCCTTGTCTTGCTCACACGGTATTACTGCGTCACACTACAAGGGTGATGGCAGCGGACTCACGGGATTGGATGTTGCAGTCAACACTTACAGCAATGCGGCAGACAACAGAATACTTACTTCAGTTGATACCACTAGTATTAATGGCGAGACCAATCTTCAGTTTAATGGCAGCGTATTAGCGATCGTTGGTTCTGTCACTGGATCCGGCGCAGCCAACTTTCAAAGTCTTGCTATCAACGGCAATCGTGCTTCAATTGATGCAAATGGAGCTTTGAATGTGCGCGAGATTACAGCATCCGCTGGAATAAAAGCGGCATCAATTACCGGCTCGAAAGGTCTGTACGACTTGACCAATGGAACATTGCAAATAGGCAACGAGGAAGTTGGCACAGGAGGTATTGTTAAGATTTCAACCACGACCGACAATAGCATACCCCTTATAGTAAGGACTCCAAGTCACCAGACCATCTTAGGAGTAACTGGTTCAGGAAAAGTAACAGTTGGTGGCCTTCTTTTGAACGCTAAACTAAATGTCACCGGCTCAGATTTAGACATGCTCTTCGAAGCTAAGAGCAATACAAGAAACCCTGTGTTCCGAGTCGAAGGAAACGGACAAACGTTGATCTCAGGGAGCCTAATTGTTAAGAACGCGCTGCCGTCGATCTATTTTAGCTCTTCACATAGTCCCGGTACCCCCTTGGGTCAAATTGGAGTAAATTCATCGGACAATATTTTAATTCAAAACGATACAATCAACAAACACATTGTACTTAAAGTCAACGATAACGGAACAACCAGAGAAGGCTTCAGAGTTAATGGAGCTGTACCAGAAGTTGTTGTCAATGAAGGGTCTGATTCTCTAGTAGACTTTAGGGTTGAGAGCAATAACAACACACACATGCTGTTCGTCGACGGCGGCACGGATAAAGTCGGCATTAACACTTCTACCCCCGAAGAATCTCTCAGCGTGGTGGGAACGACCCACTTAAGTGGAGCAGTCAGACTACACACTGCATTAAAAACCGCAAACTACACTTTAAGTTTATCAGACCGCGTTGTAGTTTTTAATGCTACTAACGGCGTCACTGCGTCACTACCAGCACTCACGGCTACTAATGTTGGTTTAACATATACAATTAAAAATACTGGTCAACATATAGTACAAGTTTCAGCCAGTTCTGCGCAAGAACAATTTATTGATGGTTTAACAACGCACGATTTATCAGCTGCTGTAGCAGGGAGTGGTTCTTTCGTAACTGTTTGCGGGTATGCTATTGGTAGCGGATTTGATTGGGCTGTAATAGGCAAAAATTAATACTGTCTTCAAAAAAACGGGTTTTCCGGCTATACAACACTATTTATTTTGAACTATAATGTTGTTTTAGGAGTCATTTTATGTCTAACTTGCTTGATGAAGCTATCATCGATGCGAAAGCGCTCAGAGAAGCTGCTTTGAAAAACGCAGAAACGATTGTAATTGAAAAATATTCCAATGAAGTAAAGAAAACTTTAGAGGAATTATTGGAACAAGAGGATACGCTTGCTGCACTCGGAATCGAGGGTGGTGAAGGTGAGGCCGCAGCAGACCCTGCAGCAGCTACTGGCGCGCCCGAGGTTGATGCAGCAGCAGCCACAGGTGAACCGGCCGCCAATGCCGGCGGAGAGGCTGCAGAAGCGGCTGAATTGAGCGAAGATGATATACCCCTTGCAGCTACAGACGATTTCTCTAATTTAACCGGTAAGAATCTTAATGGTTTTCCAAGCACCGGTGAAGAAACTGAGCTTAGTATTGATCTGGGAGCGTTGCAAGAAAGTTTAAGTAATTTAGAAACTGCGTTGTCTGAGGAAGCTGAAGAAGAGATTTCGTTAGAAGAACTTTTGTCCAATGATGAAATCACCGAAGCTGAAGACGACGATGATAAAGATCAAGTCGATGATGATGATGATGATGATGATGATGATGTCAACGAAGAGATAGACGCAGATTCTCTTGTCGACGCAATTATGGAAAAACTTACAGTGGACATGGGCGCTGACCTCGCTGGTTGGGCCGGAAGATCCTCTGACGATATGAAATTTCAAATCGAAAAAGAATTAGCACACCGTCGTAGTACGGATGTGGAAGAAGAAATGGAAGCTTTGAAAAAAGCTCAAGAAGAATTGGTTTTTGAAAATAACCAAATCAATGAGCAAAATCAAAAATATGAGCAAGCCTTCCAAGAGCTGAAGGAAAATTTACAAGATGTAAATCTTTCTAACGCGCGCTTGCTATATACGAACCGTGTTTTGAGAAATTCCTCCTTGAATGAGCGACAAAAAGATAAAATTGTCGAAGCAATTTCCGGCGCTGGTTCTGTGACAGAAGCGAGGACCATATTTGAAACGCTTCAAAGCACAGTGGAGTCGACTCCTAAGAAGTCGCCAAAATCACTGAGCGAAGCAATCGGTCGTCGCAATACTGTTCTTCGGGCAACTCGTAAAGAAGTGCCCGCATCCGATCCCTTACAGGATAGGATGAAAAGACTAGCTGGAATAAAATAATCATAATTTATAAAAAAAAGGAGGTGATTTAAAATGTCTAGTATTATCGAAAGATTGACCGAAGGAGTTGTCAATCGTGATATGCGAGCAGAGAGCCACGCTCTTCTTTCCAAGTGGGAGAAGACCGGACTTCTTGAGGGTCTTGATTCAGACCGTCAAAAGGGCACTATGTCTCGTTTGCTTGAAAACCAAGCAAAAGAATTACTCCGCGAGAGTACGTCTATGGCCGCTGGAGATGTTGAGGGCTTTGCAGCCGTCGCGTTCCCCATCGTCCGTCGTGTTTTCGCTGGCCTGATCGCAAACGATCTCGTTTCCGTTCAGCCAATGAGTCTCCCATCGGGGCTCATTTTCTTCCTTGATTTCGTGTATTCGCCCGATATCGGAAGTAGCTCAAGCATTACCGATCGCTTTGGTAACCAAGCTGAGAAGTCCATTTATGGTACTGATCGTGTTGGTTCTCAAGTAACTGGTGGTGTTGAGCTAGTGGGTGCACTTGGTCAAGACCTCTCTGGTCCTCGTACCGTTGGTGCACGTGGTTATGCATACGCATCTCCAACCGCTTCGTTTGGGCTCACCGGTAGCGCAATCGTTGTTCGCCACTTCGAAATCGGTAATGGTACCGAAGCACAAAACAAGCTGATCGAGTATGATCCAGATTTGCTTGCTCTTAGTGGTTCTGGCCGTTATGTTATTGCTCTTCAGTGCGATAAGAGTGTTATCCAGGATTCTGGTGCAGGCTCACAAGCTGATTACAATAATCTTGGTGCGTTCTCTTGTTCGATCGCATCTATTGAGGGTGCGACCACTGGCCCGGCCGTTACCGCGGCCAACACTCAGCAAATTCGTCGCTTGACCAACATTACCACTGGTAGTAATGGCCTTGCCTCGGGTCGTAGTGATGGGCACCTTAACCTCGTGTTCGTTACCAGCGAATCCACAGCGCCACACTTTGATGGAGCAGCTTCCAGTATATCTATGAGTTGCCCACAAATCGATGATTTGACTAATGGTGGAGCCCTTGGCTCAGTTGTTGGTCAGGCTGAGTGGGGACTTGAGGGTTCCGAGTTGATCCCAGAGATCGACATTAAGGTTGACAGCATCGCTGTTACCGCTCAAACGAAGAAGCTCAAGGCTAAGTGGACACCGGAGTTAGGTCAAGACCTTAACGCCTACCACAACCTTGATGCAGAAGTCGAGTTGACTAGCATTCTCTCTGAGCAAATTGCTCTTGAGATTGACCGTGAGATCCTTGCTGACCTCGTTAACGGTGCAACCGCTTCTACTCGTTACTGGTCCCGTGCCCCGGGTCTCTTTGTAGACTCTAATGGTAATGAAATTGGTGCTAGCTCTGCTGCTCCCGATTTCACCGGTACTGTATCTGAGTGGTATGAGACCCTTGTTGAGACTGTTAACGATGTCTCAGCTGCAATCCATCGCAAGACTCTGCGTGGTGGTGCTAACTTCCTCGTCTGCGGACCTGAAGTTGCCAACATCCTTGAGTTCACCGCTGGATTCCGGGCCTCCGTCACACATGATGACGAAACCGGTAGCGTTGGTGCTGTAAACGTTGGTTCGTTGAGTAAGAAGTTCGATGTCATTGTTGACCCGTACTTCCTCCGCAATGTGATCCTCGTTGGTCGTCGCGGTTCCTCTTTCCTTGAAAGCGGATACGTGTATGCTCCATATGTACCACTGCAGACTACGCCAACAATCTTTGGACCAGACGACTTCGTACCTCGCAAGGGTGTGATGACTCGTTACGCGAAGAAGATGGTGCGTCCTGATATGTACGGACTTGT
>MDTC01061722.1_pt1 | contig 11701 bp, 9 predicted proteins | sample 811181 | NCBI WGS metagenome assembly MDTC01 (sample SAMN05326644, study PRJNA326480) | marine metagenome | isolation source: seawater | place: Pacific Ocean: North | collected 2011 | reverse complement strand
TTTGTAGCGACGGTGGTTGCATGGACTACGTGTTCGATTTCATCTGGATCTACTTCGTTATTTACACCTAGCAATTTATTAACTGCAGATATGAATCCGGATGCAGGATCTACTGGTGTAGTTAAAACCTTCGAGGTAGTCACCTCCCCTGTCGATGAATCAATGAGTGTACCGTCGGTAAATGTGCCACCGATATCGACACCGATTCTGAATCGTTTGATATTTAACTCCTTCAATTGGAGGACCTCGATTTAATCATCTGTTTCCTTGATCGTATTGTGCTGGCTTCATCGACAGTGTTAGTACGATTGTCAATAATCACGCCATAACATTCACGTGCACGTTCGATATTAATTTTTCCTAGAATGACATCTTCCAACACTCTTTTGGGATCCCTTTCGAGAGGGGATCCGTAACCTCCGCCGCCGGGTGTCTGGAAGCTAACAGTGTCTCCGGGTTTTAGCTCAATTACACACTTCGAGCTGAGTTCGGTTTTCGTACGCTCCGGATCGTCTGGATTTAAAATGTAGTAAGCCTTCCGCCCAGCCATGCCGCCGAAGATGCCTTTAGGACCTGCAATATCTCGATCCGATAATACGGTGAATGTCGCATCATCATCAGGGAAGTGGTAATCGCGCCGCATTCCCAGACCACCACGAAATTTACCGGGACCTTCTGAGTCTTCGATAAGTGAAAGTTGAGACACTCTGATGGGGAAGTGAGATTCCACTTCCTCCACTGGAGCGTTTTCAGTGTTTTGACCGTGTTGCTGCACAGCATCGGGTCCGTCAGATGTCTCTCTCGCTCCGTATCCTCCTGCAAGTGCCTCGTAGTTACAGTGGTATTCTCCCGTGACTTGATCGATGATTCCAAATCCTGCTTGTGCCATCATGGCTTTGGTTGAAGAAGCGATTTTTTGTGGCATTCCAGGTGCAAATGCTCGGAAAAGCATGTCATTGACACGAACCTGAGTCTCCCACCCTCCGACGACCGGAGCAGGGTGAAGCGCATGCACTACGGTTCCTGGCTTAGCGTTCATCCGGACATGACGGTAAAAGCCATCATTTACGGGTAGATCTGGAGCCATGAGCGCTCGCAGTGCATAGGCACATGCTGAGAATGTCATGGCTTTTGTGGAATTTACGGGTGCTCGCCTTTGTGGGTCACAGCCATCGAAATCGAAATATACTGTTTCACCTTCGACGGTAATTTTGGTCTTAAGGTTGACAATATTTTCAGTGAATCCGTCGAAATCTAGAAAACTTTCGGATTCGTAAATACCATCAGGTATGTCTGCGATTTCAGCTCGGGTTCGTCGATCTGTGTAGTCAATTACAGCGGTGACATACCGGTCGAAATCATTTAATCCGTACTTTCTAACAATTTCGGACAGTCGTCTCGATCCTACAGTGTTAGCAGCAACTTGAGCTCGGAAATCCCCTGCAGTGACGCGTTTTGATCTGATTTGAGCAAGGAGCAGTTTGAAGATATCTTCATTCATTTCACCTTGTTTGACGAGCTTGACGGGCGTAATGATCACTCCTTCTTGGAAAATCTCCTGAAAGGGGCCAATTGATGCAGGGGCTCCGCCACCAACATCTACATGATGGGCTAGTGAAGCTACATAACCAATAAGTTTGTTTTGATGATGAACGGGACCGAAGACGGTCACATCGTTGAGGTGTGAACCACCTCCAAATGGATTGTTGACTACCAGCATGTCGCCGGGCTTGAGGTTTTCTGCCCCGTACGCTTCAACTGAAGTTGGTATCAGTTCCACAAATGATCCGAGGTGAACTGGTTGAGTAAATGCCTGCGAGATAGGCTTGCAGTTACGGTCGAAGAAAGCACAGGAGAAATCCTGCCTGGTTTTAACATTAGTTGAGTAAGCTGAACGCCTTAGGGCGGCAGCCATTTCCTCGGTTACTTGGGTTAAAGCTGACCGAACAACTTCGAATTGAATTGGATCGATTTTATTGTGGACCTCATTACCGGCCACGGCGTAAATCCTCGGTCATTGTCATATCGACTTTTTGGGACGACAAACTGATTTCAACTCCGTAGCGTTTTCTAGCGCGATTTGTAGAAATTTTGCCCTGCAGGACGTCATTTAGAATAGCTTTTGGATCCCTATTAAAGGCCTGTCCGTAACCACCACCACCTGAAGTACGGTAACTGATTACATCTCCTGGATTTAATTGCAGCGTTGTTTTTGAAGATAGGTGTTGTTCTACGTTATTTTTGATCAGGGCGTAGACGGATTTGCTGCCGCGTTCACCGCCGAAAAGCCCTCTCGGTCCAGCTTTATCACGGTCGGCAAGAATGGTGAACGTTGCTTCTTCAGGGAACATGTAGTCACGGCGCAAGCCAAGCCCGCCTCGGAACTCTCCTGGACCTTCAGAGTCAGGGACAAGTTCATACCTTGTGATACGCACGGGATAATTACTTTCAGTTTCTTCAATTGGCGCGTTTTCAGTGTTTTGACCATGCGACTGGACAGCATCTGGGCCATCCGATCTTGAACGTGCACCGTATCCACCTGCGAGTGTTTCGAGGAAGCAGTAGTATTCACCGGTTTCGTGATTATGACCACCAAATCCCGAATGACATTGCATCGATTTTGTTCCTGCGCAAACAGCGTCCGGTAATGCTGGTGCGAGGGCTTCGAAGATAAGATCGTTCAATCGGACATGTGTTTCCCATCCGCCAACAACTGGAGCGGGATGAACGCAATTAGTCACGGTACCTTCAGGCGCATTAACGTGAACGTAACGGTAAAAACCGTCGTTTACCGGTAAGTCTTTATCCATGAGAGCTCTCAGGGCATAGGCACAGGCTGAAAAGGTCTGTGCAAACGTCGAGTTCACTGGAGCCCGGCGTTGAGGGTCAGATCCGGTTGTGTCGAACTTTACTCCGTTATCGTCTATGGTGACGCTTATTTCCAGTTTCACAACATCTTCAGTGAATCCATCGTTATCCACGAACCCCTTTGCTGAAAACACTCCCTTGGGTAACTTGCTTACTTCTACTTTGGTACGGCGGTCTGTGTACTCGATGATTTCGTCAATGTAGCGATCAAAGTCATTTAAACCGTACTTATCAATGATTTCGTTGATGCGGATAGCTCCCGTACGGTTCGAAGCGATCTGTGCCCTGAAGTCTCCCGCAGTTTCCCGTTTTGATCGGATTTGAGAGAGGACTAACCGGAAAAGGTCATCATCCAGTTTGCCCTGAGCCACAAATTTAATTGGCGGGATAATAATCCCCTCTTGGAATACCTCTCTGAAAGCACCTACCGATGCTGGGGCACCGCCGCCAACATCCACGTGGTGGGCGAGACAGGCTGTATAACCCACTAGCCGACCTTGCCAGTGAACGGGACCGATCAGAGATATATCGTTGAGGTGGACGCCCCCGCCATATGGATCATTGGAAAGGATCATGTCTCCTGGTCCTAGGTTTTCACCACCGTATCTTTTTACGGCGATCGGAACGTGCCTCACAAATGATCCAAGATGGACAGGTTGGGTGAATGCCTGTGAAACAGACCTGAGATTCTTGTCAAAGAATGCGCATGAGAAATCCTGGCGCGTTTTTACATTAGTTGAATACGCAGATCTTCGAAGTGTGATGGCCATTTCTTCCGCCGTCTGAGTAAGGGCATTGCGAATCACTTCGAATTTAATTGGGTCGATCGTCATGGCAGTTATGTTGGCTTCTCAATATTTGGTTCGTTCTTATGAATGAACAATAATTCCTTCAAATCGTAAATTGATTGCTCGAACCTTAGAGACCGCGCTCTTTTTTAACTCGCCGCCATTCCTCAAATGATTCTGGACGGGGAGGGTAATACTTACCTGGCGCAACCTTTTCATCTCGAATTTTTTCTTTTATGTAGTTTTCCACTTCTTCATGTTCTGTCGCGTGCTCAAGCACGTCTTTTGCCATCCAGGACGGGACGACTATGACACCGTCGTCATCCCCAACCATTACGTCGCCAGGACGGACTAGAGCCCCGCCGCATTGGATCTGGATGTCTTCTTCAGCCGGGGCTACGCTTGGACCACCATGAAGACTGCGCGCTGTGGCGTAAACGATGAGTTCATATTCTTCGTCTCTCAGAACGTCGAGATCGCGTATGGCGCCATCTATGACCACTCCGTCGGCGTTGTTCATTTTGAGTTGGAGCAGTTTTACATCTCCGGCAACCACGTCCTGTGTGCGACCCTGGAGATCTGCTACCAGGACATCTCCTGGACCACATTTGCCCATAGCAACATACTCAGGTGCATTTTCTCCCTGAGGCGTGTCGGTTTTAAGGTCTGCACGGTGTGGCAGGAATCGCAAGGTTTTTGCTCTAGCAGCCATTTTTTGACCTGGGGTGAAATTTTGTAACCCTTCACATACGCAAAGTGTTGAGCCAAAATATCGGACGGCGTTATAAACCGTCGCGGTGGGTAATTTTTTTAGGCCTTCAAGTACTTCATCAGTAACATACGTTGGCTTCATATCGAAATTTGGGTTATCAGACATTGGGATGTTGCTTTCGATTGGGATGGCCGGTCATCTGGACCAGAGCAGGAATTATTTTCTGTTTACTGAGCCGGGATACTACTCTCAGGGGTGAATGTACTGCAACAGTCGTAAAGCGCTCCAAGTGATTAGATCGCATCGCTTCGAAGTGGAAAACCGTCAAGGAATGAACGTTTGTTGATGCTGCGTTCACGCTCGAACAGTAGTAGGGTTTGCAACCATCAACTCACCATAGACAAGCCATCGAAAAAATAGAGGTCCCGGATGCTAGTACCTGGTATGCCGCTTTCACGATTTACAATCCTTGATCTAACACGCGTTAGAGCAGGCCCTACCTGTGTGCGTCAACTTGCTGATTGGGGTGCTGATGTTATCAAGATAGAAGCCCCTCCCGATGGTAAAGAAGGACTTGGCGGTGAAAGGGATGGGTTTGACTTTCAAAACCTTCATCGTAATAAGCGGTCATTGACGTTAAATCTAAAAACCTCCGAAGCCAGAGAGGTTTTTTATAAGCTGGTTGAGCAAGCTGATGTGGTGGTTGAAAATTATCGTCCAGACGTCAAGAACCGTCTTGGTGCAGATTACGAAAGTCTTTCAAAAGTTAATAAGCGGATTATTCTTGTTAGCATCTCTGGTTTTGGACAAGATGGACCTTACGGTAAACGAGCGGGTTTTGATCAGATTGCTCAAGGTATGGGTGGACTAATGTCCATAACCGGAGCCCCTGGCGGAGGTCCAATGCGTGTCGGCATACCAGTTGCTGACTTATGTGCCGGAATGTTCGCGGCTCAAGGGGCAATGCTGGCTCTTTTAGAGCGTGAAGAGTCAGGTGAGGGTCAGTGGGTAAGAACATCGCTTCTGGAAGCACAGATCCAAATGCTTGATTTCCAGGCAGCACGTTATCTCAAAGACCAAGAAATTCCGGGACAGGCTGGTAACGACCATCCGACGAGCATTCCAACAGGTGTCTTCCCTACATCGGATGGCCATATCAACATTGCTGTCGCTGGAGGAGAAATCTACGAAAGATTTTGCAAGACCGTTGAGCTCGAGCATTTGATTTCAGATCAACGGTTTTCTACAGCAGATGCAAGATCGGATAACAGGGTGGAGATGAATGCTCTTATTTCGGAGCTCACTATGACGAAAACCAGTCAACATTGGATTGATGTTTTAAACGAAGCTGGTTGTCCGTGTGGTCCTATCAACTCGATGGACCAGGTATTTGCAGATCCTCAGGTTAAGCATCTGGAAATGGCCGTATCCGTTGATCATCCGCGTATGGGCAGCTTCGAAGTTGTAAATCAGGCGATAAAGATGAGTCGTACGCCGTCGTCAGTACGCACCGCAACCCCCGAGCAGGGTGAGCACACAAACGATATTTTGGCTGAACTTGGTTATGACCAGACGACAATCGATGGATTTCACCAAAATGGCGTTGTCTAAATTTTTTATGAGTCAGAAATTGGGAGCTTTACGGAATGAGAACGCTTGACCTGCAAACTGACAAGATGCTTGCACACGTAGAAGAAGGTGTCGGCTCGATAATTTTCAATCAGCCTGAGAAGCGGAATGCCGTTTCGTATGCGATGTGGCAGGCGATTCCGCAGATCATTCAGGATTTTAATTCCAGCGAAGATGTAAGAGTCGTAGTTATGAGTGGAGCTGGTGATAGGGCGTTTGTGTCTGGAGCAGATATCTCTGAGTTCGAGAAATTGCGCAATACACCGGAGCAGATTGAGATTTATGACGCGGCTACGTCGGCCTCAAATAAAGCACTCCGTTCACTCGACAAACCGTTGATTGCAATGATTAGAGGATTTTGTGTTGGTGGTGGTCTTGCAATTTCATTGGCTGCAGATCTGCGCATAGCGGCTGATGACGGTCAGTTCGGTGTGCCGGCGGCAAAGCTTGGGCTTGGTTATGGATATGCTGGCATTAAAGAATTAATGAACATTGTTGGACCGTCCTACGCGAAAGAGATCTTTTTTACAGGCCAGAGGTTTAACGCTGCTCAAGCTGAAATGATGGGGCTCGTAAACCGGGTCGTACCCGTCAGTGAATTGGAGTCGACTGTGGATTCCTATGCCCGCACTATAGCGGACAACGCTCCGTTGACAGTCAAAGCCGCAAAGGCTGCAGTGAATGAAGGCACGAAAAACTCTGGCGAACGAGACCTGGATAGGGTGGCTGCGCTAGTTGAGGCTTGTTTTAACAGCGGTGACTACAAAGAGGGTCGGCGAGCGTTTATGGAGAAACGTCCCCCTCGCTTTCAAGGTCGTTGAGTTCTTAAGCACCTAGTTATAGCCCAAGTCGAACTTAATTAAATGGTGCCGAGGGGCAGACTCGAACTGCCGACACATGGATTTTCAGTCCATTGCTCTACCACCTGAGCTACCTCGGCATACGGCACAACAGTCAATCCTAGCCGCGGTGATCGGGTGAGGCAAGAGAGTAAGGGATCACCATGTGGTAGTTCGTGAGTCGTATCAGTTTTTTCAATTGTCGCTGTATAATCTCATCGATAAATCGCACGCTTTTAGAACTGATCAAATCCATCGCTGCTAACACTTAGCATTTTGTACTCGATCAGAAGTTTGTATTGAGGGTATTAATGACGACTTTGATCATTGCTTCGATCTCAAATCATTCTGGTAAGACTGCCCTTGCAGCCGCACTCGCTGTAAAACTCGGAGCCGAGGATGCTCCTGTTGCTATCGGTAAAGCGGCGTTGAAAGATTCTGCCGTCGAGTCTGACGTGGGGGTATTTGAACACCTTCTGCCGGGGAATCCGTCTATCAGTGGGGCCGTTGATGACATTGCTTCTAATATCTCCAGCACGAAAATATCGATTGTAGAAGGATCGTCCGATACTGAGTCTAATCTTCAGCTAGCGAATGATACTGATGGTCTTGTTTTATTAGTAGCTCGTTACGGCGAAGAAGTTTCAAATGTTGTTGACGCTTATGGTTCTCGCCTTGCTGGCGTAGTGATCAACGCAATGCCCAAATACAGGACCGAAGACGCAGGTGATGGGATTCCACAGGTTTTGAGGGAAAAGGGCATCAATTTACTAGGATGTATTCCTGATGACAGGAGAATGTTGTCACCGAAGTTAGGACAGGTGGCGGAGTTTCTGGAAGGTCAGTTCCTTACTGGAGACGATCAGTCAGATCAACTCCTGGATAATTTTCTCATTGGCGGGCTCGTTCTTGATTGGGGCCCATTTTACTTCGCTACTCGTAATAACACTGGAGTGATAGTTCGTGGCGATCGTCCTGACGTTCAACTTGCTGCGATTCAAACTGATACGACTCGTGCACTTTTGTTAACGAAAGGTGTTCGCCCGGTCGAATATGTGATTTACGAAGCGGATCAAAGAGGTATACCGCTTATCGTTGTTCCAGGTAGCACCCATGATGTTGCCGAAAAATTGGAAGGCCTTCAGCCTGAAGTCGGATTTGATCATGAAGATAAACTGCATAGAATGATTGAGTTGGTATCTGAACATTTGGATATTTCTGCCCTTGAAGATCAACTGGCTCAACCGGTAACAGGCTAGATAAAGCGCGTTTACATCCGTGTGCAATATGATTGAGCCAGCGATTCCCAGTGAATGTCTAGTTATTCAGTGGTCGCATTCTGTTTATTTAGTTGCGCTAATAATTTAGTCATTTGTTGAAGTAATAGAAATTTGAATATTCTCGACAAAATTGCTCCTCGTCGGTGGCCCACGGGCCCTCGCAGACTGAGGATTATGGAAACGGCGCAGTTGACGGCCAAGGCGACTTATTATGTTTCGGTGGTGGCTGGCGCTGTTTTCGTATTAGTTGCGTTTATTTTGTTCGATAAAGATAGAGAGCTTGAAAAGATACCATCGACCAGAACCGGTCCACAGGTTATCCGGGAAGTTCAACAATATTTAAAAAATACCAACGTCTACGCTTACGGTGATCGATCACGCACATTGAATTGCTGGACAGAATTCGAGGAGCAGGAATTCAATGCTGAGTATCTCAATCGCGGATCATGGAGAATCGATGCGTATTATGATCTTGTCCGTTATTACTGGCGTGTTGATGACATCACACTTGAGGTCACTAGAGATTCATGGTTGAGGACGCCTAATCCGACCATCGGATGTTGATGACACGTAGCAGAAGATATCATGGTCTGGCGGTTACCATTGTCGTATGTCTTTAACTTCGCTTCCAGATAATTTTCTTGCGGGTCTTTCTGAGCGACAGCGCGATGCTGTTACTCATATTGACGGTCCGTTGTTGATTATTGCCGGGCCCGGTTCAGGTAAGACCCGAGTTATGGCTCACAGGGTCGCTTACCTGATCGGTGTAACAGGTGTTTCACCTTGGAAAATCCTTGCTGTTACGTTCACAAATAAGGCGGCTCGAGAACTGTTGGAACGTTGTGAGCGACTTGTTGGCCTGGGATCTAACGAACTACAAGTGAGGACTTTTCACGGTTTTTGCGCCCGGGTATTGCGATCTGACGGTGAAAACGTTGGATTGAAATCCGATTTTACTATTTATGACTCAGATGACCAGGCTCGTGTTATACGTCGAATTCTCGAGGATATCGACATCGATCCGAAACAGTTCCCACCCCGTTCTGTATTGGGCGTTATTTCTGATGCTAAAAATAACCTGCAAAATCCCGAGCAGTTGTCGAAACGCACAGAGACATATCGGGACGAAGTCATATCACGTATTTACGAAGCATATGAGGCTGCATTGCATCGTGCAAATGCTGTTGATTTTGATGACCTTTTGTCTAAGACCTATACGTTGTTGGAAGGACACACAGAGATCCTGGAGAAGTATCAACAGCGGTATGAGTATCTGCTAGTTGACGAATTTCAGGACACAAATCCACTTCAGTTTCAGGTCGCCAGGTTATTGGCGCTCAAAAGTCGAAATATTTGTGTGGTTGGAGATCCTGACCAATCCATCTACTCATGGCGTCACGCTGATCCAAGCAACCTGACAGATTTTCAAAGCACCTTCAACGAGACAAAGATCGTTACGCTTGATCAGAGTTATCGTTCTACCCAGATCATTCTCGAAGCTGCTGATTCAGTAATAGGTAACAATGATGAACGGATGGAGAAAAATCTTTGGACCGAGAATGACAGAGGCTCCAGAATCACGGTAGCCGAGGCCTATAACGAAGAGGAAGAGGCACGCCTAGTACTTCAAGCTACTGTTGAACTGCAGGAAAAACACGGGATAGGTCGAAATGAAATTGCAGTTATGTACAGGGTGAATGCACAGTCTCGGGCATTCGAAGTCACTTGCAACCGAGAGGGTATTCCGTATCGACTTGTGGGTGGAGTTAAATTTTATGATCGTAAAGAGGTCAAAGATATCCTCGGGTTTTTACGCGTGGTTGCTAATCCGGCGGACGACGCTGCACTAGAACGTGTTATTAATGTCCCCGCTCGAGGAATTTCAGCAAAATCACTTACGGAATTGCGCCGGGTGGCACTGGTTAATAATGTCCCGATTTTAGATGTCATTCTGGACATAAGCAGAGTGAAGGGTGGTGATGAGGAGCCAGCCGCCTATGGTTGTACGCTGGCGACTAGGGCGTTGAATTCAATTGCTACGTTTGGTGATTTGATTACACGCCTGATAGAGCAGTCTATGGCTTTGGATACCACAGAACTGATCGACTTAGCTGTCGAACGTACTGGGTACGGTGCAATGCTTCGCGAAGACAAAGAGCATGGTGAAGAACGGATGGAAAACCTTCAGGAGTTAAGGGCTTCAGCTGAGCAATTTTCCGGTTCTGATGAGAGGGGCCAATTAACTGATTTCCTCGAAAATGTAGCTCTCGTTTCCGACGTTGACGGATTGCAGGGTGGTGATGACAGTGAGATTGATGCAGATGCGATTACTCTTATCACCTTGCATCAAGCCAAGGGACTGGAGTATGACGCCGTGTTTCTGGTAGGACTCGAAGATGGTATGTTGCCACACTCTCGTAGTTTAGAAGATCCGGCTCAGCTCGAAGAGGAACGCCGGCTTTTGTACGTAGGTATGACAAGGGCTCGAAAACGGCTTTACATGTTTCGAGCATTTCAGCGTAGATTCCATGGCCAATCAGGACCACAGACGGCATCTAGATTTTTGCTTGAAATCCCAGAATCACTTGTGACAATCCGTGATATTAGAGGTCATTCACGGGTAGCAGATCGAATTCCTGATCCTATGTGGACAAAGAGAGCCGCTTCCACTCCTGCTCCGCGTCCAGCGACCAGATCCACTGATGAATTGGCTCCAGGGGAGAGGGTGAAGCACGATGTCTTTGGCGAGGGAGTCGTGGTCAGTTCTTCCGGAAGTGGTAGTGATACGCAAGTGACCGTCGCTTTTGTGGGAGAAGGTGTCAAACGACTTATGTTGTCTTTTGCTCCGATAGAAAGAATTGTCGATGCGTCTCCTGATTCGAATGAAGACGAACCTATCATTCAGGATCCGGATTTTTTCGCTCCATAGGAATCTAGGTTGATTTCCCAGGAAATAAGGAGTTGGAATTCGGTGTACGTTCTTCGTTGTAAATTCTGGCCCGACTGCAGGTAAATTCCTGATATGGCCCATACAATTCTTAATATGAAACTGCCTTATTGGGATCGGATTTATTTCTTTGTGTTCATGGCGACTGTACTCGCTGCAGTAAGTTACGTTTCAATGTTGATGCTGCCACTTGTGGAACTGCAGGATCCTGAAAGTGCAGAAGTTACGACGGTTACACTGCTTGCAGATGGGCAGACGCAACTGTTGTTGTTGTGTCTATTACCTATCGTATTGTCCGTAAGTGCATTATTGGCTACTCCTAGGCATCATCAGCCTGACAGAGCGGGCAAAGTTAACATTTGGGTATCTACGATTCTCGTTTACGTATTCGTTATTCTGTTCATATTTGTTAGTGGAATATTGTTTTTGCCGACTGCGATCATGTTGACTGCAGCTGCGGTAGGATCACATGCCAAGCGTCGTGAAGCATCTGCACGAGACTTTTCAGGTCGTGGAAATGGTAAAAGGAGTTAAACTGACCATTAAATTACTACCTTGAGGTACGTCGCTATTTAAATCCAATTCAATGGCGAGCATTTTTTTCATGACCACATCAAACAAGCAAAATGAACCGGTAA
>MDTC01100676.1_pt1 | contig 11702 bp, 11 predicted proteins | sample 811181 | NCBI WGS metagenome assembly MDTC01 (sample SAMN05326644, study PRJNA326480) | marine metagenome | isolation source: seawater | place: Pacific Ocean: North | collected 2011 | reverse complement strand
TTGTTGTTGTTCATGTCACGAATGTCAGACGTGCCCTTGCTCTCCGTTTTCGAGATGTTGCAGAAGTAGTGCATATCGAGCAGGGCCATTTCTCTGCCCACACCATTGATTCATGGCGTGAACTGTCTGCCCTCGAAGCACTCGACCGAACTCCCGATCAGGATTGGATCAGAGGCGTTGGGTATGAACTTCAAGCGCCACGAGTTATCCGCCTTCCTGGCTGCAACCAATTACCTCGCGAAAGCATGCGATTCAACCGAAAGAATGTGTTTGCTAGGGACGCAAACCGCTGCCAGTACTGCAACCGAAACCAACCAACAAGTGAGCTTTCTTTAGATCATGTCATCCCAAAGAGTAAAGGTGGGCCAACAACCTGGGACAATATTGTTTGTGCCTGTGTAGCATGTAATGTTCGTAAAGGCGGCAGAACGCCTCGAGAAGCAGGCATGGTGCTTACTCGGAAGCCACGCAAACCCCGGTACAGCCCTCTTCTCACCGTAAAGTTACACAACCCAAAATACGCCAGTTGGAAGAGTTTTGTTGACAAGGCGTATTGGCTTGCCGATCTGCAACAATAAATGAGGTCTCACGTTTCAAGAAACATGAGACCTCAAATACACTTGATGTAGTTCCTACTCCGTCCAATACCGCGGAAGCATTGGCTCAACAGAGCGGATCTTTTTTTTCCGTAATAACCGGTAATTGTGGTGACATCTCTGCATTCAATTCCGTAAAAGGCTTCCATTCCTCCGGCAGATTATCCTCATGAAATACAGCTTCCACAGGACACTCTGGAACGCACGCCTCACAGTCGATGCATTCGTCTGGATGAATGTAAACCATCTGGTCGCCTTCATAAAAACATTCAACCGGACAGACTACAACGCAGTCTGTGTATTTGCAGGCGAAGCAGGGTTCGGCGACGACATGCGTCATATTAGGCTAACTCCTTATCAAAAGACCTAAAATCAATGTGCGAAAACAAAGTTTGACGCCACAAACGAAATCGAAAGTTAAACTTCACCGAATACGTAAAGCTTAGCGATATCAGCAAACGTCTCACTAGCGGCATCGTAGGCAGCCTCAGGCCACCTGTCAACGAAATCTCCATCGGACAGACCGGATTCAGAACTTCAATGAGAGTCCAGCTGCACGGAATATTACTCTGTTCGGTACCGCCAACTTGGTAGCCAGTAGAAACAGGGGGTATATTTCATGGACTGTTCAATATCTGCGGAGATACCGGCGTGACTGAGAGTACGACAAACCTTGAAGATGAGAATCAATCTCACTGTTCAGCAATTGATCAAGCACTCGTCAAGGCATGCCTTTCAGGCGATGCTCAAGCTTGGAATACATTCATCCAAAGATTTGGACGTCTTATTCAGGCAGTCGTTATGAAAACTGCACAGAGACGTGGCTGGAACATCACTCTCAACGAACGTGATGAACTCACTGCTGAAGTTTTTGCTCAACTCGTATTTCGTAACATGGCGTCTCTCAGGCTCTTTGCTGGTCGTTCAACGCTTCCAACATATCTCACAGTCATTGCACGGCGAGTGACAGTACATGCTGCAATCCACCAGAGCAACCGGCCGAAAACCCTTTCTCAGAGTAATTCTTTCTCAGAGCAACCAGATCCTGCAACCAATCCCCATAAGCACGTTTCTCAACAAGATGAAATTGAACATTATCTGAAACATCTCTCGGCAGAAGACCGGATTGTGCTTCGCATGCATGATCTTGAGGGTCATACTTACAGTGAAATTTCTAGAGTAACTGGAATTCCTATTAACTCAATTGGCCCTCGGTTATCGAAAGTGCGTAAGTCAATTCGCCAAAATGAAAATGTCGCGGACACTGGTAAACACCCGCCTGCCACGTCTTGACACAACTCATTGACCAATTGGAGCGACAGCAGGAGCAACGATGACAGTCGGGTCGGCTAAATCCACTGGCTGGTAGCCATCGTACGTGGGCATTTGCCAGAGTTGTCCTGGATCAGCAGCCGGGACGTTTGTTATCAAGCTTGTTACCTCAAGAGTAAACTCAACACCAGATCCGGGCCATGACACATCAATGAGCCTTGGCAATGCCGCGCCGGACCCAGGATCCATCCGATGTCGAGACGCACGGACGCTGGCTAAGCGTTTGCCAGCTGATGTAAACAAGTGTTGCTCTTCAACGAGACCGGTTAACGGATGAAGTATTACTGAGCGTATGAGCGGCCCATCAGGCGAGTCGATTGTGCTACGAATTTCTAGGCGACCATCGGCTGCCACAAATGGGCCTTCGTGCCTATCCTGCGGACTGAAGCGAACTAACCCCAGCAGTTCCGGCATCCAATCTGCTCGAATCGGCACCACCTGGCGAGCTGAAGACTGTTCATACTGATCGTGCTGACAGAACAGCATGATTGGGGGTTCGTGTCGTCGTATCCAAAGCCAAAATAAGTCGTCATTGCTACCAATATCGAGCTCGTTTCCGGTAAGCGATGTCTGCGCACGCAAGCGAAATCGTCGCGGGGGCTCACAAGCAACCTGCGCTGAAAGCCTCGGTACACCCGGCACTGAGAGTACAGCCTGAGACGCACTGTAACTTCGTACGCGTGATGTGTTGTCCTCAACAGCAGCAATGATTTGCTCACGAGTCGGTTGTGCTGGAAGCGTTCGCGGTAAGGGCATCACTCCAACTTGATAACCACGAATAACATTTGGGCAACTGGCGCCACTGCCTGCAATGAGAACAACAACCGTCACAAATAGAATCAACGGCAGCGATGCGTGTGATGTTGATTTATCAATAAAAGTCATGACTCGCCTCCAGACCATAAGAGGGAGGCTAAGCGATCCTCTAAAGCCGCATGTTCTTCAGCTTCAGGCATGACCGCTACGACTCGATATTCACAATCCCGGCGACGACAGACAAGCGATACGATCTCTTCCGTTTGACTACCGGCATCTGCCTCTTCCTTTTCTTCACTAGGGCTTTCAGCAAACCGAAGCACTTTTCTGCGAAGAAGTTGTAGAGCCAACAGATAGCGCAGAGCAGCTTCCTCAGGCTGATCCGCGAGTGACTCAAGAGTATCGAGGAGAACTTCGACAGGAGCGAGAGAGACTCCACCGTCAGTCTGTTCTGGAACAATACTTCGCCACCATGCGAGTGTTCCTTCGGGAGCGGATTTCCAAGCATCATGCGACCAGTCGTGCCTCACAAGATTGCCTTCCTCACGAACAAGCGCGGAAAAAATGACATCACCGGCTTTGAATTCAGAACCGGTTTGGTTACAGGTCGGCGATGGTCGCTGAATCTTGAGGTCCATAGATATTTCCCGTGTACAGATTCGGCCTTTTTTCCGAATGTCGCGTTAGGAATTGGTGAACCCTACCTCTAGAGAACACGTTCTTTTCTGACAAGGCGAGTCACCGAAAACTGTTCTGTTGTGGCAAGATGCGAGAGATGGGCGCTAGCGGCTTGTGAGAATGTCGACTAATTCGAGAAGCCCGCCTGCTTCATAACCACCAAGAACATGATCTGCCACGTCCTGCACCTCATGGCGTGCATTTCCCATCGCAACACCGAGACCCGCCCCAACGATCATCGGAAGGTCATTTCTGTCGTCACCCACTGCACAGATACCCTGCGCAGAAATTCCCCATGATTGTGCAATTTGCAAGACACTCGACCACTTATCAATGCCAGCCGGTGCTATCTCACAAAGCCAATCAGAATACCGAGGGCTGCGTATCGTATGCACCGACAGCACATTCGAAAAACGTGTATTGAGTGCAGACTCTAGTTGCTCCATCTCACCTTCAGACCCCATGACAAAACCTGAAAATATTTCCTCCGGAAGAGATTCACAAAGCGTTGGCGATACGCGAGCCAACTGTTTGTTCCATTGAAGATATTCACCAAAACCAGTCGTTGTGCCATCCTCGTTACGTGCGACAAGTGTGCGACAGTAGAAGTCAAAACCTTCATTGAAACTGTCTGTGTAAAGAACTGGCTCGTGGCCAAACTCGATGATACAGTCAAGAACTTGTGCGAGCACATCGTCTTCAAAGCAGGAACGGAAAAGAGTCTCATGATTTGAGGGCACCTTAACGAGTGCTCCCGAGGCAGTTACAAGCGGCCCGCAGAGGCCCAATGCGGCCGCAACGGGAAGGGCATCTCGATATCGACGGCCAGTTGCAAGAATGACACGAATGCCAGCAGCCTGAGACTCAAGCACCAATTTCCTGGCAGCGTCTGTTACTTCGTGTCGACTATCTGTGACAGTACCATCAATGTCCAACACAAGAAGTTTTATTGACTGAGCCACGCTGTTTGCCCTTCAGGAAAACTGCTAAAAAGACATATGGCAGGTGTACCAGATGCTTCGAATATCATATCGATGGACCAGACATGACAACTGATAATTCAGAAATTCCCTTCAGCCCAGTCTCTTCTGCCGGAGAAATACCGGTTGGAGAAGGCCGCACTTTTGAGGTTGCTGGGCGACTCATCGCCGTTTTTTTCGATGGTGAATCGTACCATGCAATGGACGATCTATGTCCGCATATGGGTGCGTCATTAGGCTCTGGTCCTTTTGTTGATGGCATTGTCACGTGTCCCTGGCACGCCTGGCGATTCCAAACATGTGACGGAGCCTGGTGCGACAACCCAGCACTCAAGGTCGACGTTTTTCCAGTCCGTGTCGCTAATAACATGGTTGAGGTGCAGGTGCCAGAAAGCACGGAAAAGGAATAGAACCACATCTTCCCGGCTTGCATGCTAGTTCTGCTTTGGATGAATTCTAGGACCGAGCCGACAGCTCAAAGTATTGGGTGGGTTTGAAGGCTTACTGAAGAGTCACTGACTCTCCCGGCGCCATGACATGCGGCGAGGCAATGCCTTCCTCACGGACACGTGCGGCCCACTTCTCCACGTCCTGTTCAATTGGGGGCCATGTGCCGTAATGACACGGCACAACTGAATGTGGTTTCAGAAGACGAATTGCTTCAAGCGAGTCATCAGGGCCCATCGTAAACGTGTCGCCGATTGGAAGAACAGCCACGTCGAGTCGATTCCCTTGAGAATCCACCCTGCCAATGCGTTCCATGTCAGAAAAGAGACACGTATCACCAGCCAGAAATATTCGCTTTCCCCCTACCTCAAGAAGCCAACTTGCTGCCGACCCAGCATACGTGCCATCAGGAAGACTCGACGAGTGGTGTGCCATTTCCATTTTGGCAGCACCACCAGGCACATTTATCGTGCCTCCAAGATTCATACCAACCGCACCTTCGACGCCTTGTTGACTCAGCCACTCAGCTATTTCGAAGGCACAAAAAACTGGGCATTTCAACCTTTTCGCGATTGCTACAACATCAGCAGTATGATCAAAGTGGCCGTGCGTCAACAGAATAGCATCACAATTTATTTCAGATGCTTTGAGGGCTGACGTCGGGCATTCATCCAGAAATGGATCGACGAGAAGAACGCCTGCGTTGGTGTCCACAAGGAACGTAGCGTGTCCTGTCCAAGTAATTGTAACGGCCATTTATTTCTCCATGCAGACGATTTCTAGGATTTCAGCAGAAGCGGCAACAACCTCGTGTCACTCATTTGGACGAAGTCTTTTCATCATGAATTTTTTATATGCCTCCACACCCGGCTGGCCGTAAGGATTTGTTCCAACAAGCCTACCCTCAACTACGGTAGCAAGCATAAGCAACTGCAGAAGCTGACCAATGATGAATTCATCGATTTGAGGCAGATGAATAGTTGCCGTTGGGCGTTTTGCTGAGGCATACGCTTCGTTTGTGCCGTCTGTCGCAGCTGCGAGCATGGTCGGCCATGTCGTACCAACAAGGTCATCGAGTTGGTCTTCATTGCCAGACGACCCGCTCAGTGGAGGCAAGCCAATATGATCACGTCGAGACTCCCCAACACAGAGATTCGTGATGATCTTGTCTCTGCGTCCATCTTGATGCTGCTGCCCTCGTGAGTGCAGGTCTCGCGTAGTCACCGCCGTTAGCGGCGTAGCACCCTTTTCATCTTTCCCAAGGCTTTCAGAAAGCAACTGGTCATACCAAAGACCGACCGACTCAAGCTGATTACTCCAGCTTGAAAGAACCCGAATGGTTGCTCCCATTTTCTTCTCAGCCAAATGGGAAATTGCGACGTACTGCAAAACAGGATTTTCAGAAACTGGTGACTCGCGGAAGCGTTGTGTCATTGCCGCAGCGCCTTCGAGCAGGCGAACAATATCGACACCAACAATTGAAGCAGGCAGAAGACCAACCGCAGTAAACACGGAGAACCGTCCGCCAACACCATTGGGAATCCCAAAAACATCCGGGCATCCGATTGTTTTTGCCAAGCTCGCAAGTTTTCCACTCGCTCCTGTTACTGGAACAACTCGGTCCGCCAGCAGCTTCGCATCACCACCGACTGACGCATGCAACGCACTAAGGAAAAGTCGTGTCGCTGCGGCAGTCTCAAGAGTACCACCACTTTTGCTAACTACCAGCATTGCCCATTGAGCAAGGAGATCGTCTCGATCAACTCCGTGGGGATGCGATTGAAGCACATCGAGGAGGCCCTGCGCAGAATCATTATCAATATTGAAACCTTCGAATGACAGACGTGGCCGTCCACCTCGTTCACCACGAGAGAGTTCGTTATGAAAAGGATGGCAGCACGACTCAAAGAGCGCGCGTGTGCCCATGTACGATCCACCAATACCAAGCACGACAACACGATCCACTGCTTCTCGCAAACGTCTGGCTGTTTGGAGTATTGAAAACAGTTCACTTTCTGGACGGCTCGTTCCATAATCAGCGAGGAGACGCTCCGGCAAATCAATAAACGCTGGGTCAAGCGGCTCTGTTCCAGCACTCTCTGTCCTCCATCGCTCAAGATCTTGAAGGCTCGTCTTCCTCGCTTCGGCGAGCGGGCTCTCAAGTGCATCCAACTCCGACTGTTGGATGCCACCGGTAGCCAGCACGGCTGTGGCGTCATAGGAAATTGGATCATTGGCAGGTTTGGATCGCGCGGCGCTCATATTCACTGGTGCTCTTTAAGGACAAAATGCAAGACACAAAAACTCTGATACTCAACTCATTCGGATGCTAGGCTTGCATTGAACATGCACCACACATCATTGAGACCGCGAAACCTTACCGGAGAACAGGATGGCTGAGCAACTCTTTCAAATAACAAACACGATTGCCCTCCTTGCGTGGATCCCACTAATCATCTTCCCAGGGCAGCTTTTTATCCGGGATACGCTCTGCAAACGGCTTATACCCGGAATACTAGCCATAATCTACTTGGCAACTATCGCGTGGAGATTCACAATCCTGGGGCCCCCACCGGGTGATGTGATGACAATTTCTGGACTTCGGAATGCTTTTGGTGATGACTTTGTATTCGCGGCCGCTTGGACTCATTATCTTGTTTTCGACATGGTCGTTGGAACCGTAGTGGCGAAGGAGGCAATAGCCTGTCGCATTCCATGGCCGCTTCGAAGCCTTTCTCTGGCACTCACTTTTCTTTCAGGCCCGATTGGGTATCTGACCCATCTTGGGTTCCGGCTTTGCTGGCAACACGAACGTCAGGCGCCCCCCCTTGCAGACTCTTCCCCTGCAACCGACAACTGAGTAGAAATGACCGCTTCCATTCCTTTTCTTTTCGTGGAGATTCTGTTGTGACTGAGCATGAACTGATCCAAGAACTCAAAGACAAGAATAACTCGAAGATAATCATGCTTGTCGCGGATGGGCTTGGCGGGCTGCCGCTTGAGCAAGGGGGTAAAACAGAACTTGAAACTGCCGTGACACCGAACCTCGATAGGCTCGCTGGAATTGGTACAAGTGGTTCAAGTGTCCCTGTACTACCTGGCATCACGCCAGGTTCAGGCCCCGGACACCTTGGTCTTTTCGGTTACGACCCGCTTCAGTTCAAGATTGGCCGAGGAGCACTTGAAGCAACTGGTATCGGCTTTGAACTCGGCCCCAACGACGTCGCGGCTCGAGGAAATTTTTGCACACTCGACAGCGATGGTCTCATCAGTGATCGACGAGCAGGTCGCATTCCTTCAGAAGAGAGTTTTCAGGTTGTTGAAAAACTCCAAGCCGTTGCAATTGATGGCTTTGAAGTGTTTGTAAAGCCTGTAAAAGAGCACCGTTTTGTTGTGGTGTTTCGAGGAAATGGCCTCGATGGCAGAGTTGCTGATACGGATCCTCAGGCTGTTGGAGTACGGCCTCTGGAACCACAGCCACTCGACCCTGCCGCTACAGCAACTGCCGACGTTGCAAAAGAGTTTGTTCGCCAGGCCTGTGAAATCCTTAAAGACGAACCGAAAGCAAATGGCCTCACGTTGCGGGGCTTTGCTAGTAAGCCAGCCCTACCAACATACGAAGAGCTTTACGGTCTACGTGCTGCTGCAATTGCGGTGTATCCCATGTACAAGGGTCTCGCCAGTCTGGTTGGTATGAGACTCGTCGGCACACCGCAGACGCTCAGCGAGCAGGTTGATGAATTGAAAGCCTGCTGGAATGACTATGATTTCTTCTTTCTCCATTTCAAATACACCGACTCAACCGGAGAAGATGGAAATTTTGATGACAAGGTGAAGCGAATCGAAGAACTCGACAAAATGATTCCTCGCATTGAAGAGCTCAACCCTGATGTTCTCATTGTGACCGGCGATCACTCCACTCCAAGTAAGCTCAAAAGTCACTCATGGCACCCGGTACCCACACTGTTAGTTGCTGATGCGTGTCGTCCAGACGGATCAACTGCGTTTGGCGAGCGAAACTGCCTCAGTGGCGGACTTGGACAATTTCCAGCAAAACATCTTATGTTCCTTGCCATGGCCCATGCTGGCCGCTTCGGCAAATTTGGTGCTTGATTGTATTGCCCAGCGTACGACACCCGTGCCACCAGGCAACCCCAACGAAATCAGAACCAGACGCGTGCATACGAGCAGTTTCGGATTCATCAGCACAATAACGCTCTGAGCCGATAGAGAAGCTGCTCAAAGAAAGTGGCCGTTGGACAGCTTCCTTGACGTCATGTCGACAACACGAAAAATCTACGACTTTTCAAATACGTACTGAGGAATTTTCATAAGTTCACCATCACGAAGAGCAGACTGATGAGCCACGATCCCCGCAACAGTCATATTGAGTGATTGCGCAACATCAATCCAAGGCTTTCTATCACGAAGTATCGCATCGATAAATTCACTTGTCAGGTGTCCGTGCGAACCACCATGTGATCCTCCACGAACCTGAGGGGGCAATGCTGGCCGCACCGTAGGCACCAATGACTTTTCATCTTTTTGGCCATACACCCTGCCCTGCTCGCCCCGCGCTGACGGCATGTCCCACGACACTGCCATGCGTGACATACCTTCCTCGGTTGTTCGAAAAAGGCCTACCTCTGATCCAAACGGGTTTTTATATCGATTGTTTTTAGCCTGGAGGTGAGGCACAACACTTGGATTACCAAGAGCGGACACCTCCGTAAATCGCTGACCGGTCACCCCGACATAAAATGCAGTTGCATGTGTTGGATACCATTGCGGAGGCAGTCCTTTCCGCCATCCATTTGTGTCAACAGTTCGCGTTTGAGGGTTGTATCCACCAAGCGGTTGCCCAAAGTAGTGATAGTATTCTCCTTCCGAATACACAATTTTTCCAAAATCACCGTTCTCATACTGCCGATGCCATGCATAGAGATCTTTATGAAAGCATGATGTTTCAAACATCATATAGTGCTGACCTGATTTTTTAACCGCCTCAAAAAGTCTATCCGCGTCTTCGAGAGAACCAAAGACTGCGGGCACAGCAGAAGCAACATGCTTGCCTCGCTGGAGAGCCTTCATTGCTAAATTTGCATGACTCGGTGCATCTGTCGCAATATAAACTGCTTCAATCGTGTCGTCATCGAGCATTGCTTCACAGGATTCATACGTCTTTTTGCAACGACATGCCTTTGCCAGCTCTGCTCGACGATCTGGAAGTAAATCAGTCACCGCGGACACTTCGACATTTGGATGATCCTGAAACCCGAATTGTGCACCAAATTTGCATAAACCAAACCCTGCAATCCCGACACGTATTTTTCGATCAGAAAAAGGCCTCCAGCTGCCTTCTGCCCGTGTCTCTTGCTCATTGTTTTCAAACCCTGCAATCACTCGACCACTTGCATCGACAGGCCTGTCATCGGCCCGAAGCACGGTGGATGTCATCACTGTGCCGGTGGTGCTGAGCATTACAGCTCCGCAGCCAGTGCGCGTAAAAAAATTTCTCCGGGAAATTCCGTCCGGCTTCAATCTCGGCATCACAACACTCCTTGCATACTTGAACCTATTGAATAATTCCGAATCGAAAACGTTCAATATTCTGAGCGACATGCCTCCATCTGCATATCGTGCTTTCGCCTGAGATATAGGACGTCCTGCGGTGGCAATTCCCTGCGGTAGCAATTCCCTGTGCAACAGTGCCACGCGTCTGCAACAGTGCCGCTCGCTCAACTATTATATTCAACAAGCCAATCAGGCTTTCGCACCTTGAATCCTTTCAAACTCATGCACAAAGAGCCCACTACGAAGCTTGGGCTCAAACCAGGTGCTTTTTGGAGGCATGATTTCATCTGCATCAGCAACGGCGAGAAGTTCATTTGCACTTGTCGCATGCATGGAAAAAGCAACACCTTGGTCACCTGCACGTCTCTCTAATTCTTCACAGCCTCGGACTCCTCCTACAAACGCAATTCTTGAATCTGTCCGTGGATCACCAATGCCCAAAATCGGCGCGAGCACACGGTCCTGCAAAAGAGCAACATCAAGGCTAGCAATCGGATCATTACGATTTATCGATGACTCCGGAAATGTAAGAAGCCACCATTCACCAGCAACAAATACAAGAACTTGTCCAGGTTTTTCAGGAGTCCCCTTACCGGCTTTTTCGAGAGAACCAATCTCCCGCAACTTCGCAAGAAAGCTCTGTTGTGTAAGACCATTCAGATCTGCCACAACTCGGTTGTACGGCAGAATCTTGAGCTGGTCATGTGGAAAGACGACTGCTAGAAAACGTCCATATTCTTTTGTATCACTAAAGTTTTGATCAACCTGCTTTGATGCTGTCGCTGCACGCTCAGCCCCAGCCGACCGATGATGCCCATCGGCAATATACAACCTGTTCAACCGACCAAATATTGATACGTACCGCGATGGATCAGCAACACACCAACCTGTGTGTTGCACACCGTCAGGAGCAATGAAATCAAACAGTGGTGACGATTGCAGATCAGCCTGCATGATTGAATAAATTGTTACGTCGTCATCATCTGGAACATCACGGAAACATAAAAAAACGGGTTCCGCGTGACTTGCCGTGGCTAGCAAATGACGAGTTCGATCATCTTCTTTATCCGGCCTTGTCTTCTCATGCTTTCGAATTTCACCAGAGCGATACTGCTCCACCTCGACGCATGCCACAACACCCACCTGAGCGATACCTTCTCGTATTTGCCGGTACAAATAGAGACTTGGTTGCGACTCTCTCTGAAGCACTCCTCCGGCGATCATACCCTGCAGGCTGTCACTTGCTTTCTCATATACTTTTGATGCGTATGAATCAGTCTGCTCTGGCAAATCGATTTCTGAGCGTACAACGTGCAGAAATGATTTCGGTTTTCCTGCA
>MDTC01077212.1_pt1 | contig 11703 bp, 5 predicted proteins | sample 811181 | NCBI WGS metagenome assembly MDTC01 (sample SAMN05326644, study PRJNA326480) | marine metagenome | isolation source: seawater | place: Pacific Ocean: North | collected 2011 | reverse complement strand
TTAGGGCTTGAGGTGTTTTTTCACCCAGCTTTACCAATGTCTCCACTTCATTCATGGAGGCTTTTCTTTGGCCCAGGGGCTGAGTGATTTTTTTAACTCGGTTTCTTAATTTTGAGGATATTTCATCGGATGAAAAACGCTTAGCCAATCGGAATCCCCGAAACTGGGCGGTTGGTTCCCTGAACTTGCATAATCCAACGCGACCGGCACGAAGGGAAAAATCGGTCATATCAATCACCACCTGATCATTCACGGAGCAAAGAATCCGACCATTTTCTTCCAGTCTCACTTTGAGTAGATTCCATTCATTTTGTAGGTAGGAGGGATGGTCAACGGTTTTGAGGATCGTCCAGTCATACACGCTTGCTCCATCAAATCGAGTCAAGCGCAGCGATCCATTGCTGGGGTAAAAACCATAATGAGAATCTTCGTCGCTTGATTGAAAGACTAAGCCTGCTGCCCCACTTTCATCTTCCAGTCGAACTTCCACCTCCAGTTCATAAGGCAACTGAGTGTCAATTCTTTGGTTCAAGCAGACCATTCGTCCACCAAATCCATCGCCCAGCCCGCTTGCGGTAATCATTCCCGCCCTTTGTTTCCAGGACCCATTCATCACGGGTTGCCATTCCAGTTCGTCCAAAGCTCCAATGGTAAGCCACTTTTTCATTGGAATGGGTTTTACCGGTTCAGCAAGAAGTTTCTTCAGTGCGTTGATTGGCACCGCAAAACCCATTGCTCCCCCCGATTTTATTGAGAGAATGGCTACTACCTTTCCTTCCAGGTTGAGGGCTGGACTGCCACTGCTGCCCGGTTCGATGGGGATGGCAACCTGAACCATGGGCCGGCCATCTCCAAATTCAAGTTCCCGGAGGGCGGCAATCACTCCACGACTGACGCTATGGGAATACCCCAATGGATTGCCCAGAGAAAGAATTGCTTCACCGGGGACCAGTTGATCGGAATCACCAAGTTCGAGAACGGGAAGGTCTTGCGCATCGATCTTGATCAGAGCGAGGTCGCGGCTGCGGTCGATCCCAATAATGCTTTTTGGTCGATAGCTCTCCCCATTTGCGAATCGGATGGAAAAGTCCCGATGTTCACCGATCACATGAAAATTGGTGGCGATAACTCCATCGCTTGAGACCACAAATCCAGTTCCTCTACCTCCTTCCTTCCCGGTACGATCAACACTCTCAACGACAACCACTGAGGGCATGGTCAGGGAGGCAAGGCTCTCGAAGTCATCAGCGTCTCTTTTTGCCAATTCAAGCTTGGTGAGGTTGGAGGAATTATTTTCTCCCTGAGGTCGGGAAAAAACGCTCGAAGGATTCATCAAACAGACTCCAAGTATGAAAGTGGTAAACTTTAATAAAGCAGACATTATTGGTAATCATTTCAGCACCACCCTTAATGTCAAGTTCTGCTGAAATTCAATTTTTTGATTGATCATCGATTAATCCAGCCGAAAGAGTAATCAGCACGACTTTACCAAAAGAAAGAAGAATCAAATGAAACCATTAAATCGAAGAAATTTCCTCAGACTTTCAACCGCCTCAACTTTTGGCTTTCAATTCTTGCCGTCCCGGGCGTGGGGGGCGAATGAAAGAATAAATGTTGCTGGAATTGGCGTGGGGGGGAAGGGAGCGGGAGATGTTGCAAGTGCAGCGAAAGCCGGTGCAAACATTGTTTCTCTATGCGATGTTGATAGTTCACGGGCAGCCAAAACAATCAATGCATTCCCGCAAGCTGAGTTGTATACTGACTTCCGGGTAATGCTTGAGAAGCAAAGAGACATTGATGCGGTAATTATTAGCGCACCGGATCATGTTCATGGGGTGGCGGCGAAGGCGGCGATGGAATTGGGCAAACATGTATATTGTCAAAAGCCCTTGACCCATTCCATCCACGAAGCGCGAATATTGACTGAAGCCGCGTCGAAAAATAAACTGATTACTCAAATGGGAAACCAGGCACATGCGGGAGAACCAATCCGTCGAGCCGTCGAACTGGTAAGGGCAGGAATCATTGGCCAAGTCTCCGAAGTCCATGTCTGGACGAACCGTCCAATTTGGCCACAGGGTATGTCCACCCGTCCACCGAGGGAGAAAATCCCCGATGGATTGAACTGGGATCTTTGGCTCGGTCCAGCCCGCAAGGTTCCATTCAGCCCGAAGTATGTACCCTTTAATTGGAGAGGGTGGTGGGATTTTGGAACGGGTGCATTGGGAGACATGGCCTGTCATATCATGGACATGCCGTATTGGGCATTGGATTTAAAATATCCGCTTTCGGTGGTGGCCGAGCAGAGTGGAAACTCACAGTTTTCAGGGCCAAACTGGTCGACCATTCAATACCAGTTTCCGGAACGCGGGCCGATGCCACCTGTGTCTATGACTTGGTACGATGGAAAAAAAGACGGCAGACCCAATTGGCCGGACAAGGAAATCACCGGCGGAGAGGAATTTCGCGGGTACGAATCAATCCTGGTCGGAAACAAGGGAACTATGATATTCAGCCGCTCCCGATTGAATTGGAAAATTGTTGGCCGTGATCAAGATGAAGTGAAGCACATTGAAGAAACTACCCCGATCACTATTCCACGGGTCGAGCAGGATGGTATTGGAGTACAAACTGCCAATCATGTCGAATGGGTCGGAGGGATTAAGGGGCAAGGAATTCCACTTTCTAATTTTGCACATTCCGGCCCTTTTACTGAGACCGTACTGCTGGGAAATCTCGCGGTTCGGACCGGAGAAAAAATCGAGTGGGATGGACCGCGAATGAAAGCAAACCTAAAACCTGCCAACCAGCTTGTCCGGGCGAGTTATCGAAAAGGTTGGTCGATGTAGAGATTACTCCCTGGGTTGAGCACCCCGAAAGAAAAAATTATTTGGGCAGGGTGGCCAAATAGCTTTTTAACAGTTCCTCGCTTTTTTTGCTCACTTGGTCAATCTCGGGCCTGAATGAATCTTGTTTTTTCTCTTCGAGCGAAGCAAGTCGTTCCTCTAGTGCCTGAAGTTTTTCAAGTTCCCTGTGTCTTTCCAGGTTGATCAACTCCGCCTGCCAAAGGGTTGCCTCTCTGCGGGCATTTTCAAATCCGTGTTTAGAATCCAAAAGAACGGAGTCAGCCGCCGCTAATTTTTCTTGGGAAGAAACCAATTTTTTTTGCACCTCTTCAAGTTGTTTAGCTACCGATTCAAGTTCCTTTGTTTTTTCGACTTTCAGGATGGTGAATTTGTCCAATTCCTTCTTTTTATTTCCTTTTTTTAGGTCGAAAGTTTCAACTGCCAGCTTCGCTTTCTCAAAGATTGACTTGGCTGATTTTGCAGATTGCTCATGGGTGGCAAGCTTGGCATTGATTTCGGTGAAATCTTTTTTAAGGATGGCTAATTCTTTTTTTGTGTTCGATACAAAACCGTCCAGGTTCTTGTCCGTAGCCTGGTTTGCTTGCGAGGGCATGTCGGTTGACATCTTTTGTTTTGTTAAGGCACTGGATATTTGATTCTCAAGTTGAAGAATCTGGTTCGATAGCTGATCTTTATTGGCCTTTGCTTTTTGCAGGGCGGAGTTTTCATTTTTTAGCTCGGAGTATTTTTTTTGCATCCATTTGTGTTTCTCCGCACGCTGCAAGTTGAGTTCCTCATAACCAGATTTTTCCAACTGGATCGAATGGATAAATCCGGAAACCTCTTTTTCGATATTTTTTAGTTTATTTTCCAATTTCTCACTCATGGATTGGAAATCCAGAAAATCAACGGAGAGAGAGTGATGGCTGGACTTTGCTTTTTCATAGTTTGATTCTGCCTGGTCTAGAAGTTTGAGAGAATTTAAATGTTTCTGTTCGATGGTTGAAGGATTTCCAGAAAGGTATCCGATTTTGTTCCCTTTTTGGGAATCCCAGACGGAAATTTCTCCTGTCCAGTCTGCCGCGATCACTCGTTTCCCATCATGTGAGAAACAAGTTTCCACAACCATGTCGCTGAATCCGGAAAAAGTTTCTTTTTCATTTCCGTTTAAGTCCCAAACCACCGTCTTTCTGTCACGACCAGCACTAACGATGTTCGCATTGTGGTCAAAATCAACGGATAAAACTCCCTCGGCATGTGCTTCCCAAGATTTGACCTGCTTGCCGTTTTGCATTTCCCAGGCACGAATGGTGCCCTCTTCGGAAGAGGAAACCAACATATTGGAATCGATTCTCCAACTTAAATCAGTAATTGATTCTTTGTGTCCGTCGAGGGTGTAGAAAGGATTTCCTGTTTTAGTCTCCCAAATATGCAGGCCTCCATTACGGTCTCCGGTTGCAAGCAGAATTCCATCTGGAGAGATTGCCACTTGGGTGACCCATTCGGAATGTTTATTAATTTGGTAAAGAATTTCTCCGGAAGCCAAATCGAAAACCTTGACCAATTTCGAAGGACCGCCTATCGCCACAATGCTCTGGTCGGGAGAAATATCTGCGGTCAAAATGGAGTCTTGCTCCTCCCCTAAAGCCAACACTCGCTTCCCGGTCTCCACATCCCATCCAATCACCCGGCCGCTTTTTCCACCTCGCCCTCCGCCTGCAAGTAAAAGTTTTCCATTTTTACTGAAGTTAAGGGATTCAATAAATCCTTCGGGGAAGGGGAGCACCCCAAGCATCCCGAGGGTTTCGGTGTGATAAAGGAGGACTTGTTTTTGGCCTGCGATTGCAACAATTGGGGACCAAGGAGCTTTGGCGAGGGAGGCGGGAGCAAATGACCTTGGGGTCACCAACACTGGTTCTTTGGAAAGATGCCGGGGCATAGGCGGGTCACCCTCTGGTTTACCCAAGCTAATGGAATCGAGGGAAAATCCGATGGAAGCCTTCTTTTTAATCATTGGCTTGCCGGAAGCAGTGGGCAAGAGCCCCTGATTAATCCAGTTCTTGATCATATCCAAACTGGCTTGCTCAATGGCCTCCCCCCTCGGGGGCATGTGGGGCTCTTCGAGCCGGGCGGATAAAAGATAGAGCAAACTGCTTTCTGCCTCCCCGGGCCAGACTACTTCACCGGAACTTCCACCAGCCAATATTCCATTCATACCGGTAAGGTCGAGTCCCCCCTTGGCTTTGTCGGGGTTGTGGCAAGAATTACAGGATTGTTCAAAAATTGGAGCAAGGTCATCCTGAAAATTTGGCTTCTCCACTGAAGCAGTGAGGGGGAGCGAAAACAGGAGCAATAAAAGAAAAGAGGGCATGGTTATATTTTATTGCAACGGATGATTGAAGCCAAAGAAATCAATGGTTGAAAATAAACTCCTTGGAGTTGAGCAAAGCCCAAAAAATGTCCTCCAGACTTTCTTTTTTTTCCTCTTTTTCCACCGAGGCAAGAAGAACTTCTTTTTCTTCAAGATTTGGCTTTCTGGAATAACAGCGCATGAAAAGATGATCGATTATTTCGGCTGCCGTGCTGCCAGCTTTGAGCATACTTTCGATGAGTTTGCCTTGCTTGATTCGATTGTTGGTGGTGTCTCCATTCATTAAGTGCAGGGCTTGGGAAAGACTGGGCTCCATTACTACCTCACAGGAGCATACGGTCTCCCGAGTGGCCCTTCCAAAAGTGGTCAAGAAGTAATTACTGACCCGACCATCCGCAATTTGAATGGCTTTTGCTCCAAGCGGAAGTCCTTTAAACTTGTTACTTGTTTCAGTAACCTGCGAGAGAACATCGAGCATGACCTCGGCTCTTAGCCTACGGAGATTGGCCCGAGAAAAATTCCTCAAATCATCCTCATTGGAGGGATTGGTTTGAGTGGATAATTGATAGGTTCTGGAATTGCAGACATCCCGAACCAGTTTTTTGAAATCGTAGTTGTATTCGGTGAAGCGCCTGGCCAAATCATCCAACAGCTCAGGATTGGAAGGGGGATTGGATACGCGGACATCATCGACAGGATCGATAATTCCCTGGCCAAAGAAATGTGCCCATACGAGGTTGGCCAAGTTACGTGCAAAAAATGGATTATCTGGGGAGGCCAACCAGTTGGCCAAGACCTCTCTTCGGTCCTGTCCCTTGGGAATATCAGGGGAAACATCCCCGAGAAATTTTGCCGGCATGGGCTTCTTGTGAACCGGGTGATCGATTTCACCACTTTTTTTATTGTAGATTATTGATTCTCTTGGGTCTGCCCCTCGCTTGCGCCCGACTTGACTGAAAAAGGAGGCAAAGGAGTAGTAGTCATCCTGGGTCCACTGGTCGAAAGGATGATTGTGGCACTGAGCGCACTGGATGCGCATGCCCATAAATACCTGGGCGACATTTTCAGTGATCTTAAGGTTGTCTTTTTCGACCTGGTAGTAGTTGGTTGCCGGGTTAACAAAGGTGCCTCCCTTGGAAGTCAGTAATTCCCTGACGATTTGATCCATTGGTATGTTGTTGGCTATCCGGTCCTTAAGCCAGTTGAAATAAAGCAAGGTGGATTTGTAGCTCATTCCCTGATTATCGTCGGTTTGAATTTGTAAGAGTTCTGCAAATTTCATGACCCAGATTTCAGTGAATTCTTTTTGATTGAGAAGTTCGTCAATTAGTTTTGTTCGTTTGTCCGGGGCGTTGTCGGTGAGGAAATTATTCAAGTCCTGCTGGTTGGGAAGCAGGCCGGTGATATCTAGAAATACTCGCCGAATGAAGACTTCATCGCTGCAAAGTTCCGAGGGAGACATCCGTAATTTGTGCAGCTTGTCATGCACGAGGGAATCAATGTAATTATTAGTGGGAAGAATGGGCCTCTGGTATTTGAGATTCTCAGGGATGACAACAACTGGTACGCCAACGGTGAATACATTGAATCTGGCCATGATGAAAGCCTCGCCTCTTTTGCCGGCAGTGACCAACCCCTCCTCGTCAATTGCCGCCGAGAGGTCATTGTTGGATTGAAAAACCGTAAGTTCGGTAACATCACGGGTAGTGCCATCGGAATAATGTGCCAGGACCGACATTTGTTGCGTTGCACCTACTCCTTCAAGAAGAGCGGAGGGAGGAAAAAATTGGATTTTTTCGGGCTTGGCCACATCGCTGGAATCTTTGAGAGCACCCTTCCGTAACCAAGTGACAAGAGTCGACCAGTGCTTGCTTTCTTTGCCAAATAATTTTCCTCCGGTGTGGGGAACAGCACCAATTGCTTTTTCCACAAGCATACTTTCTTCAGGAAGAGCCAAATTGATTCGACGGGTTCCTTGTTCTCGCGTGATCCGATAGTGATCACCCTCCGGGTCATAACCAAATAGTGAGAGCATAAACCGATCTTGTCCGCGAGCGGATCCATGGCAGGATCCGGTATTGCATCCCGCCTTAAGGAAAACAGGCATGACATCAAGTTTGAAACTTACCAGGCGTTGTTTCTCAGCACCGGTTACGGAAACCGGTATTTCAATTTGCAGGTTTTGGAACCGAGCGATTACTTTTGTTTTTCCGTCTTTGACGGGAAAGAGAATGGAATTTTCAAGCCGGGCAATTTTTGAATTCTCGGCCTCAACCGAGGACTCAAGAGTAATGTCCCTAGTGACACCGTCAGAATAATGTGCCACTAAAATAATCGATTGAAAATCCTGCGCAGTCTCGAGAGAAACCATTTTCGGGTATGCACTCAAAGAGACTAATGTTTTATTTTTGGCCTCTTGATGGAGTGTTTGTTTTACAGAAGCTGGTGAAGCGAAAACTGGGTTTGCCGGGGCAGAGGATTTGATAATCAGCGAAGCAAGATTGTCCGAATCGGCGTAAGTCAAAAGATAGGGGAGCAAAAGAAAACAAAGAAACTTCATGAATTCAGTTGGTCGCTCCCCGAGCGGCAAGACGGAGTTGTTCCAACCGGCTCAAAGGCTTTGGTTTTTTTGAAACAGCTTTTTTTGGCTGGCTCTTCTTTGTACTTTTCGGATTTGGCTTGGGGGGAGGATTATCCAACCTAACTTGTCCTCCTTGCCCGACAGAATGAATGATTAGGTTTTCCGCAAATGGAACTCTGGCGAAGCAGAATAAATTCTTAGTCAGACCTGCCCGGGCCTTTTCTTCGACCTGAATGGGGAAAGACACTTGAGTGGTGTTGGAATCAAACTCCACGATCTCGGTTTTGGAGAAGGGTGGAAGGCCCTTGAGCTCGAGTTTACCTGTACCCTCAAAAGGACGTTCAATTGATAGGTCGCAAATCATTTCGCCCTCCTTGCCCCGTTGGATGGCAGTCATATTGATTTTCATGCTGACATAGGGTTCTTCAATTTTCAGGTCGATGAGGTTGGAAGCAGCTAACATTTGCCCGCCACCCTTTGCAGTTGATTCTCCCTGCACGCCAATTTTCCAGCTGCCCAGTGCAGCCCCACCATTTGCGGTGAGAGGGTAATAACCGATTGAGGATTTTGCGGGAATCTTTAGGCTGCCACGGGCTCCTATTCCGGGAGGCTTCGTTAAAATTTTGACCGTCACCTCGGAAGTAAAGTTGGCATCCCGAATGACTTCCACCTTCAAGTTTTGAGAACCGCCTTTGACAATAGGAGCGACAGGCTGATGAAGTTTAATTCTAAAAGGGACTGGGTCAACCACAGCCAGGACTAAGGACTTCATGTCGGTGATATAATAGGGGCGATTATTGGGGGGGCCATAAACCAGCTCGACGCGGTGCGCAAATGAACCTTGTACTTCCACGTTATTATTCTCATCCCTGTGTAAAAGATTTAGGTCAATCAAAGAGGCAGCAAGCGGAGCACTTTTTGACGCTTCAAAGATCACAGGAACGGAATTAAAATTCCCCGGAACCTTAGGGGCAATCATGGTCACTCCGGCGGGAAGATTTTTAGCCACAATTTCAAAATCACCATTAAAATTTTTGCGCGTAATGTTCAAACCAGTGGCCACCCGATTACCCCGTGCAACCGGTAACATTTGCCGGCTTTGAGAGTCTCGGTTGCCAAACATAGGGATAGAAGCAGAGACTTCCGGACCGAGAAGTTCAGTCTCGATACGATAAACATGTAAAGGACTGCCCCTTCCAAGGTGATCGGTAATCCGGAGGATATACTCACCGTCTTTGGGGAAAGTTTGAGTAATCAAACTGTCTGGGCCTCCCTGAGCATCGTCGTTGCCGCGAATGTGTTTGCCGTTGCCGTGGTACAGATTGATCAACGGATCAAGTGGAGAAGAAACTGAACGGGCATGAGCCTTGATGTAGAAGCGTTCGTTTTTCTTGGCCTGAAAGCGGAAATAATCAATATCCCCGTCTTTTTCAATAATACCGTCGAAGGCAAGGGGAAGAAAGGAAACAGTTTTCGTTGCTTCCTTTAGGGTATGATTGGGCTCGATTTCTGCAATGGATGAAAAATCGCTGATTCTAATTCGATTTGGGCTGGGACTAATTAAGGCTTTTTCCTCATGATGATAGGCGTGTTCACTTTGGTCCGTGGGTAAAGTTATGCTCTTTTTGAAAGAACCGGAAGCGTCTCCCAAAAAAGTAAATTCGAGTGTCTCCCCTTTTTTTCCTCCAGCTGGAAAGACAACCAGTGGACGGGGGAAGGAACCAAGATGTAAACGGTAATAGAAATTTTTACCACCCCGATAGGAGGACTCACGCACTTCTATGCGGTACCGCCCATTGTAAGGGGCAAGAATACTCAAGGTGCTATCTTGTAAGAGTAATTCTGAATCGTCAGAGGATGCAAGTTCGAAGCCTTGTTCGTCTAAAATCGCAAGGGAGGGATCGAACATCGCACCTGACAATCGAATGGCTTCAATTTCAGCACTAATCCTTTGTCCCTTGGAGGCGTTGATTTCAAAGTAATCAACATCCTCGTTCTCGATCAAGCCGTTGATAGTTTGGTTGAGCGGAACGCTCTGTGGTTTATCGAGGGAAGAATTCGGTTCCTTTTCTTCCATGTTGGGAAAGGGGCCGACCCAAAAAGTAAACAGTCTACTCAGGCCCTTTGGAGTTCGAACTCTAAGCTCATGTTGTCCAACCGGAGCTCCGGGAGAAATCAATAATTTGGCCCTCACCATTTTGGAACCCTCTGCCTTTATCTCCTTGGCCGAGATGCCGTCTTTGTAAAAAATAATCTCGCAGGCATTGTTTAAACGATTTCCCTTGAGGATGACCGCTTGCTCACTGCCGACTTGTCCACCACGTGGGAGAATGGACTGAAGGAGTGGTTCAGTAGCGTAAGCTGATGAGAAAAGAGCAAAGAGACAGATTAGCCACGAGCAGGAGAACAACTTTGCTGCCTTTGCGTCCTCGTATACTTTTTTCGGGCACATCTTCCAAGTCTTGTGAAGAATGAAATAAGAGTGAAAGTTTAGACGCAAATATCCTGAATCACTTTTCCACCATCCACAATTTCCATCGGTCGGTCTCCAGGAGCCATTAGTTCCTTATCCGCTACGATTCCCAGACGATCGTAAACCGTAGTTGCGAGGTCTTCAACACTGAGCGGGTTGTCTTCCGGAGCCGTGGCAAAGGCGTCGGACGAACCATACACTTGGCCACGCGTAATACCACCGCCGGCAAGCACTACGCTAAATACCTTTGGGTAATGGTCTCGTCCATTATCCTTGTTGATTTTAGGGGTACGCCCAAATTCAGAGGATAGCATGACTAATGTGCTGTCCAAGAGACCCCGGTCATCCAAGTCAGAAATTAAGGTAGCAAAAGCCTGATCCAGATTTGGTCCATACTTATCGAAACCAGCCTCAATATTTTGATGCATATCCCATCCGCCATAGGTCATGGATACAAAGCGAACTCCAGATTCTACAAGTCTACGGGACAGCAACATCCTTTGTCCTGCATCATTTCTTCCGTAGCGATCTTTTGTTTTGTCATTTTCCTTGGAAAGATCAAAAGCCACCCGGGCTTCTTCTGAACTAATTAGAGAATAGGCGTCGTTGTAAAATTTATCCATTGCTCCCAAAGCGTCGGATTTTTCAATTTTACGAAAATGTGAGTCCACTGTGCTCAAAAGGCTTTTACGCTTTGAAAATCGGGAGTCGCAAATCTGGTCTGGTAAAGTAAGGTCGCGAACTTTAAAATTTTCATCCGCTGGGTCGGAACCAAGTCCAAAGGGACCGAAGGAGGAACTCAAATATCCACTTCCAGCGAACTCATTGGGAACCTTAGGAATGCAGACATAGGGAGGAAGATTTTTTCTGGAGCCAAACTCGTGAGACACCACAGAACCCATACTCGGAAAACTCGTAGCTGGACTTGGGCGATAACCAGTGAACATGTTGTGCGTACCACGTTCGTGGGCGGCTTCACCATGGGTCATAGATCGGCAAACGGTGATTTTATCCGCAATTTTAGCTGATTCCTTGAAATTTTCTGAAAAATGGACTCCAGGGATTTTAGTGGGAATGCTTTTGAATGGCCCGCGGTATTCGAGGGGGGAGTAGGGCTTCGGATCCCACGACTCCTGATGAGCCATACCGCCGGGAAGATAAATATGAATGACACTCTTGGCTTTTCCTTCTTTGGAAGGGTAGAACTTTTGGGCACCGTGGGCTTTAATACGCATGAAATCCGCAAGGGATAGTCCGAGTCCGCCAATCAGTCCAACATGCATGAATTCACGCCTCGAGAAATGAGACGGAAAGTCTGGGCAATTTGTTTTCATAAATAAATCAAAATTTAATAATATTAATAGCTAATATCAGTTCAAGACGATTTTATCCTTATTATTTGCTAAAATTCAATGCTATTTATTGCAATGCA
>MDTC01022042.1_pt1 | contig 11703 bp, 9 predicted proteins | sample 811181 | NCBI WGS metagenome assembly MDTC01 (sample SAMN05326644, study PRJNA326480) | marine metagenome | isolation source: seawater | place: Pacific Ocean: North | collected 2011 | reverse complement strand
TTAGGTAATGAAAAGTTTTTTAAAAGCAGTGGCGTTTACGCTGTCTATCATTGGTTTTTTTGCTTTCGTGTGTGTCTATGTAACGGGTCTCTCTGGCGGTGGTGGCGGTGGTGGTGCTACCGGTGTGAGTCCTGAGGCTGGTGAGAAGATATACTGGGGAGATGGTCAGTGTCATACATGTCACAGTATAGGTACTTCAGGTAGTGCAACAAGAGGGCCTAATCAGGAGGGGCTTGCGTCAAGAGCAGCAGAAAGGGCAAAAGCAGCAGGTTTGGCTTCCGGTCTGGAATACCTCGTAGAGTCAATAGTAAATCCAGCAGCTTTTGTAGTTGAGGGGTATGACAATATCATGCCGAAAGTTTATGATGCGCCTATCATGTTAAGTCGCGAGCAGATTCTTGCAGTTATATCTTACTTACAGACATTGGGTGGTGAGCCTGACTTAGAGGCAGTTGCAAAATTTAGTGAAAGAATTCCTGAGGCATCTGGAGAGGAAGTCGCTCCTTGGGTGCCTCCTATAGATGTTGATGTAGAAGAGGGAGAGTTGGTCTTTTTCGATGAATCAAGAGGCGTTACTTGCTCGAAATGCCATGTCTTAAACGGAAAAGGTTCGCAGGTAGGGCCTGATCTTACAGGCATTGGGGCAGTGCAGACCCCTCAGTATCTAATAGAATCAGTACTAAAGCCGAGCGAAATTATTGTGAAGGGCTTTGAAACCATGTATCTGATGACGACTGAAGGAATGGCCTATAACGGACTTCTTGTAAGTCAGGATGAAGAAGAGGTTGTATTAATGGTCGACGAAGACGGGGTGATGGAGGAGTATGTTTTCTATCCTGAAGAAATAGCTCAGATGCAGAAACAGGATGTCTCGATTATGCCTGGTAACTTCAGGGATATGCTGACAACAAAAGAATTTTATGGTGTTATATTGTTTCTTTTAAGTCAGAAATAAAATTATAAAAGTATTAAAGAAGTAGGCAGTAACTAGTAAAAAAGGTAACAAGATGGCAAAGAAAAAAAATTCATATTCAATGATAATGGTAGTTGTTTCGGTGTTAATTGTTTTTGCCATTATCAAAGTGATTGCACCGTATGTATTCATGATTCTTTTGGCGAAAGATCATACGATGCCCACTCCAAGTACACTGTTGCTCTGGTATATGGTATTGGCGGTGTCGGCATCACTTATTTATGTATCGACCAGCGATTTAAAGTGGGCAAATTTTCTGAGCTTTATTTTGCCTGCGGGTGATGATAAGCTTAAATTGCTATTTCAGAAGCTGATAGTTATTTCATTTCCATTGCTGGTTGGTTGGTTTGTGTATTCTGGTACAGTACCTGGCACTGCTTCTCCTGTAGAGTTAAGAATTCAACATCCTACATTACTGCAGGAGTACGAAAAATTAGTTAACCCATTTGCAGATGCGGATGAAGCAACTAAGAGAAAGTGCATTGAAGAGGGTAAGCATCTGTATCAGCAGAACTGCCGACCTTGTCACGGATCAAAAGCAGACGGAAACGGGCCTTTTGCTAACGCATTTCGTCTAAGACCTATTAATTTCACAGATCCTGGTACAATCGCAACAGTGGTTGAGAATTTTGCATTTTGGAGAATTAAAGAGGGTGGTCCTGGACTTCCTGCTGTCTCAACACCATGGGATTCTGCAATGCCTGCGTGGAAAGATGTTTTGACGGATACGCAAATCTGGAAGATAATAATGGGTGAGTATGTGACTGCTGGAGTTCAGGCACGTCAAAGAGAAGAGATGGAGCATTAATAATATTTGGATTATCAAAAATGAGCAAAACAAAAAATAATGTAATTTTCAGGTGTGTAGCTATGGGCGTTCTTGCAGGCATTATTGCATTAGCATGTGCGAGAAATGGAGTTGCTCAGACTTCACAGCTATTTAGAGTATATAGCACTGATGTTACCGGAAAGATATCTGAAACGTCAGATGCAATAGCTGCTGGAAAGAAAATTTATGAAATAAAGTGTTACTATTGCCACGGTATTAAAGGTGACGGAAACGGGTCTGACGCACCGCGACTTGATCCAAAACCAAGGAACTTTACAAGAAATGAATATAAGATTCGATCTACCGGACTGAGCGTTCTCCCAACGGATGAAGATCTTTTCAGGATAATATCAAGTGGTGTTGAAGGAACGGCCATGCCTTTCTGGAATACATTGACACCTGAAGAGAGGTGGCAGGTTATCTTTTATATAAAAACATTCAATTCTGAATTTAAGGAGAATAGTGAGCGGGCTGAAGTTGCATTAGGAGGTGGAAGTGCTTCTAGTCCTGATTCTATAAAACGAGGAAAGAAATTGTTTAAAGAGGCTAAGTGTGTTCTGTGTCACGGAGAAGATGGCAGAGGAGAGGGCGCACTTACAACTACACTTAAGAAACAATGGGATCTTCCTTTTAAAGCACGGGATCTTACACAGAGCTGGATGTATAAAGGTGGTAACACAGAGGCTGACATATACAGATCGGTGACAACCGGGCTCAATGAGACTCCGATGGGTTCCTACGCAGATTACCTTACAGACGATGATAGATGGCATCTATCACATTACGTTAAGTCTATTTCTCACGATATGAAAACAGATGTTGTGCTGAAGTCGAAACTAGTGGATGGTAATCTTCCAACTGGGCCTGAGGATGAAGCATGGAATACAGTAGAGGCTGTTGAATTACCGTTGGCAGGTCAGATTGTGGCAAGTCCCAGATTCTGGACTCCATCTGCAAATTCCATCAGGATTAAATCGTTTTACAATGGTGAAAATATAGCTTTTCTACTAGAGTGGGATGATAGAACTAGTGAACAGGGTGAAGTTTACAGTGATGCTGTTGCAATTCAATTTCCTACAAAGATCCCTGAAGCACTGAAGAAACCATATTTTGCTATGGGAGATTCAAGTAATGGTGTAGAGCTTTTGCACTGGAGGGCATATGAAGAGTCAGTGTTAGCAGCTCAGCTCGCCGAGGACAATGATATAGAGACAGAAACAGATGGTGGTGATGACCTTGAAGAGGAAGAAACAGAAAATACCGCTGAGGAAGCAACAGACGAGGTAGGTCAAGAAGAGGATATTGTAGAGGAAGCGCCTAAAGAAGAATTTAAAGGTTTTGTGGCGATAAAAGAGATGAATGCAAAGGGTTTTAAGAGACTTTCAGTCCAGCCCGATAAGAGCCAGAATTCTAAAGGTAAAGGTCACTGGAATAATGGTAAATGGCAGGTTATGATTACCAGGCCACTCTTTACCGCTGACACGAAATTAGATGTTCAATTTGAAAAGGGTAAATTGATACCTTACGCATTGGCTGTGTGGGATGGTTCAAACTCTGAGATTAAAGGGCAGAAAGCAATTTCAGCTTGGTACTACCTGACTCTGGAGATGACGACTCCTAAAAGTGTTTATGTCTATGCATTGGTTGCTATAATTATGGCTGCCTGTATACAATTCTGGGTTGTAGCAAGAATAAGAAGGTTTCCAACGGAAAATTCCTTCTAAGTGATGTTGTTCGATATAGAATTTAAAAAATAAATCAAAATGGTCAATACTAAGAAACTAAATCATATTTCAATATTTGTAATAATCTGTATGATTATTGGATATGTCTTGATGTGTGATAGTACTGTACATGCACAGTCTATGGAGCCAGATCCGCTCTTTCTTGAAATAGAATCTATTTATAGAGGCGATAAAGATTATAAACAGTTACCTTTTGATCTGGAAGATCCATACAAGAGATCTAAAAACGGTCCAACTCTTAAGAATATTGTGCATAAAGCAAATAAAGAGTGGATTAAAAAGTGGATAGATAATCCAAGTGCAATGATACCAAATGCAAGAATGCCAAGGCTAATGCTTAGTTCTGATGATATTGATGCTGTCATCGCTTATCTTGAAAGTATTGCTGACAGTAGTTTCCCAAAACAGGAATGGGATGCGGGTTTACTGAAAGCAGAAGACGACATGACAGATGATGAATATGATAAGATGGATACATTGGTCTCAGGCGGAAAAGCAATCTGGGGGCGTGCAAGATGTAATATTTGTCACCCGGTAAAAGGAAAAGGTGGAGCTGTTGGTGTGGGACCGGATCTTGGTGCTGTTGCGGAGAAGATAAATCGGGACTGGCTATATCAATGGATTAAAGAACCAAGAGGCTACTTCCATGAAACACAGATGTCAAGATATAGGTTTAAAGAAGATGAATTAAGAAAACTTGTAGAGTACTTAATGCAGGATTGGGATTTCAAACCGGATGAGGACGAGGATGAAGAAGATGATAATGGTGAAGAAGAAACGGTTGCCGTAGAAGAGATCGTAGCAGATGAGACGTCAGAGGCAGTAGAAGATGAAGGATCTTTAATTGTTCATGAAGGTACATTGGCAGAGAGAGGTAAAAAGATTATTGAATTCAACCGCTGCTTTGTGTGTCATGAGATAGAAGGTGTATCAGAACTATTACCTGTTAAAAGTCAGAAGGGTGAGGGTGAAATAACAAACGAATTTGAAAAATTGTTGAATGATGTCAGGTGTATGACTTGTCATAACATACAGGGGCACGGGGGTTCTTTCGCGCCGGAACTTACACATGAAGGCAGCAAGCTGAAGGGTGAATGGATAAAAGGGTTTATAGAGACGCCTGATATAATTCGTCCGTTGCTTAAGCAGATGCCAAAATTCAACCTTACTTCAGAAGAGGCCCAGACAGGGGCTGATTTTGTTGAAGAGAATTTTGTCAGTGATGAAATAGATTTAGATTCCTTTGCCAATGTAGAGCCTTCGAATAATGAGATTAACCTTGGCAAAGAGATATATGATGCAAAGGGTTGTAAGACATGCCATACTATTAAAGAGGGTGGTATAGTTGGACCTAATCTGAAAAGAGTTGGTGACAGAATCGAGAATGGCTTTATCTTTTTCCACTTGAAAGATCCTCACCATGAGACTCCGGACGCAGTTGAGCCAAATTATAACCTAACTGACGAAGAGGCTACTGCCTTGACACATTACCTTATGTCTTGTAAAGACGGAAAATAAATAGAAAGACATGAAGATTCTTATTAAAAATTATATAATCGTACTTATATGTTTCTTTGTTGTTGCGGGAACGTCTATCAGTTACGTAAATGGCTCTGAAGGAAAGCAAGCTGAGGAAAGTGCTAAGTCTGAATCTATAGAACCAGAGAAGAAATATGAACTGATTGAAAAAACAAAGGATTACCTGACATCTCCGAAAGGAGCATTTCTCTATTATTGCAGTCCGTGCCACGGTACAGCAGCTAATGGAAAGGGTATCTACTTTACGATTGATCTTGAGCCCAGACCAACAGATTTGACGAACATAGAGTATATGGCAGCGCTGACGGATGGCTATCTACTGAACTTTGTGACAAACGGTTCAGCAGCAATGGAAAAATCAAAGCTGTGTCCTCCGTGGGGAGAAACTCTTGACGAAGATATGATAAAGGGCATTATAGGTTATCTGAGAAGCCTGACTATAGCAAAATCAAAAGAAGGTGGGGACGCTTCGGGCAAGGATGAGGCTGATGCTGCAAGTGTAGTAGGAGAAAAAGGAAAAGAAACCCCGCAGGCGGTTATATGGAGTGTTTTAGTCCTCTTGTGTGCTTTCTTTGCTTTCGGTGCAAAGAGGGAATGGAAGAAGTTGGCTAAAGAAGGGTCTTCAGAAAAAAAGTAACCATTAATGCAGGGAGTTGAAGTTGTATAAGAAAATATTCATACCTCTGGATAATTCAAAATATTCCAATTATTGTGAAGAACTAGCGGTATCCATCGCAAAGAAATCCAATTCTGAACTGATAGGAGGGCACGTTTACGCTGCCAGTCTACACCACAAGCGGTTCAAAGAGATGGAAGTTGGATTGCCTGAAAAATATAAAGAAGAAAGCGAACTCAAGAAACAGAGAGAATATCACAACTCTCTTATTGGTCGTGGACTTCGTATGATTTCCGATTCATATCTAGACAGCCTCGAAAAAAAGAGCCAAGAACAAAATATTCCTTTTGCAAGAAACATTCAGGAAGGCAAGAACTATATTCAGTTGGTAAAAGATATCAACAGCAATGATTATGATCTGGTGATTATTGGTGTCAGAGGACTTGGAGAGGTGCAAGAAGATGCGATAGGTAGTGTTTGTGAAAGAGTTGTCAGGCGAATTAATACAGATGTATTAATAGTAAAGAATAAAAAACCACTCGAAGGCAGAGTGATCGTAACAGTTGATGGTAGCGAGCAGTCTTTCAGGGCTGTCGAAATGGCATCTGACTTAGCTGTGAAATATAATCTGGAGTTAGAGGCAGTTTCTGTCTATGATCCGCATTATCATCATGTTGCCTTTAATGGAATTGCTAAGATCCTTTCCGGTGAAATAGGTGAAGTTTTCAAATCTGATGAGCAGGAAAAGCTGCATGAGGATGTTATAGATAAGGGGCTTGAAAAAATTTATCAAGGACACCTTGAAAGTGCGCTAAAAAAGGTAATGGAGTCGGGCATTAAATTAAAAACTACACTTCTTGAAGGTAAACCTTATGACCAGATATTAAAATATATAGACAAGGTTCAACCATCTCTTCTGGTTTTGGGTCGTACCGGCATACATGCTATAGACGGGTTGGACTTGGGAAGTGCAACGGAGAATATTTTGCGTAATGCCAAATGTAATGTCCTCATAACGAAGAGTAGACAGAAAGTAGAAATAAATCCATTTTATGAAGATGAGGAAATTGTTAAGAAAGAAATAATGAGAGAACAGGCAGGGGAAGAGACTGCCACAGCAGCAGCAGTTTCCTGGACTGATGATGCAAACACGTTAATCTCCAAGGTTCCTGCTTTTGTAAGGCCAATGGTTGTTGGTGAAGTTGAAAACTATGCCAGGACGAAAGGCAGTAGTGAGATTACGAAAGAGATAGTTGAAGAAGTTAAGTCTAAATGGGCTGACTCAATGAACTATTCTTGAGTACATAGATGTACCGTTTCTATAAATCATACCTTTTTGAAATCCATTAATTACAGAGCCTTGATTTCCAGGGTTATGTGATACCATCTGAGAGAACTAACAATAATTGATTATATGATTGTGTTACCTCAATTAAGTGACATACAATAAATATTGAATACTTGCTTTTGCTGTGTACCATGGTATTTTTTGAGTTGAGTTTATGTCATAGTTAATCTTATTGATACTGTCTAAATTAATTTAAAGGAGAATATAAGTCTCATGTTAGGAATCTCAACTGTTTGGAAGTCCGGAGAGTTTAAAGACGGGCAAAAGCTCATGGAGAGTCTTGCCGGACTTGGATTCAGGGAAATAGAGCTGGAATACAGGATTTCTGCAGATACATTCAACGGAATTAAACAATTCCTGAAAGAGACGAATAATGTAAAGATAGCCAGTATACACAACTTTTTTCCGATTCCTGATATCCATGCAACTGGGGGTGCTGATATATACCATTTTTCTGCAGAAGATGCAGATGAGAGATTTCTGGCTGTTAAGTATGCCATCAAGACCATTCAAATTGCTTCAGATCTTGGTGCCAGAGCTGTTGTTTTGCATCTGGGCAGGGTACTTATGGATACTCTGAGCCTGGAGCTTTACAGCTTACTTGATGCCGGTTTGTCAGGTTCTGACGAATATATAAGAAAGCGAGATGAGATCAGGATATTGAGGGACAGAAAGAAGGGAAAAACTCTTGATATGATGCTACTGAGTATGGACGAGATACAGGATGCAGCAGAGAAGTTTAATGTTAACATCGGTATAGAAAATAGATACTTCTTCGAAGAGTGTCCGAACTTTGATGAGATGGGTGTAATATTCGAGAAATTCGGAGGTGGACGTATCGGGTACTGGCATGATGCAGGGCACGCGCAGGTGCAGGAGAATTTGGGATTTGTTACTGTTAAAGATCTGCTAAGCGTTTGTGGCAAGTTCCTTGTCGGTTTTCACCTTCACGATGTAAATGGATATTCTGACCATTATGTGCCGGGGATAGGTGAGGTAGATTTCGAATTGTTAAAAGAATATATGAAGAAAGATACCATAAAGATACTGGAGATTCATCCAAGAGAAACTGAAAAAGATTTAATGGCCGGAGTAGATTTCCTGAAGAATATGGATTTTAAATAAAATCATACGCATGAGAAAGTTGATAATTTGTTTATATATCCTTTATGTTTTAATTATCACCTATTTTTCACTCACTCCAATAGAACACAAAATTTCTGAGAGTATATGGGGCAAAGCAGCACATTTTACTGCCTATCTGTTTCTTGTTATGTTTGTCAGGAAAGTACATAAAAGATTCAATTATTTAACTTGTGTAGTAATATGTTGTAGTTATTCGTTTGTTATATAATGTGTTCAGTATTTCATACCTGATAGAATGCTTGATCTATTAGATATGCTTGCAAATATACTGGGTACGCTACTGGACATGATTCTATATTATTTGATAATGGATAAGTGGTTAAGCAGTAGAAACGCTGTTACGGCAAATGCTATTGAATAAAGATATCGTGAAAGCTTTTTAATCCCCTCCTAACGAAGGGGGTATTGGGGAGGTTAAGACTTAAATGGTTTTTATATTTATTAAGACCTCATAAAATAATACCAATGGAATCAAATACAGGACGATACAATGGTTGTATACCTTCATATGGTGACGCTAGCTTTTGTGCTGCGGTAATGGATACAAATAGAGATAGCTGGCAAAGGCCTGATATTGTTAGCAGTCTGATCACTCGGCCAGACATGGTCGTAGTAGATCTTGGAGCAGGTACAGGATATTTTGCTGATCTCTTTTCAAGACAGTTGCCAGAAGGGAAGATTATTGCACTTGATCCTGAAGCATCACTGACTACGTGGATGGAAGAGCGGAAAAAGATGGATTATCTGGACAATGTATCCATTCATCAGATAAGAGGGGATGATCCGGGGCTTGATCAACTAAACGAAGAAATTAATCTGCTCTTCGTCGGATATACCTACTTTCACTTCGATGATCCGGTCACATATTTCCGCGAGAAAATCCATCCTTTTATTCAGGATAAAACTGTTGTTGCAATTGCCGATATGGCACCTGTACCAGGCCAGTCACGTCACACCGTTTCCACGCAACAGGTTATAACAGAAATGGCAGAAGCCGGTTTTAATCTTACGGACGAACCAACTACTCTTTATGACCAGTACCTGCTTATATTCAAAAAAACATCGCAGTAGGCGGCACTATTCTGACAAGTCCTTTCACTACATGTCATTTTGAGTGCAGCAAAGAATCTCTAGCCTAAACGCTCCTCCATCGATCTACTAAAAGAAATCTCCATGAGTACAGGGTTAAAAATGCGCAGCTCAAGATTCTTTTTACTGAAGCACAAAGCCTTCTTAAAAAGCTGCCAAACTGGAAGATAATGCATGTTCCCAGAGAGGAAAACAAAGAAGCGGATCTGCTGGCAAATAAAGGTGTAGAGAGGTCTATTTATAATAGGTAGACAAATTAAATTCCTGGCTTTCACTACTAATTACGTATATTTAGAAATTGATAAATGCCCAATTTGCACAACGCATGATTTAAAATTTATATTTGGAACTAAAGAAAAATATTTTCCAGGCCCAGAAAACGAAACATGTAAAAACAGGTTAAGCGAATACGAGGAGTTTGAAGTTTATGAATCAGCAAAAAGTATTATCGAAAATAAGATAAGAAATAAAAAATGTTAACAAAGAGATAGTCAATGACTCAAAATACACATGCGATCTAAGTCTCATTGCATGCCAAGCTCACGTATTATTCTTTCGCATGTTATCTCAGACGTTAAAAAGACGAAGTAGTAATAAGGCGTTGATAATTTTTTTAATGAATATACATGGAGGTATGTTAATGGCAAAAGCATTCAGTGTTGCTTCCTGGAATATTGAACATTTCTGGAAAAGCAAAAAAAAAGTAACAAACCTAAAAAGCCGATAGGGTCAATAGTAGATTATCTGGCATCTCAAAAAGTGGACATTGTTGCTGTTTATGAGGTAGTTGGAAAGATGGTATTCAACGAGGTGATGAAAAAAATGCCGGGCTACCAGTTTCATATTACAGAAGGGCCTCAAAGCCAGGAAATCTTGGTAGGAGTAAAGAAGAACATTTCATGTTTTTTTACACAGAAAATTACGTTTAAATCTGGCGCTTCGATATTGTCCATCAAGAAAAATGCTGAACTCCCGGCAATACCGATAGATCCTGCTTTAGCAATACTTGAATCTATGGGGCTTGAGCAGGCAAAGCCAAAAGAATTTTGTTTTTCTGGAAGATCTTAACACTATGGGAATGAATTTAACCTACAGTAAGAGAGACGTATCACCGGAGGAAGAAATAGGACGACTTGGCAAAAGACTGAACAGCAAGTATGTAGGTATGAAAATACTTTCGAAATCTATAGAAGAGACTTATTAACCAGTCTCACCATCAAAATATTCTGTAGGTAACTTAGATCACATTATAGTTGCTGATAATCTGGAATTTAAGCAGTTATATGGTGCCTCTGTATCCGTCAGTGGTTGTGTAGAAGCAGATAAGCCTTCAAAGAGAGATCACTGGGATAAAAAGTATTCTGATCACTCTTTGTTGTATTTTGAAGTGCAGGAGATCTGATTATTAAAAATGGTATTCGTATAATATGGATACTGACAGGAATAAAAAATAGGGACAGATATCCCTCTTTTTTATGTAGTAACTATAATAACTTTTATGTCAATATTAATACAATATGTATTAGCACAGAAAAGCCTTAGTAATATTGTTTGATTCCCCAAAAGGATGAACTCTTCTGGAACGACTCTTTAAGGTCAATTTCAACAATTATTCCCCAATCATACTCTGGAATCCAATCCCAGGTACCTAATACAAGCACTCCTCTGTAGTCCTTATATTCAGATTTGCAATATCCCTCGCCATTCATACATGATTTAATTGACTTTGTTAATTCGCCTGTCTCAGGAACAACACCTTTCAGTTCCAAAGTAGTTCTTTCCTTTATCATTCCCTTCCTTTTTAATGCAAACGCAAATGGTGATTCTGTGACTAAAACCCCATCTTTGTTTACAAGATATACATCCCCGCTTTTGCCAATTTCAGAACCACGCATGAGCTTGTTAAATTCCTCCATATTTATCCGGAGAACTACTACTCCTGCAAAATCCACAGCGCTATTCTTAATTTTAGCGGACACAAGCATTGTTGGCACTTCGCGTTTTGCTTTGATAGCTTTGTTCTCTGTAAATGCTCTTGCCAGTCTTATATCAGTGGTAAAGATATTATCTTCTTTTGCCTTGACGAAATAGTCTTCATTGGAAACGTCCTTTCCCAACATTCTTTTTTCAGTTGATAACTTTACAATGCCTTCAGAATTACATATAAAGATGTCCTTATAATCATATTCATCCCGGAGGAACTCCAAATAGCTGGAGGCCATAACATATTCATCAATTGATGAAACACCCTTTGTATATTGAAAAGTTTGTGGTTTATGAGCGATTGACAATGCATTATTCTTATACGTATTCATGCGGCTCTTTATAAAACCGATCTGCTGACGCATAAATCCACGCAGATTTTTAATGGAGGTAAACTGGAAATATTCTCGTATGTCTTGACAGGCTTCAGCCAGA
>MDTC01017330.1_pt1 | contig 11703 bp, 11 predicted proteins | sample 811181 | NCBI WGS metagenome assembly MDTC01 (sample SAMN05326644, study PRJNA326480) | marine metagenome | isolation source: seawater | place: Pacific Ocean: North | collected 2011 | reverse complement strand
GTGGCGGGATGCGCAAGCGCGGCGGATTGGCTCGAGCCATGTCCCTCGATCCTGAAATTCTTTTTTTTGACGAACCTTCCGCCGGTCTTGATCCGCTTAGCTCGAGACGATTGGACGACCTAATACTTGAGCTGAAGGAGACTTTGGGCATAACTTTTATTGTGGTGACGCACGAACTTCCCAGCATTTTTGCCATTGCCGATGACTCCATATTCTTAGATGCGGAGTCCAAGACTCTTTTAGCTTGCGGTCATCCGGCAACTCTCAGGGATGAATGCTCTGAGGACAAGGTGAGACACTTCCTTTTGAGACAATCGAACTTCTCTTAACTCTAGCGTTGCGACCAGATCTTTCTTACTATTAATTTAATAAAGTGAAGAGAAAAGGACATGCTACTCTTGTGGGTGCTTTTGTCGTTGGGGCTTTTGCAGTCTTTGCCGGCTTTGTAGTGTTTACAGGAGGTTTGACCAGTCTGCGGGATAAAAACGAACGATTTGTGCTCGTATTTCGTGAGAATATTTATGGTCTCAAGGAAGGAGGTAAGGTCACGCTGAACGGTGTTCGCATTGGTCGAGTTGAACGCTTTTTCCTAGGTGCTGCCGAGCAGGACGCCCCTGTTCCGATCCTTGTTGAAATCGATCGGAGGCTCGTTTTGCGTCACATGGATGAAAGAGGTAACGAACTGTTTGATTCCGATGGTAAATTTCGGGACGACGTTCTGCCACGCATCCAAGGACAGCTTGTTCAGGAAAGCTTTGTCACGGGCATACAGTATATCAATCTGGAGTACCATTCATTGCAAGTTGATGCGAATATGACTACTCGGCATGGATACCCGCAGATTGTGACCCAAGCATCAACTATGGAACAACTAAGTGAAAACTTAGATCCTGAGTACATCGGAAAGCAGCTTACCAGCCTGTTGAAAACAGCAAACCAAAGGTTGGAGGAACTGAATGTCATTGCCATTAAGGATTCCTTCACCTCGTCATCTCAGCAGTTCGATGTTTTCATCGATGAATTCAGTAAAAATTTCGTTCCCCTCGGACCGAAAATAGGAGTCGCCTCCGATGAAGCCACCCAGACGATGGCGGAATTAAAAAAACTGTCGCTCTCGCTCAATGAAATGCTGGATCCCTCATCCGATTTTCGTTTTGGCTTTGGCGAGACGCTGCACGAGATTTCTGCCAGCATGAAGGCTATCAAAAACCTTGCCGAACTTCTCGAGCGTAATCCTCAATCGATAATCAGAGGAAAGGGCGATGACCAACAATGAAGTCCAAAACGGTTAGTATTGTTATTTTCATTTCTCTAATAATCTTAGGCGCCTGTGTCAGCGTGGTGCCCGAGTCAACCCACGTCGAACCAACGAATTATTTACTCACTTCCGTTGACTCCAATCTATCCTCCACCGATTCGGACTTCCTGAACGGTATGTCTTTTTATGTTCGGCAGGTAGAGCTAGCTCCTTATCTGGAAGCGAATGGATTGGTTTCGCGTACCGAGTCTCATAAGGTTGCGTTTTCCAACTTGCATCGCTGGGGAGAACCGCTCGACGAAGGAATCGCTCGCGTTGTGGCTAAAAACCTATCAACCATCCTTGGGACGCTTAACTATTCTGCATATCCTCACCGCCAGAAACCCAAGTGCGACTTGGAGATCGGTTTGCATCTAGAACGTTTTGAGAAAGTTTCAGGAGCAAAAGTGACTCTAGTCGGGACATGGCAACTTTTTCGTGACAATCAGCAAGTTGATATCGAATCCTTGGCTGAAGTAATCAAATTTTCATCATCTGTCACTGATCTTGATAAAAGTTCCCAGGTCGCGGCTCTTAGCCTAACGTTGGAAAAAGTTTCCGAACATATTGCCGTCCAGTTGGTCCGACGCTTGAAGACTGAATGATTCGGGGTTCGAAGCTAAGCTTGTTTTTTTCTTAAGAATTTTTAATGGCTGTATTCTTCACGGTAGCGGTTATCCTGCTTGGAATTTGTGCAGTGATTTTTATCTATCTGCATACGCGTTCCAAAGACACGGAACGTTTAGACGCGGAAATGAACGAAGATTTCTCAGAAGAATTTGAACTCGATATTCAGGGGCAACCTTCTGATAAAGGCATGGAAGAGATGGTCGAGTGGTTGGAGGATGACCTGAGAGACAACCGCCTCGGTGAATCGGAGGAAATTGAAAGTTTTCAAGAACTCCCTCGAGCTCAAAGCAATTAAACTGCATGATTTTCTTTCATTTGAAAATCGTATTTGCTCAATGAAAACTCCTTGCCGTTTCGTCCAATCAGGTTTTCTACATCGTTTCGGTGACCTTCGATTTAAAATAGAGTGGTTCTCACCCTTTTTTCTGGAATCTTGCTTGTTCCATGTCTAATCTGATTGTTAAATCCATGAAATACTCAATGAAGTTTCTTAGTTGTTTTCTCGTAACTATTTTCAGTTTCTCTGCTCAGGCAGAGAATTGGGCCAACTGGCGCGGGCCGAATCACGATGGTTCTGCCTCCTCGTCAAAACCAGTTCCTGTGAAGTTCGATGCCAAGGACCGTGTGAAGTGGAAAATTCCTCTTCCCGGTGCCTCATCGGGGACGCCGATAGTCTGGGATAACCGCGTCTTCATATCTTCCATTCGAATTTCAGACGCAAAAACCGGGACCGGGCAACTACTTGCCATATGCGTGGATCGGTCAACTGGAAAAATTCTTTGGGAGCAAAACGCAGGAAGTGGCTACCGACCAGGAAAAGGAGACGGATTTGATTATCAACTGGATTCCAAGGCAACCTATGCTAACGCTTCTCCTGTAACCGATGGTAACCTCGTGGTGTTTTCATACGGTAATGGTGATTTGGTTGCCTATGATATGGGAGGTGTGGAACTTTGGCGCCGCAACATTCAAAAAGATTATGGAGACTTCTGTTTTCAGTGGACTTTTTCCGCATCCGTCACCCTTCACGCAGGGAAATTATATCTTCCCGTGCTCCAAAGGAACGAGCCTGTCCACGGGAGAGGCAAACCTAACGCTCCTTCATTTATTCTCTGTATGAATCCCCATACTGGCAAAACCATTTGGCAGCATCAGCGACACTCGGATGCCATTAAGGAATCACTCGAGTCCTTTGGCACTATTATCCCTCACAAAGGTCAATTACTGGTTGCAGGCGGAGATGTTCTCACTGGGCATGACCCCGCTACCGGCAATGAAATATGGCGTTGGGGTACATGGAATCCAAGCCACAAGCAACAATGGTGGCGCTTAGTTCCTTCTCCTGTGGCAGGTTCGGGCGTGGTCCTTGCATGCGCTCCCAAGAAAGCACCTGTCTATGCGGTCAAACTAGGTCTCACCAGCACCAGATCGGGTAAAGACGACTTAGCTTGGGAAAGTTCAGCCAATCCCCAAATTACCTCCGACGTACCCACTCCACTCTTTTATGGAGAAAAGTTCTTTGTACTCAGCGATCTCAAGAAAACTTTATCTTGCATCCAACCTAACAGCGGCAAGGTCGAGTGGTCTACGGTGTTGCCGGGCAAGTACAAGTGGCGAGCTTCTCCAACTGCTGCTTCCGGAAAAATCTATACGATGAACCATAACGGTGAGGTTGTCGTGGTAGATGCCAAAGACGGTTCCATTCTTCACTCCGCGAAAATGGGCAAAAACTACGACGACAACACCAGAGCCTCGATTGCTATTTCGGACGGTCAATTGTTTATCCGTACCAACGAAAATTTGTATTGCATTCATTAGCATAAATTTAGATATTGTTTCCCTTTTTAATTTTCCCATCCACCACACCCGCGCCGGGCGGTACCCGCCAACACCGCCGCCCGGCGCTTTTTTTTGCCTAGATTGCTTTCCCGTTTTTTTGTCATGTTAAAAAGCATGTCCTGCTTTTATGCCATATCTAGAATGAGAATTGGTTTTCTCGCTTTCCTCCTTCTCGTTTCTGCTCTGGTGTTCTCGACCGCTCAAGATAAGAACATTAATGACTACAGCTCTCTGGAAAATCGGGCTCGATCATTATCCCAGAGGCTTAATGCCCACGAAGCCTTGATAGCCGAAATTCTCTCAAGACCAGACCCAATTAGCCCAAAACCATCGACACCCACACCGCCATCCCCGCAAATTGACCCACCTGCTTCCCAATCTTTAGAGTCGGTGGCTCCTCCTGGATTCATGCCCGGCGGACGCCTTCCTGCACCTCAATACGACCAGTCTCAGGATTCTGATACATCAACGCCAACTCCTGTCTCTCAATGGGAGCAACCCGATGTTTCATTGCGGAACAACGGATACTATCTAGGTCTCATCGGAGCCAGTGTACTGCCACTGGACGGAGCCGTCCGATGGGGTGGTGGGATGGGAGGCGCCTCCATGCAGTTCGAAAAAGGGTACCTTGCTGGTGTGTTGATGGGGCGCGATTTCGGTTTTATTCGAGTAGAGAGTGAACATAATACCATCCATTACGACCAAAAGAATGGCTCTGGTTCAGCTGCAGTTCATCCTGTTCTTTTTCGATGTATCTTTGAAAAAGAGATAGGTGATCGTGTTGACTTGCGTGCAGGCATTGGCTCAGGAATCTCACTTGCCCAGTTGAATTATGCTGGAAAAGTATTCGGTGGCATGAGCTTTTGTTACGACTTTCTCTTGGGCGCAGGCATTCGCCTAAACGAAGCTTTGGCATTGAACTTAGACTACCGCTACTTTCTGACGGCAGCCAGCGAAGACTTCAAGCGACTCCAAAGTAATCTTCTCACTGCAAGTCTGCAGTTCGACTTGTAAGTATAATCAGATGTCGACCGTTTCGGATCGACTCGGTATTCATTTTTTTCTTTCGTTGCTTATTCGGTTTTTGATTTAGTGGCGAAAAGGCTTTTCGTAATATGTTTCAAGCGCGATAGTTTTAATTGCTATGAGAAGAATTGATTGTCACGTACACCTTGTCGGGGATGGTTCCTCTGGTACCGGTTGTCGGTTTCGTACTCCCAATTTATTGCGTTCTCTTGCCGCTCGTTATTTGCTCCGCACTACGGGGTTGCCCACATCTGTTCTGCAGGGAGGTCTGGATGAGGCTTATGTGGCGAAACTGTTGTCATCCGTTAAAGCTTCCTCGATCGATGCTGCGGTTCTTCTTGCAATGGATATGCCTCGGTCTGATGAAGGACAAGTTCTGGAGAAAGAGTCGAACTTTTACGTACCCAACGAAAGGGTGTTGGAACTTGGGGTCGAGTATGAGGAGTTCATACCGGCATGTTCTATTCACCCAGGTCGACCCGATGCGATGGATGAATTGGAGAAGTGCATCGCGGGAGGGGCAAAAGTGATGAAACTCCTTCCCAATTGTCACAATGCGAATTGCTCCGATCCAGCTTTTCGGCCTTTCTGGGAACGCATGGCAAAGGCTAACATGGCATTTCTTGCTCATACTGGAGGTGAATACACAATTCCTGTTCTAAACAAGGCATACGCTGATCCGAGAGTATTGCATTTGCCAGCCGAATGCGGAGTTACAACAATCGCCGCTCACGGAGCAGGACGAAGTGGTCTGATCGATCCGGACTACACCTGCGAACTAATCAAGATGTTTTCAAATTATCCCAATTTATTTGCCGACAATAGTGCTCTCGCCACCCCAAATCGTTGGCGGACAATCAAGAAATTGCTACCCCGTGAGGTTTGCTCTCGAGTTCTCCATGGGAGCGATTACCCTGTTCCTTCGGGCGGCTTTGGCCCTTGGGTTGGTCGTCTGCTAAAGTGGAGACACTTCCGGACAATATCCCGAGAACCAAATACCATCGAAAGAGATGCCTTGCTCAAGAAAGCAATCGGTTTCCCCGAAGAAACTTTCACTAAACTGGACGGCTTGTTGTCGGATTAGCTTTTCTTCCGTTGGAGTCGGGCGGAAATTGACCTAAGAGGAGCAATTCCCTCCTCCGCAACACTCGTCTCCACCCATGGGATGACCGTGTTCGAGTTCTTGTTCGGTCGCGTTGCGGACGTCGCGAATAGTTGCTTCAAAAGAAATTGTTTTCCCCGCCATGGGATGATTCCGGTCCAGAGTGACGTGCGTGTCCGTAACATCTTGAACAAATATGCTCTCGGGCCGGCCATCCGGTCCTGGGACCTCGAATTGGCTGCCTTTGACAAAGTTCATATCATTGGAGAACTTTGACCGCTCAATAGTTTCCACGAGTTCATCGCTTCGCTCCCCAAAAGCTTCGTCGGGAGACAACTTCAGTTTGATTAATTCGCCGATCTCTTTGTCTGCCAAAGCACATTCGATCGCAGGCATCAACGCTCCATGGCCAAAGAGAAAGCCTGTCGGACTGGTTTCTCGAGTGTCCTCCAGAGTTTCATTCTCACCGTTTTTCATCAGGTAGTTGATGAACACGACCTTGTTTTTCTCAATCTTCATTTGAGTAGCGTAACTTTAAAGAAAAGGTAAGCAATTGATAAAAGCACTATGAAAGGAGTTTCCCTAGAATGCGGGGCAGGGGGGACTCGGCGTAAAACTTAGTGGAGGTACCTTGATACTTGAAATCAAGCTCAATCGATATTGCGTGGAGGCAAAGTCGTTCGACTCGGGACGCTCGGGCGATTTTTCTGTTCAAGGCGAAGTCGCCATAGATTCGGTCGCCCACTATCGGGAATCCTCGTGTTGACGCTTGCACTCGCAATTGATGCGTGCGACCGGTGACGGGTTCCAAGCGGACCAATGACAATCCCAGTCGACCAACTCTCCTACGTTCGAAGGTTACCTTCGCGAGGGCTTCTTGTCCCCGGCCGGTCTTTACTCTCAGGTTTCCGCCTTCGCGAACTTCCTCCAGTCGATCCTTCCAGTGGCCGTCCTTCGCTTTCCCTTTTTCTCGAACTATGGCGTAGTAAGTTTTGTGAGTCTCCCGTTCAGCGAAGCTTTTTCTCAAGGAGGCGGCGAGCTCGGCAGAAAAGGTGGCCAGCAAGACTCCCGAGGTAGGCGAATCTAGACGATGAACGAGATGAAGGGAGCGCTCGACTCCGGTGTCGTCCATCCAAGCATAGCGTTCCTCTTCAAAATCGTACTCTGCCCTAAGAAGCGTTCGGGCCTTCTTGTCGTTCTTGCGATTCGGATGCGTCAGCACGCCAACCGGTTTATCGATGGCAACGAGTCCGAACGGATGGTAGTCCAGAATCTTGGCATCCCGATCAAGGGGCAGATCCTCTAACTCGGAAAAGGACCTCGTCATCTGTAGAGAAAATTAATGGTCACCTCATCCGAGGTTCCAAAGTCCTCTATCATTTTTGCGCTCCATTTTCCAAATGGTTCTCTCGAGACGATGGCTTGTCGACAAATCTCCACAGATACCGACTCACCATTCCCGTGGAGTCGATGCAGTTTATGAATCCGACCGTCTGAATCCAAGGTGAAACGCAAGGTGACCTTTGGCGGCAGCCTGTCCCTTCTAAGGAATTGGCGAGAACCATGTGCTAACTGCGCCCATTGATCCTCGATCGCTTGAAGCATTTCTTGAACATATGCACCGTAAGGATGGAGGCGGCACTCGATGGCGACCTTGCCGAGGCGTGGAGCATTCGCAACGGTGCTCATAATCGGTCCTCGAATCAAATCTGCAGAAATTCTTGGCCTGGGACGCGGAGTATGTTTGGGCTTAGGTCTAGCGGTAGGTTGTTCGAGTGCGGCGATCAAGGTCTTGTCCGGAATGTCCGTGAGTACCAGTTGTCGGCGACTATCGGTGTCATTCTCTTTGGCTTCCACTTTCTTAACAGTCTTTCCTTCGTCGTTATCCACTTTTTCCAGTTCCAATCGAGCTTCAGGTGGATTGGCTGTGTCCTCATCCTTGCCAACGGGAGACCCTCTCTCGAAATCCTTGGCTATTTGGGGATCGACTGCAACCGAGGGCGGAGGCTCTGCAAGCGCGACGGGATCACCGTCAGGCACGATTTTCTGGGAGTTCGGTTTATCTCCTTCGATTTTTGGCGTTTCTGAAGCACTTTCAGAGGCGACCTCCTCGGCTTGGGCGGCTTGTTGTTCGCGAAAAGAGAAATTATCTGTTTCGTCGGGTGGGTTTTCGGGTGCATCGGGGTTGGCTTCCACGAAACGAGGTTTGATGGATCGCGAAAGATATACGGGATCCCATGTTACTTCCACCTCTCTGGCAACTTCGCGGGATGATGACACCAACCGAGACTCTTTCGGTAGTAATTGTGCCAGCAATTCCGGAGCTACTAGGTAAGCGATCAAGGCCGCCATCAAACCGGCGGAAAAGGCTAGGGGGTCGCCCGAGCGTGGAGGGACACGCAATTTTTTTGTATTCACGAGGAATTAAAATAACTCGTAAAGCAAGTTGAATCAATACCCTTAGACGTCGCAGACTTCGGCCGCGTGACGCAAGGCGAGGGACTTGTCTTGCCATGTAGGAATAAATTCCTGGGCAACGTAACCGTCATAACCCGTTTCGACTATGGCACGCATCACTGCAGGATAATTAATCTCTTGAGTGTCGTCCAGTTCGGCTCTGCCGGGGTTGCCTGCGGTATGGTAATGGCCTATGATATCCTTGTATTCGCGAATGCGACGAATGACGTCACCATTCATAATCTGAACGTGATAGACATCGAAGAGCAGCTTGAAACTCGGTGATCCGATTTTTTCAATCATCTTGGCGCAATGGTCGACGTCATCCCCGAAATATCCGGGATGTCCCTTCATGGGATGTGTGTCGTCGCGAGAATTAAGATGCTCCAGACAGAGTGTGATCTTATTCTTTTCTGCCAGCGGTAATACTTTTTTCCAGAGTGTGATGCAGTTTTTCTCGGCTTGAGCATCATCGATTCCGTCCGCCTTCATGCCGGTGAAGGTAATGACACGCTTGTATCCTGACTCTGCGCAAAACTCGATCGCGTCGGTAAGCTTTTTGATGCACTCATCGCGATTGGTTGGATCTACGGGCCCCTTTTTGAATGAGTGACTTCCGACCAAGGAAACGTCCATTCCGAGCTCGCGTACCAGAGGGTAGTGATTTCGTGAGATACCTTCCATCGCAACTAATCCGACATCCTTGCAAAGCTTCGCCAGTTCGGGGGTAGGCATCGGATTGAAGGTCCATCCCATAATGGACTGCTTGATCCTGCCATTCTTTATACGATACTTGGGATTAGCTTTCTTCTTGGCCATTTGGGCCTGAGAAGTGACGGCAGCGAGACTAATTCCCGCAGCAGTCGCGGCGGCAGTCTTCAGAGCGGTACGGCGATTGAGTTTCATTTGAATAATTTGTCGTAGGTTTGATAAGCTCCGACCAGTAAGAAGCCGGCGAAGGAAAGCCAAAGAAAGAAATCCCAAGTTTTACTTGGTTCGAGACGTTTGTCGCAACGTTTGTAACGAAAATAGAGAACTGCGAATCCGATCATCGGCAACATGATGGCCTGCATTGTTCCGGAAATGAGGACCAGAACCACGGGCCTAGGAAAAAAGACATAGCAAAGTACGCTAAGGATTGGCAGGACGACCCCCATCCATTTTAGTCCGCGTTGCCGAGCGGATTCATCTAGATCTAGAACTCCCGACACTTTTGTCACGTCCACCGCCAGACGACCTTGGGCTGCGATCGCGACGTAAAAGGTGGAGAACAGCACGGCGAAGGCTCCAAACAAAAACAAGTTCTGGGCGATATCACCGAAGACCGGCTGGTACATTGCGGACAGGGTTTGAATCATTTCCGAACCCTCGGGAATAAGGTTGGAGCGCCCAAGTACGGCCGCTCCCAGCAAATAAAAAGCGATTGTACAAAAGGTGTAGACGATCATGGCTCCCCAAGAGTCCCAGTGCATGACTTTCATCCACCCCTTAGCACGTTTGGCCCAAGCATCGGAGTCCTCTCGTTTACCGACGTATTTGCCATAGCCTTTCTCCAAGCACCAGTAGGGGTAGGCCAACAGTTCGGCCGCACCCACTCCGATTATGCCGAAGGTGGCGAGGGCAGTGACGAGCGGATTTCCTCCATCCTTCCCTTCGGGGAATCCGAAGGAGAGACCACGCCGTAACTCCTCTGCAGTCACCGCCCATTTGTCATAGCTCTGGAGAGCGAATAGGTTTGCAATTGTGATTAGAGTGAAACTGGCTACTAAAAATACCGAGAATCTTTCAATGAAGCTAAACTTACCCCAAACGAGAAGGGAAATTGCTGCCAGCGTAAGGAATAAGGACCAGTAAACATCGTCTTTAGCTTTGGGAACATCACCTGCTGCCTCCATTTCGTTTTTGGCAACTGCAATCTCGGATTGGAGCTTCTCGCGTTCCTCCGATGGGCCAGAAGCCGAAAGATTTCTCAGTTCCGCTTTTTTTACGTCGAGTTGAATCCTCTTGGCTACGTGTTCGTTGTATGTTCGGCCTTCCTCGGTCAAGGGGACACTTATAGCCATGGCTTGGCCAACTCCTCCGACGATTCCGCCTTGTTGGCCCAGAATAGCCAACATCATGACAAACCAATAGAGCAATATCCAGTTGGCATTTGCGTGACGCTTACCGATGGCAAACTTCAATCGTGGGCCTGGGACTTCGTTAAGCGCCGCCAATGTGGTCTTACCATTCGTTATAGCGTAACGCCCCAGTTCGATCTGGGCGAACACCTTGATGATGCAACCGATTATTATGAGCCAAAGAAAGTCGAAATGGGCTTCGGCACCGGTTCTCGTCGTGGCGATCAATTCACCCGAGCCCACGATGGAACCGGCGAGGATCAAACCCGGACCGACGTTCCGCAGGATTCCTGCCGTCGTAGTCGGAGCATCCCGAACTTCGGATTTTCCTGCTGAATCAGTATCGTTCATCATTTGTTTTTCGTTCCGGGTTCTGGGATGCCCTAGTAGCGTATCATCGCCATTCGTCCGCCCATTTAGAGGTCTTGTAATGACTTCGGATACGCCATTCTCTCAGGTTGTTCAACAAGCTTTCTTTGGTATCCGAATGATTGGGATCATCCCATAGGTTGAGGTACTCCTCAGGATCATTAACCAGATCGAAAAGTTGTCCGAACGGTTCATCCATAAAGTGAACGAGCTTCCAGTCTTTGCTCCGAATCATAGTCATGAATTCGGAGTCGGTAAATATCAGGTCCTTGGCTTGCTCGGCATATAGATAATCACGACCTTTCCAGGTCGGATTTCCTTCAAGTGCCGGTAGAATGCTCCGTGCTTCAATGGTTTCCGGCAACTTCGCGCCTGCTAATTCGAGAATAGCCGGCCCGAGATCCATAAGCTGTACGAGATCCTCGACCTTCCGACCGCCCTTGAAAAGACTTGGAGCATAAACGATCAGGGGAACTCGAGTAATCTGCTCGTACATCGTCCACTTCTGGCTGTGTCCGTGATCCGTTAGGTTGTCGCCATGATCACTGGCAAATACAATCACGGTATTTTCCAGTTCCCCTTTTTCCTCCAACGCTTTTATTATCGCCCCCACCTTTTCATCGATCATGGTTACGTTTGCCAGATAGTGGGCTCGTTGTCTTCGGCGCTGCTCCTCGGTCGGGTTAAGCATGTGAACGACGGAGTCGTGATCAATCTCCGCGTTGTGCACGCGCATGGCCTTGAGTGGTGGCGGTTGTCCATCGAGGTCCTCTTGCGTTACGGGGTCGAGAGGAATCTCCGCTTCCTCGTAGAGATCAAGAAAGCGCGGAACAGGGTCGTACGGGGGGTGTGGTCCCGGAAAG
>MDTC01259374.1_pt1 | contig 11705 bp, 8 predicted proteins | sample 811181 | NCBI WGS metagenome assembly MDTC01 (sample SAMN05326644, study PRJNA326480) | marine metagenome | isolation source: seawater | place: Pacific Ocean: North | collected 2011 | reverse complement strand
TCTCCAAATGAAAAATTACCCAGCATTTGAAAAAAAGTATGGTGTCTTGGAGTATACCCCACATTTTCTAAATCATTATGTTTTCCTCCAGCCCTAACACATTTCTGTGATGTAACTGCTTTTTTAGAGATAGGAGGGTTTTCAACGCCAGTAAAAATATTTTTAAATTGGACCATTCCTGCATTAGTGAATAGCAATGAGTCATCATTTGTAGGAACTAGCGGTGATGAAGCAATAATATCATGATTTTTTGTAGAAAAAAAATTTAAAAATTCTTTCCTTATATCTGTTAATGATATTTTTGTCATGAATTTAGTTTATATAACTTAATTCTCTAGAGCAATCTTTTCATCTTCAACAGTTTTATTTTTACCTCTAATTAAATCTTCTATTTCATTAGAAATTTCGTTATTTTCCAATAAGTATTTTTTAGCATTTTCTCTTCCTTGCCCTATTCTTTCTCCTTTGTAGCTATACCAAGAACCAGACTTTTCCACTATTCCTGATAGCACTCCTAAATCTATTATTTCTCCTTCTTTAGAAATTCCTTCTCCGTAAAGAATATCAAATTCTACTACCTTAAAAGGAGGTGCTACTTTATTTTTTACCACTTTAACTCTTGTTTGGTTTCCTATAATTTGATCCTTATCTTTAATTTGCCCAATCCTCCTTATATCAAGTCTTACAGAGGAATAAAATTTCAAGGCATTTCCTCCTGTTGTAGTTTCAGGGCTTCCAAACATTATGCCTATTTTCATTCTAATTTGGTTAATAAATATTACCATTGCATTAGTTTTTGCTATAGAAGAAGTTAATTTTCTTAAAGCCTGACTCATTAACCTCGCTTGCAATCCTACATGAGTATCACCCATGTCACCCTCTAGTTCAGCTTTAGGAACTAAGGCCGCAACACTATCTATTACTAAGACATCGACAGCTCCAGATTTGACCAATGTGTCTGCTATTTCTAGTGCTTGTTCCCCTGCATCAGGTTGAGATACTAATAGTTTATCAACGTCAACTCCTAGATTTTTTGCGTAGACGGGGTCCAAAGCGTGCTCAGCATCAATAAAAGCACAAATTCCATCTTTTTTTTGAGCACTTGCTACTACTTGAAGTGCAAGAGTTGTTTTTCCAGAACTTTCTGGGCCGTAAATTTCAACAATCCTTCCTTTTGGAAGACCACCTATGCCCAAAGCAATGTCCAATCCTAGTGATCCAGTAGATATTTCTTCAATATCAATAGTTTTGTTATCACCTAAGCGCATGATAGAACCTGTTCCATATTCTCTTTCTATTAAACCTAGAGCACTTTCTAAGGCCTTTGTTTTATTATCTTCACTCATAATGTTCTTTCTATGTTCTAAATATGTTCTCTATATGTATATTACAGTTATAAAATAATTTCAACTTTAAATTCAATATTCAGTATAGTAGACTTTTTAAGTCCTGCAATAAGATATCAAAAATAGTTTGTAATTTTTATTCCTAAATAGTTGTCTCTTCTAAAACTATAAAGAGTATCCTTATTATTTACGGACCAATGTGAGGTATAATTTGCAGCTAATCTAACAGATTCCATAATGCGTGTACTGATTTCCAAACTTCCTGTATTTCCATCTCCATTTAAATCTAAGGTTAAGGTTTGAGTAATTTCTGTTCCCTCTACATCATTAAGGTTGATTCTAGTTCCTAAAAATAAATCATTTTGAAATATATCTGTAGAATTACTACCTCTATCATCATTGCTATATTCAGCAAATATGTTTAAATCCCATACTTTATCAAAAACTCTAGTAATTACATACTCAAATCCAGTTATATAGGAGTAAAAATTTTCTCTTTCATATTTTGCATTTTTTTGACCATTTCTTTTGATGCCCTCAAATTTAAATATTATTGGTCCATAAATTTTTTGAAAAAATGAACCTAGTTGCGTAATTCTTTCATGGCCAGGAAAATATTTTATTTGGCTATCTTCTAATTTTGGTAAAGTAGAGCTGCTTCTTGAAGTTCCTCTAAAAAATTGCAGAGATATATCAGATTCACCATAACTATTATGCCATTTAACTGCCCAACTAGGAACCTTTCTACCTGCGCCGCCTTCATAAGTAGTATCATAATTTTGCGTAGGTAAATTTAATCTCAATCTACCTTTTTTTCCTATTTTTGTAGGTTCATGAAATAAAGGCATATATATAAGGTCGAAAAAGCCAATTTTATCATTTATGTAAGAGTAGGAAATTAAAGATTGGCCTAATTTAGATTTATCTTCTCCTGAAGAATCATCTGGACTATTAATTATATCAACTAAGTTTTTTAATTCTGTTACACCCCAAAATACTTTGTCTTTTCCTACTTTAAACTCACTGTAATCATTAAAGTATAAAAAATATGCTTGAGATATATCAAATAGACTTCTTTCTTTATCATGATGATCATATCTGTACTTTGGTTCTATTAGAACATTTATATTTTTATAAGGTTCAATAAAAAGTTCTGATTTTAAATTTACTGCATAAGTATTTTTTTGATATTCATAAGCATTTTCCTTATGAAAAATTCTAGTCTCAAAAGTTTTTTCATTATTTAATTCCCAATATATTTCATCAGAATTACATATAAAAGGAAAAGTGATTAAGAATAAAAAAAAAAAAAATTCATAAACTATCTTACCCTTGAAAGAGATTTTTGATTGAAATCTCTTTCAGAAAGACCTACTTTAAATTTAATTTCTTCTACAAGTAAGTCAGTGGACTTTCCGGTTTGGTGATTTATCATTTTATAAGAACTTGGTCTCCAAAACTTATCTAAATAAATTTTATAGTCTCCAAATGTAAGAGTTTTTAGTAATGCTTTCTTTCTGTCATAAAATTCTATCTTCCATACTTTATGAGCAGGAGTATCATCTAACCATAAAGTTTGATAACTATAACCAGAGCTTTTTTCAACTGGAACACGAGTTATCACATGACACGACAATTCCTCTTTATTAGGACAGGGCTCCTCCTTGATATATTTTCTGTTAGTGTACTTTTCAAGTTCTTGACTTCCTAAATCTTCATAAGCAAACTCTGAACCAACAAAAGATCCTGACCTATTTTCTGACGTTATTCTTTTTACTCTTTTTAAAGCTGGAAGATATAGCCATTGATCATCGGGCCCTACCTTATGAGAAAAAGTTAAAGTTGCAGTACCTTTTACATCTTTAGGGCTATCAAAAATAAATAATGTTTTATCACCATCGTCTGTTACCTCTAGTGTTTTCCCTCTAAAATATCGAATGGTTTCTTCTCCTTGCTTATTTCTCAAGGTCATCGTTTGATTGGATATAAAGTCATTAAAACCTTTATCATAATTATAAGCATCAGTAGAAATTTTCAAAGCTTTCTTGTCTTCTTCAGATGCTTCAATTAAGTTATTACTTAAAGAAGAAATTAAGAATATTGATAAGATAAAATATTTATATTTTTGCAAAGTTTTTTTCATTTATAACTCCTAAGTTTTTTGTTTTATTTTAGGCAAAGAATTTTTTAAAAGATTAAATTTTTCAAGTGTTATTAATAGTGTAGGTAGAAAAAATAAATCTATAAAAAGAGCTATAGCTATTGTTATTGCTGTCAGCAAAGCCATATCTGAATTAACCTTAAACCCAGACAATGATAGAATTCCAAAGCCTGCAACTAAAGCAATAGTTGTTGTTGTAAGAGCAAAACCAACATTTTTAAAGGCGTATCTAGTTGCATCCTCAGGGCTCAGTTTTTCTTCTCTTATTCCTCTGAGATATTTACTCAAATAATGAACTGTATCATCAACTACAATTCCGAGAGTCATAGCTGCAACAACTGATAATGCTACACCAACTTCTCCATATAAGTACCCCCATAAACCAAATCCTACAGCAGCAGGAAATAAATTTGGTATGAGACTTAAAATCCCCATTCTGAAACTTTTTAGTGCAATCACCAATAAAAACGAGATAAGAATTAAAGCAGCAGTTGTCCCTACTAGCATAGAGTCAATATTCCTTTTTGAAAAATGAGAAAATATCATTGATAGTCCTGTCCCATTAGTTTTAAATTCTGGAATCTCTTTTTTAAAATATTCCTGAATAATAGCATCTAACTCTCTAACATCGTCATTAGAGGCTTGTTTAATGTTAACAGTTAATCTGGTTGAAGATTTATTTACATTAATTCTGTTATTTAAATCTAATCCAAATGGAACAGATAATTCATACAAAAGTAAATATTGTGCAGCTAGCTCTCTATTTTCAGGAATAGCATAAAACTTTTCATCGTCTCTATTCATAGCTTTGTTTAATCTTTTTATTGTATCTGATACAGTTGTAACATGGTTAACATTTGGCTCTTCTCTAATTCTTTCTGCCAATTTATCTAATTTTGCCCAATATTCAGGACTATTAATACCATCAGCTTCTCCGGAAGGAATGGAATATTCAATGGTATTTAATCCGGTTAAATTTTCTTCGAAATAATCTGAGTGTGTTCTAATTTCAAATCTTTTATCAAAATACTTAGTCCAAGTATCATCTAATTTTATTTGAGTGATTCCAAAAGATAAAATTACGATAATTAAACCATTAGATATCAATAGGGTTTTTCTATTTCTTATTACAAAATCACTAAGCTTGCTCATAAAGTTTTCAGCTTTAGAATAACCAGTTTTTTCAACCTTTGAAGGTATTATAACTAGTAAAGCAGGCAGAGTAACAACTGCATGAAAAAAAAGAACTAGGTTTCCAAAAGACATCATATAACCTAATTGCCTGAAAGGAGGTGCTTCAGAAAAATGCATAGTTAAAAACCCAATAGCAGTTGTAATTGCCGTCATGAAAACTGGTTGCAAATTAACTCTTAATGATTCGTCCACGGCTTTTTTTCTATTTTTACCCAAACGCATCTGAATTTTTTGAGTGCTCATTATATGAACGCAGTGGGCAATTGTAAGCGCTGATAGCATTAGAAAGGAATTGAAAGTTGCAGCATTGAGAATAAATTTTAACCACCCTGCGACTCCCATCATTCCTACAACTGAAAACATTACAATAAAAGCAGTAAGTAAAGCTCCTATAGCTGACCTTAAGGAAATGCCTGCTACCAAAAATATGACTAGAAGCATTAATGGAGTTAAAAGCCCCATATCGCTAAGTGAAACTTCTGTGAATGCCATGGTAAGAGGTACTCCTCCAGACACGTAAAAATCAACATTGGGATATTTTTTCCTTAATTCACTTTGAATAGGTCTAATGAAGTTCATCACTTCTCTTACAACATTTCCAGCTGCAACGGGGTCATCTGGCTTTATAATTGTTACATTTATAGCTGTGTAATTGCTATCAGGACTTACTAGCAGATTAACTAACATAGGTTCATTTAAAGCTACTGCTTTAGCATTATCAGCAATATTTTGATTAATTTTATTGTCTGGGACTAAATCACTTATGATAATATTGTCACCTTCAGCTCTTGTCCATTGAAAGTTTGTAATTGAGTCAACTCTACTAGATGCTGGAGTTTGCCAAAGTTTATTTGTTAAATTTCTAATTATTTCTAAGTTTTTAGGAGTAAAAATATTTCCATTTTTGGGAGCGACCATTATAAAAATATTATCATTTTTGGTGTATGTTTTTTCTAAAGTTTCTAGGGCTACTAAGTTAGGATCATTTTTAGAAAAAAATATTCTGTTATCTGGGTTTTGTGATAGGCCTTTTAATCCCATTCCACATATAAATGTGAATATTACACTTATCAAAAGCATCATCCATGGTCTATTAACTATTAAGTTTCTATAGTCTTTTTGAAATGTTTTTAGTTGTGACATAAATTCTCCTAACTGAAATATGTAGTTATATACGAAAATCTTTTAAAAATATATTAGTAATTTAAAAAAATAAAAAAGCTAGCTTTTGTTTATTTTTTCAAAAAAAATTTAAGATTTTAAAGTATTAAAATTCCAACTATAAGAATAATCTAGTAAGCTTTTTAAATGATAAAAAATATGAAAAAAAGTTATCCAAGATGGTGGGCAGAAGCCTGCAAAGACCTATCTGATAAAGATGAGGTTATGAAAAAACTTATCGTCGTTTATTCAGATAGAAAAATTAGTACTATTAAAAATCCTTTTTATTCACTTTCTAGGTGTATTGTAGGACAACAAATATCAGTTCAGGCAGCTGATGCAGTTTGGGCAAGGTTAGTAAGTTATTTTGATGTTCATGATGCTGGATGTTTTATAAAAATAAAAGAAAGCTATTTAAAAAGTTTTGGCCTTTCAGAAAGAAAAGCATCTTACCTAAAAAACCTTTCAAATTATCTTGTTGATAATAATTCTTTCAATCTTTGGAACAACTTAAAAGATGAAGAAATAAAATCCAGGCTTTTGAAACTTAGAGGAATCGGACCTTGGAGTATAAAAATGTTTTTAATATTTTCCCTGAATAGAAATGATGTATTTTCATCTGAGGACTTAGGTCTTATAAAAGCAATAGGAAAAAACTATTTTAATGGTAAGATTCCTAATAAAAAACAAGCAGAAGATTTAGCTTTACAATGGAAACCTTGGAGAACAGCTGCTTGCTGGTTTTTATGGAGAAGCATTGATCCAAACGTAGTAACTTATTAACCCTAATGATAAAAAAAAAATCTATTTTATTTTTAGTAACCGAAGACTGGTACTTTATATCTCATAGAATAAAACTTGCAATTTTTTTAAAGAAAAAAGGATATATTGTTCATGTATGTTGTAAAAATACTGGCGAGTTTAAAACTATTACAGATGAAGGAGTAAAATGCCATGACATAGAAGCAAAAAGAAAGTCATTGTCTACTTTGCAGCTTTTCAATGAAGTAATAACTTTCTGTAAATGTATAAAAAAAGTAAAGCCAGATATTGTTCATTTAATTTCCATGAGGCCAGCTGTAGTTGGTTTATTAACATCTTTAGCTTTTAAAAAAGTTAAATTCTTTGTAACTTTCACAGGGTTAGGATTTATTTTTATAAGAGATGACATTAAAGCAAAAACTTTAAGGTTTTTAATAAAATTTTTATTTATTATTATTTCAAAGTTAAAATTTTTCAAGGTAATAGTACAAAATAAAGATGATTATAATTTTTTTATTAAAAAGATTTATTTCAAAAAAAATAGAATTTCAATAATTCGTGGATCAGGAATAGATTTAAAATATTATAAAAAAACTAATGAGCCGAAAGGTGAAAATATTATAGTTGGTTTTGCAGGTAGAATGCTGGAAGATAAAGGAGTTCATTGGTTAATTGAGGGATTTAAACTGGCTGTTAAAGAAAAGAAAAATTTGTTGCTTCTTTTAGCTGGTTCTTTAGACAAGGAAAACCCTACAACTATATCTAAAGAACTTTTTAACGAAATAAATACTATGAAAACAGTAAAGTATTTAGGAAATATTAAGGATGTTAGAAATATATGGAATAAATCTCATATAGGAGTATTATTAAGTAAGAGAGAAGGTTTGCCCTTAAGTTTAATGGAAGCAGCGGCAGTAGGTAGACCTTTAATAGCTACTGATGTTCCAGGGTGTAGGGAAATAGCAATAAATAAATATAATGCAATTACATTAAAAGCAGGTGATATTCTTTCTGTGAAAAATGCTATTTTGAAACTTGCAAGCGATAAAGGTTTGAGGAATAAACTAGCAAAAAATAGCAGGAAAATTGTAGAAAGCGATATGGAAAAGAAAAAAATATTTGAAAAATACTTCTTAATTTATAATAACTAATTTGATTAATGAAAAAGCAAGCAAAGCAAAATGAAAATATTATGGTGTTGGGATTGGGATACGTAGGGCTTCCGCTTGCGTTGGAATTAGCAAGGTTCTTTACAGTCTCAGGTTTTGATACCAACAAGGAAAGAATAAAAGAGTTAAATAAAGGCATTGATATCACAAAAGAAATAATAAAAAAAAGTTATTTTAGTAATTCAAATATAAAATTTACAAATAATTATTTAGAATGTAAAAAATCTAATATATTTATAATTACAGTCCCAACACCAGTAAATAATAAAAATGAGCCTGATTTAAAAAACTTGAAAGAAGCTTCAAAATTAGTGGCAAAAATTATTAATAAAGGAGATATAATTGTAATTGAAAGCACTGTCTATCCGGGTGTGACCGAGGAAATAATAGCTCCCATAATAGAAAATAAATCTGGGTTAATTAGAAAGCAAGATTTTAATATGGCCTACAGCCCCGAGAGAATTAATCCTGGAGACACAAAATACAAAATTTCTAACATAAAGAAAGTAGTGGCAGCAGACGATAAAAAAACCTTAAACAAAGTAAGTGCTATTTACAAAAAAATAATTAAAGCAGGTATCTATAAAGCACCAAGTATTAAAATTGCGGAGACCTCTAAGGCAATAGAAAATGCACAAAGAGATATAAATATTGCTTTTGTGAATGAAGTAGTAATGATATGCAAAGCTTTAAATATTAGTTCCAAAAAGGTTTTAGAGGCAGCTAATACAAAATGGAACTTTTTAAACTTTAAACCTGGACTAGTCGGAGGGCATTGTATAGGTGTTGATCCTTTCTATTTGGCTAAAGCTGCTAAAATGGCAGGGCATAATCCAGAGATTATATTAGCTGGTAGAAAAATTAATGATTATATGCCTGAGTTCATATTTAAAAATGCAGTTAAAAAAATTGAAAAAAAATCAAAGGTACTAATATTAGGATTAACATTTAAAGAAAATGTAAAAGATATTAGAAATTCTAAATCAGCAGTTTTAGAAAATTTATTTCATAAGAAAGGATATAGTGTTGACGTTTATGATCCTTTGGCAGACAAAAAACAAGCACTTAAAGAATATAAAATAAAGTTAGTAGTTCCTAACAAGAAATATACTTGTGTAATAATTACAGTAGGACATAAGGAATTTTTAAAAATGTCCTCAAAAAAAATAATTAGCCTTTTTGCAAAACAAAGCTTACTCATAGATATTAAAAATATTTGGAATGAAAAAAAACTTCCAGATTATATTTCTAAATGGAGTCTATAGTTGAAAAAAAAACAAAATAGTTTCTCAAAAAAAATCTCAAGCTTTTACGACGGAGTTGCAAAAAACAGAAAAAAATGGATTGAAAAAGGATCAACTTTTCACAGAGAAGACGCTCTTAACCTAAAAGAATTAATACTTCCAAAGAGCAGAATATTAGAATTAGGTTGTGGCACGGGAAATTTATTAAAGAGTCTTGAACCTAGTTATGGAGTAGGAGTAGATTTGAGTAAAGAAATAATTAAAGAGGCCAATAAAGATAATAAAGGGATCCGTTTTATTCAGGGAGATATATCAAACTTAGAAAAATATTTTCCTAAAAAAGAAAAATTTGATTATATAATTCTCAGTGATACAATAGGATATATAGAAGATATACAAACAACTTTAGAGTCTTTGCACGAATTTTGTAATAAAGAAACTAGGATTATTATTTCCTATTACTCTCCTTTATGGTCACCAATTTTTAGTTTAGCAACATTTCTGAAGTTTAAAATGCCTGAGATTAAAACACAGCTCTTAAATTTACAAGATATTAAAAGCTTTTTAAAAATTTCTAATTTTGATGTAGTAAGAGTAGAAAAAAAAATACTTTCACCAATTAAAATTCTAGGAATTGGAAGACTTATAAATAGATACTTAGCTACTCTACCTGTCTTTTCTTTTTTCTGTTTGAGGCAGTATATAATTGCAAGGTCTTTAGACAAGATTGATAAATTTAAATACACATCAGCTAGTATCATTATACCATGTAAAAATGAACAAGGTAATATTGAAGCTGCAATTAAAAGGTTACCTAGATTTTCTAAAGATATGGAGATAATTTTTATTGAAGGTAATTCAAAAGATAAAACTTGGGAAAAAATTCAATCAGTAAAAAAAAAATATAATAATAAAAAAGCTGGCTTCACTATTAAAAGCTTTAAACAAAAAGGAAGAGGTAAAGCAGAGGCCGTTTTTTTTGGATTTGAAAAAGCTTCTAAAGAGGTTTTATTTATTTTAGATGCAGATTTGACAATGCCTCCTGAGGAGTTACCTAAGTTTTGGAATAAATTAATTCTAGGTGAAGCTGAATATGTTAATGGAACAAGACTAATTTATCCTATGGATAATGACGCAATGCGTTTTTTAAACTATATCGCTAATAAAATATTTTCTATTCTTTTCAGTTGGATTTTATCACAAAGATATACTGATACTTTATGTGGAACAAAAGTTTTAACAAAAGAAAATTATGAAAAAATAAAATTAAAGAATAGAGATTTAGGTAACTTTGACCCTTTTGGTGATTTTTTTATTATTTTTGGTTCTTCAAGATTGTGTTTAAAGATGTGTGAGATACCTATTAGGTATAAAGCTAGGGCTTATGGAGAGACACAGATTTCTAGGTTCTCCCACGGTTTTATGTTGGTAAAAATGGTAATATTTGCTTTTTTTAAAATAAAAGCAATCTAGATGTATCCTTCTCTTTTCATATTTGCCATTGCTTTCATAGTCAGACTTTTAAATTTATACTTAAATCAAATAAACGTTGATACATATCTTATAGAGGACCAAATAATGTATTGGGATTGGTCACTGAAAAATGCTTACACCCCTTATAATTCTATAGAACCAAATTTGTTATTAGAAAGAATGCCAGGATCTTTTCTTTTTTTTCAAATTGCTACTGGGCTTGTAGGAGAAAATTTATTTAATATTTTAATAATACAAATTATTGTAGATGCAATAAATTGTGTGGTGATTGCGTTTATAGCTAGAACCTTAAATAAAAGCCTTTTTATTTTAGCAGGTTTAGTTTCTGCATTTTCTCCTTTAATGGTAATAGTCAGTTCACAAATATTATCGGATACTATTTTCCTTTTTTTCTTCAGCTTTGCTATTTATTACATTTTAAATTTTGTTAAACATGAAAAAGAAAACTTGATTTATTTAGGCGCTTTATTTTTAGGCTTAGCACTGTTTACTCGTGTGGTGGTGCTTCCCCTCATTTTTTTAGTACCAATTTTTATTTTTTATATTAGTTATAGAGAAAAATACAATATTCTAAAAATAATAAGAATTACTTCTATTTTTTTTATTATTTCATTTTCTTTAGTTGCGCCTAGAATTTTTAATAACTATAACAATTATAATACCCTCTCATTGACAACCCAGTCAGGATCACATTTTGCGAACTGGGTTTTGCCAGCGGTATTAGATTTTGCCAGTGATGAGAAAAAAAATAAGTACAAAGAAAACCTTGAGGAGTTAAATAAAAAACTAGTAGTCATGGAAAACCCATTTGATCAAAGTGAGTTATTGAAAAAAGAAGCTTTTAATTTTTTACTAGCTACCGAGAAAAAATTAATACTATTAGCATGGGGGAAAGGAGCAATACTAAATATTTTAGGACCGCCATTTGTAATTGACAAAAGATTTCGTAATTTACCTCATCCTTCATTTTATGAAAATGATAGAAATATATTAAAGTGGCTGACTAGTATTTTTAATAAAGAAGAATTTAAAAAATACAAAATTTTACTTTGTATTTCTACATTATTTTCTTTGCTTTTTTTGTCATTATCTTCTTATGGAGCATTTTTAATTTATAAAAATTATTTTAAAAGCGCAGTATTTTTTTTAATTATTATTTTATATTTCCTTGCTG
>MDTC01075568.1_pt1 | contig 11706 bp, 11 predicted proteins | sample 811181 | NCBI WGS metagenome assembly MDTC01 (sample SAMN05326644, study PRJNA326480) | marine metagenome | isolation source: seawater | place: Pacific Ocean: North | collected 2011 | reverse complement strand
GGCCTTTGTGCCTCTGCAATACAGTGTTGTGTCCTGGCAGGGGCTATTAGGCGTGAGCTTCCTCGAGAGGTTGCCATTTTGCTTATTCATAGTGTGGCACCGAATTGGAAATTTGTACCTAAAAAGAGCGTGTCAATGTCTGAAAGCAATTGGAATGACGCTCTTCTGGTCGCTGCGGAGACCCGATATAAAGAATTTGTAAGGACTGGTAAAACTTTGCGAAAACCGCAACAGGTTGCACAACGGAAAGTTGAGCCCTCACCAGAAAAAAAACTAGGAGCTCTCATCGGAAGCTATCTTTCGCGAGCTGAGAGAATAGGTGTCATCGATGTAAGGACAGGGCCGGGTCCTTATGGAGAATGCGACGTAATTGCGTGTGCTGGTAAGGGAACACCAATATGCAAGCGCGCGAGACTTTGGTTTGGTGCTAGAGCAGAACTAGATGACACATTGTCTGTTGCGGCCCCCGGCCCATTTGCTCAAAGCTTAATTGCTCACTTGCCGCCGGTTCAATTAGGTGCAGCAGTTATGGAGTTCGGTACATATTCTCTACAAGCATTTCTTAGAACGAACACGGGGAGAATGTTTTACCCTATGGACTCCAATTGGAGAACACAGGTAATGGATAAAGCGCATACAGTCTTACGACATGCTGTTGCAGAGTTAGCATAATCATAACCTTTTTTAGCGTGGCTTATCACCTTTGATTGTGATCCTTCGCATGCAACGGCGCTGGCCTGGATAGTCATTAAGTGCGTAATGCATGACACAACGATTATCCCACACTGCGACTGTACCGGGCTGCCAGCGGAGACGGGCAGTAAATTCTGGGCGCCTTATATGCTCTAGTAAGAACTCGATCATAGGTAATGACTCCTCAAAATCGAAATCTGCGAATCCTTGGGTGTGTGAACTAATATAAAGGCCTTTGCGGCCGGTCTCTGGATGAGTTCGTATTATGGGGTGGTGGCTTATAGTGTCGATTTCAGGTGGCGGACTGACGGGTTTTACATGGCTATGACCTTTATATCGATCGCGCTTGTCCTGTCCTCCACGTCTCCTGTTACGGTTTCCAGTGTTCTCAACTTTAATATTAGCAAGTAATTTTTTTAGCCCACAAGATAGTGCATCATACGCTAGATACATGTTAGAATACATTGTATCGCCGCCAACGAGCGGTGTTTCTAATGCGTGTAGTATAGTTGCTTTAGCTGGTTTTGCGACAAAACTCTGATCCGTATGCCATAAATTACCAAAATTGCGTTTATCACTCGGGTTCTTGATTAATTCCAATATTTCAGGATGACCTTTCATCGTGGGCATAAATGGGTGGGTGTGAATGGCGCCCCATTTCCTAGCAAATCTTACCAAACCAGCGGGAGACAAATCCTGGTTGCGAAAAAAAATCATACTGTGGTCGAGCCACGCTCGATGAATATCTCGGAACACTTCACGTTTGACGGGCCTCGATAAGTCGACCCCGATAATTTCACCTCCCATGGCACCAGCTAAAGGCGTTACATCAAGCGTCTTATATTTGGTATGTCTTTCCTTAATCATACTATCTCGCAATATTCCTAGTAAGGTTTGTCACCTTTGATGGTAATTCTGTGCATGCGACGCCTTTGACCCGGATAATCCGAGACGGCGTAGTGTTGTAAGCAACGATTATCCCAGATTGCCATTGAATTTTTTTGCCAATCAAATCGCGCAATAAACTCTTCCTTCGTGCAGTGCGTACGTAACATGTCGATTAAAAAATTTCCTTCTTCTCCGGTAAAACCAACGAATTCCTGCGTATGCACGCCGATGTAAAGCGCTTTTCTTCCTGTCTCTGGGTGCGTGCGAACGAGAGGATGTTGGGAATTTGTTTTAACCCCCTTCGGGGGTGTCTTTGGTTTCGCACTCGCGCCTTTGTAGCGGTTTTGACGGTCACCATATTTGGCACTGCGTTTGTTCCCGTCACCAACATTAAACGTTCTAATTGGCGCAAGCATTGTTTTCATGCCCGGGGATAGTGCGTTGTATGCGTCATACATATTTGCGTAGAGAGTGTCCCCCCCGACTGCCGGGGTTTCTTTTGCATATAATAGTGTTGCTTTTGCTGGCCGCGGTGCAAACATCTGATCAGTGTGCCAACGATTGCCGAATGTATAAGTGTCAGTCTCAGTCTTCTTAACTTCGAGAATTTCAGGGTATTGGCGAAGTCCCTTCACAAAAGGATGCATATGAATGGCGCCCCATTTTCTTGCAAATTTTAAATATTCCCCCGAAGTGAGTTTTTGATCGCGAAAAAACAGCACTTGATATGTCAACCATGCCTCATAGAGTTCGGCAAAAGTTTTTCGGTTCATAGGGTTTGCAAGATTAACTCCCGAAATTTCTGCCCCGCATGATCCTGCGATAGGTTCAACTGAAATTTGTTTGTATGCCACTGAGCTCCTCCCAATCAAGCCTTAGAAGTCAATTGTATTAGCTCAATATCTTACGATATATTGTTTAAGGCAAGATAGCAGACATTGCTTGAAACTGGCATTTTGAGGAGATGGGCAAAGCTAAGTAAGAAATGTTAGGCTTTCCCTTGGTAAATCTTAACTATGGTGCTCAGCATTTCCAAAGCTTCTTCTCTCGGACGTTGGAAGGTATTGCGCCCTATTATCGAGCCTGAGCCGCCACCATCTTTCACCTCACGGATTTCTTTGAAAACGCCATCCAGATCTTTAGCCTCTCCTCCTGAAAAAACTACAATCCTCCGGCCATTGAAAGCTGCTTTAATGACATGCTCTATACGTAAAGCCAGCGTTGAGATGTCTACCCCGTTGTCTTCGTATACCTTTTTAGCTTCTGCTTGAAAAAGCACACTAGTAGGTGGTTTAACTTTTATCACATGTGCACCCAATTCGGCGGCTAGATGGGCAGCGTAAGCACACACATCTATGGCTGTTTCTCCGTCGCGCGTAAGACCTCCACCTCGCGGGTACGACCACAATACACATGCAAGGCCAACTGCTTTAGCCTCTTCTGCAAGCTCGCGAAATTCTTCCATTAGTTCGAATTGATCGTCTGAACCGGGATAAATAGTAAAACCGATAGCGGAACAGCCAAGTCTTAAGGCATCATTTACACTGCCATAAACGGCCTGATCCTTAGATGTGGCGTGACTGTTTGAGCTATTGAGTTTCAAAATAGTTGGAATTGCGCCAGCAAAACTGTCCGCCCCTGCTTCTATCATTCCAAGTGGTGCGGCATATGCCGAAAGTCCGGCATCTACGGCTAATTGAAAGTGATAATGAGGGTCGTAGGCAGGCGGATTTTTTTCGAAGCTTCTAGCGGGGCCATGCTCAAACCCCTGATCGACGGGTAAAATGAGTAATTTGCCAGTTCCTCCAAGACGTCCATGCATGAGAATACGCGCTAGGTTAGCCTTGGTTCCGGCGCAATCGCTTTCATAATTGGCCAGTATTTTTTTGACACGCTGAGTAACTTTCATGCTCATTCCCTATCGATTATGTTTTGTTCTTCTGATTGAGCAATACAAGAGCCAGAGAGTATTTTCAACTTGTGAAGAGGATTTTTGCTAAGGCGTTCAATTCGTGCCCAAAAGCCACGTGCGACACGCCGTGTCAATTTGTTGGCCGGCTAGCTCTAAATGGTAGAGGTCGAGTGATTCGGGGCGGGCACGAATAAGTTTAGCATTAGCCTGAAGAGCAATATCTGCAATTTTATCGGCACTAACACCATCAAAGCGAACATAATCAACCCCTTGGCGCAGAGCTGCCAAAGCATACCCTGGGCTGTCTCCACAATCGAGCATTGCCTTCACCATCACACATGGAAATTCGGCCTTACCCTTTCTTACAACAGCTTGAAACCAACTAGGGCCAACTGTTCCGGCCGCACCGAGCGCACTCAACAGTAAAATTGGTCGTGGAATAGCTGATGCAACACTCAATGCCCGCCTTACATGTGCCAGACTATGAATAGTTACAGCTTTGTGAAGTCCGCTCAGTCTAATGACCCCAGTGCAACTGCAGTATCAGACATCCGGTTTGAGAAACCCCATTCGTTATCATACCATGATAAAACTCTGACCAACGATCCTTCAATTACTTGAGTTTGTGTTAAATCAAATACTGAACTTGCAGGATTATGGTTGAAGTCAACCGAGACTAAAGGCGCGTCATTAGTCGCTAGAACGCCTTTAAGCTTGCCGTTTGCTGCTTTTAAAATGGCATCATTTATTTCTTCAACAGTCGTTGAGCGGCTTGCGTTGAATTTGAAATCTATTAATGACACATTGGGAGTAGGAACCCGTATGGCTGTTCCGTCAAGTTTCCCGTCAAGTTCGGGCAATACCAAACCAACTGCTTTTGCTGCGCCCGTTGAGGTTGGGATCATGGCTTCTGAGGCAGAACGTGCCCGGCGGAGGTCACTGTGTAGTGTGTCAACAGTGCGCTGATCCCCGGTAAACGAGTGAATAGTTGTCATATAACCCTGTTCAATACCAATGGCATTATTCAGAACATAGGCAACAGGTGCCAGGCAATTGGTAGTGCATGAAGCATTTGAAATCACACTATGTTCAGCAGAAAGCTGATCATTATTTACTCCGTATACCAAAGTAAGATCAACGCCGCTCGCTGGTGCGGATATGAGAACTTTTTTGGCACCAGCTTCTAAATGCATAGACGCATCTTCTTTGCTGACAAAGATACCGGTACATTCAAGGGCTACATCAACACCCAAGTCTCCCCAAGGTAGTTTTTTGGGATCACGTTCAGCTGTAATCTTTATCTTGCCTTTACCCAAATCAATCCAATCCTCTCCTGTGGTAATGTCGCCAGGAAAGATACCATGTACAGTGTCATATTTGAGCAAATGAGCGTTGGCTTTGACCGAACCCAGATCATTGATTCCTACAAATTCTATATCATTGCGGTCTGCTTCATAAGCAGCACGTAAAACCAGACGGCCAATGCGGCCAAATCCATTTATTGCAACTTTCACTACCATGGGATCTCCCTCAATTTAACTAGCCAGCCTGCTACTAATTAGGCTTTGCTATTTTATACTAAATCGTGCCGCTGATGTAGACTGAATGGTGATGAGGTTCAAGCATAGAGGATACAGCCATATTTAGATGCGACTTTTTACTGCATTAACAACTGCCTCGGGTGTAATTCCGAAATGGGTGTATAGATCTTCGGCTGGCCCCGAGGCCCCAAATGCAGTCATTCCAACGAATATGCCATCTGCGCCTATGTAGCGCTCCCAGCCGAATCCCACCGCCGCCTCAACAGCGACTTTGGGGTGTCCAACGCCAAGTGTTGCGTTCTTATAATCTTTGTCCTGTTGGTCAAACAGTTCAAGGCAGGGGGCGGAAACTACAGCCGTTGCAATCCCATCTTTTTGTAATTTATTTTGAGCTTTGCACGCAATCTCAATTTCTGACCCAGTAGCTATTATTGTAGCTTGACGATCGCCATCTGACTCTCTGAGAATATATGCACCTTTGCTGGCTAGGTTATCTGAGGAAAATTGGTTGCGGACCGGCGCAATACCCTGCCGGCTTAATGCAATTATAGATGGCCCCACTGTGCATTTTAATGCTAGCTCCCAACATTCCGCCGTTTCTGTAGCGTCAGCTGGCCGAAATACTCTTACGTTCGGAATAGCTCGCAACGCAGCCAAATGTTCTACTGGTTGATGAGTAGGGCCGTCTTCGCCCAGTCCAATAGAGTCGTGGGTCATTACGTAAATGACTCGCTGCCTCATGAGCCCCGAGAGGCGAATTGAAGGACGGCAATAATCAGTGAATATTAAAAAAGTACCTCCATAAGGAATAACGCCTCCATGAAGTGCCATGCCGTTCATCGCTGCTGCCATGCCATGTTCCCGCACTCCGTAATAAATATAATTGCCTGAGAAATCATGGGGGCCGATGGGTTTCATATTATCGGCCTTAGTGAGGTTGGACCCAGTTAAATCAGCTGAACCACCGATTAATTCAGGAATAAATGGGCTGAGTGCATCAAGTGTAAGCTTAGATGCCTGTCGGGTTGCTAGCCGCTCCTGCTTGGCAGCTACTTCTTTTTTAAAATCTGTGATTGCTTTAGCCCAGTGCTGGGGCAAGTCTCCGGACATTTGGCGTTTAAATTGATCCCTTGTTTCCTCGTCTAGCCTATCTACCCGCATTCGCCATGATTCAAATTCTTTTTGGCATCTCATGCCGGCACTTTTCCATGCGTTCGAAACCGTCTTAGGGATAACGAATGGGTCATGTTGCCAGTTTAAATTTTTTCGCGTTGCTGCAATCTCTTCCTCACCTAATGGTGCACCATGCGTGACTTCGCTTCCTTGTTTGTTGGGCGCCCCATACCCTATTACTGTTCTACACGCTATCATTGAGGGTCGAGCATCTTTTTGAGCATTATCGATTGCTTCTGCGATTGTCTCTGGGTCGTGGCCGTCTACGAATTGTGTATGCCATCCAACAGCATCAAACCGCCCTTGTTGATCATCGCTTACAGCGATTGAGGTCTGGCCATCTATAGAAATTTGATTGTCATCAAAAAGTAAAATCAATTTATTTAACTTGAGATGTCCAGCGAGTGATATGGCCTCGTGGCTTACGCCCTCCATAAGGCAACCGTCTCCGGCAAATACATATGTGCGATGGTTGATAATTTCATCACCGAAGCGCGAATTTAAAAGTCTTTCGGCAATTGCCATTCCGACCGCATTTGCGATTCCTTGTCCTAGTGGGCCGGTCGTGGTTTCCACACCTGCCGCATGGCCAAACTCAGGATGGCCAGCTGTGCGACTACCAAGTTGCCGAAACATGCGTAATTGGTCGACGCACATGTCCTCGTAGCCCGTTAAATGCAGCAAGCTGTAAAGCAGCATTGAAGCATGGCCATTCGAAAGAACGAAACGATCTCGATCAGCCCAGTCCGGATTGCTAGAGTCATACTTTAGAAAGCGAGTGAACAACACCGTGGCTATGTCAGCCATTCCCATTGGCGCCCCGGGGTGCCCCGAATTTGCAGCCTGAACGGCGTCCATTGATAGTACCCGGATAGCATTTGCCATTTCCGTGTGGCTTGGTTTAGCTTCATTGATAGCTACGTTGTCTGTCATGTGGTATATGCTGTGTGGCTAATGTTTATTAATTTGTCTGAAAGATACAGCATGCCGTGTTGCCTGAAAACCGTCAACATTTCTTAGCCGGTAAAGTGAGGTTTATTTGTGAAAACCATCTTAACTTGAACTCGACAAACGATCTGGTGCAAAAATACTTGCAATTTGTTGGTAGGAGTTTTCTCTTATTGCGACGTTGTGTTTGTGCTGAAGAATTGAAATCAATAAACAATGGGTTTATCAATGTCACGTCTAGCCGAAATACGCGATCGATTAGAAGACGTAACCGTTCGCCTCGAGCAGGTAGCTCTGAAAAAGTCGGATGTTGAAACAGGTGTTCCTGATCAGGAACAGTGTGTTCGTCAGTTAGGCGAGGCTCGGGCAGAATGCGCACAGCTGCGATTGCAGAACGAAAAGATGGCTGATCGTGTGGGGATCATCATCAAGAGGTTGAATTGTATCTTGACAAACGACGTCTGAAATTAATCTAAGCGGAATAAGAAAAAGTATGAGTGATTTATCGATCACGATTAATGGCAGAAACCATGTTATTGCCTGCGAAGATGGCCAAGAGGAGCATTTAGCCCGCCTCGCTGAATACATTGATAAACGTGTGAATGAGATCGCGGAGTCGGTGGGTCAGGTAGGTGAGAATAGATTGCTTTTGATGGCAAGTTTGTTAGTTGCTGATGAATTAGGTGATGCATACGCCGCGCTATCAGCCGAACGAGGAGAGGCAGATATTGACCTGCTTGCCAGACTTGGGGGACAGCAAACACCTACTGGTGAGGATGAAAGAACGATTGATTCTCTGGAATTATTTGTAGAGCGTATTGAAGCTCTTGCTAGCAAGCTCGAAGATACCGGGGTATAGAATGTTTATCCGCTGCGCGGTTCGTGAGGTCTCGAATATCCCGGGGGCGATAACATTTCTCAGGGAACCGTCCCTGTTGGGGTCGTGGCTCCAACATATGGTACCCACCTGGTTGTCCAGGTCCCATGAGGATGTACTCGATCAACGGCCGTCGCGGCGGTGTTATTCCCTATAATGAACGATGTAACGGCTCAGAAAATCCAATTAAGGGTTTATTCAAAGTCAAAAAGAGCAATGTTATCAGCCAGTGTTACCAGCGCTGCCGTCGACCTTGCAGAAAATTTCATGGAGGCGTTGACTATTATCGGTGATGGCAGCATCGCAGGTTATTGGCCAATTGCTGATGAATTTAATGTAAAGCCTCTTTTGCAAAAATTATCTCGTGCTGGGATCAAAGTTTCATTGCCGATTGTTATTCCCAATCAAAAGAGACTTGTGTTTCAAGGCTGGTCAGAAAACATGCAACTAGTAAAGGGCCCATACGGCACCTTGCAACCCGTCAGAAGCTCGGCTTTCATTATGCCAGATATTTTGATGATACCGCTTTTAGCGTTCGATGCTCAAGGGGGGCGATTAGGTTACGGAGGCGGTTATTACGATCGTACGCTCGCTGAGCTTCGGAAAAAAAAAGAAATTACGGCTGTGGGAATAGCTTATGCTGGACAAGAGATAAAAGAAGTTCCCACTTGCTCAAATGATCAAAAGCTAGATTGGATAGTAACTGAGGTTGGCATGAAAAATCTGAGGGTTTAGTGATGGGTAGGTTGTGATGAGAGTCTTATTTCTAGGTGATATTGTAGCCAAAAGCGGCCGAACCGTGGTTTTGAGAGAGTTACCCAGTTTAAAGCGTGCCTTAAAACTCGATTTTGTTATTGCCAACGCAGAAAATGCGGCTCACGGCTTTGGCATAACCGAAAAAATTTGTAGAGAACTCTTCGGGATCGGAGTGGACGTCATAACGGGAGGAAACCACAGTTGGGATAAGTCTGAAATCATTCCGTATATTGCACAAGAAAAACGCCTATTGCGCCCATTAAACTTTCCTGCAGGTACACCTGGTCGTGGGATGGGAGTGTATGTTGACGGGTCGGGTCGGAAAATCAAGGTCATAAACATTATGGCCCGATTATTCATGGAGCTGCTAGACGATCCCTTTTCGGCTTTAGAGAAAGAACTACCCTTAGGGACCCCAAAGTCAGCGGGTTTTGAAGCGATTATTATTGATGTGCATGGAGAGGCAACCAGCGAGAAAATGGCCTTAGGACATGTTGCTGATGGGCATGCTAGTTTGGTTGTTGGTACACATACTCATGTGCCAACGGCCGATGCTCATCTTTTAGTAGGTGGTACAGCATTTCAAGCTGATGCGGGGATGTGCGGTGATTATGATTCTGTTATTGGCATGCAAAAAGATGGGTCAATAGCCAATTTTTATCGAAAACTCCCAAGAGTTCGATTATCTCCAGCGGACGGAGAAGCCACCTTGTGCGGAACTTTTTTTGAGACTGATTCATCCACCGGACTTGCATCTCGCGTAGAACCAGTCCGAATCGGGGGAAGATTGAAGAGCCACATACCTACTTTGTAGCCAAGGCCAGCCAAAAGTATTAGCAATTTGATCTACAGGACCACTCGAGGTTTTTTGTTTACTGTTGTGTTTAGCGATCAAAAATCTTAATTGAAATTAGTTGTTTTTGTACCAACGAAACAAACCATAAAAATTCTGATCTTATCAAAAGTTCCTGGATGCCGATCAATTGCGGATATGCTGTTTGAAAAACAATATTGTTAGCTTGTGCGATTCCAAGTCTACCGCCTGGTTATAACGAAACTTCCAGCTATTTTTTTTGTCCCAACCATGATTTGCTCGGGGAAAAATATGGGTTGTTAGATCTGCACCTTGTGATCTTATTTCCTTCCAAGCCTCTTCGGCAAATTCAATTTTTTGGGTCAAATCCCTCCCACCATGTAATGCCAAAGTAGGCGAGCTTGAGGAGGAAAAATAACCCATTGGATAGTCATTAGTTATTTCTCCTCCAAAATTAGCTTTCCAAACGCCGTAGTGAGAAACGCCGGCATTAACCTTTGAGGATCCGGCAAGAAAGCACGCCCAGAAGCCTCCATTAGAGTAGCCAACGGCAAAGATATTTCTGTCATCCACTTTGGGATCTTTTTTAATCACCTCAACGAGTTCCGATAATTCGTTTTCAATACTCTGACGATATTCATTGAATGTTTCCATCCTGTTAGATGACGTTATTCCATGTCTTTGAAAAAAATCTGGCGCATACACGATAAACCCTGCGTCAACGTAGCGTTTTGTTAGGTGTTTGATTGTCTTGAAACCGCCGCTAGTATGTAAAGCTATGACTGCCGGTTGTTTTTCTGAGCCCTCAGGATATAATTTTTCATGATAAATGGGTTCGGCGGCAGATATCTTTCCAAAAGTTGCTGAAAATAGAAGCACGAATGGGATAACTAGATAAAGATTTCTCATTTGACCCACCTCTTCCTGAGTATTTAGATAAAAACTGTATCTAGATAATCATCGTCTAGATAATCATCGCAACGAGTTTATCATTCAATTCCTTTTCGACAATCGACGAATAATAAATATAAAAACATTAAAGTTCTCAGTTTTGAATGTCGGCCGTTTCAATAGGAACAAGACGCTCTTGGTGAAGTTGGTTAGAAAAGATATACGAAGCACTTAGTGAGGGATGCGCCGAAGTTCATATTATTTGTGTTAGGCCTGTACCAGCTGCATCCAATATGGAGTGTTACGACAGAGTTTGACCGTTTTGTAACTCCTTAAAATCCATAATCGCAAATAATCCACCTCATTGTTGCCACAATAGTCCTCTATCTACCTTAAATTATATACCTTTTGTGTCTATATTTGGTATATATGGAAGCACTATTCTCTGTATGTTGTTATACACGATTTTTTAGTGGAAACTGAAGCATGGCTGGTCACTCACAATTTAAAAACATAATGTATCGCAAAGGTGCGCAGGATAAGAAACGCGCCAAGCTATTCGCTAAATTAGGGCGGGAATTAACAGTTGCAGCAAAAATGGGTGGAGATGATCCATCTTCCAATCCACGTTTACGTGCAGCTATCGCGTCCGCGCGCGGCGGTAATATGCCGAAAGACAATATGGAAAGAGCTATCAAGAAAGGTGCTGGTGGAGGCGAGGGTGCTGATTTTGAGGAAATCCGGTATGAGGGCTATGGTCCAGGTGGCATTGCAATTGTTATCGAAGCCCTTACAGATAATCGTAATAGGACTGCATCTGAGGTGCGATCAATTTTTTCCAAGCATGGAGGGTCGCTTGCTGAGACGGGCGCCGTAAGTTTTCTCTTCGACCGTGTGGGTGAGATACGTTATGCGTCAAGTGAAGTGGATTCTGACACTATGTTTGAGGCCGCTCTAGAAGCCGGTGCGGAAGATGTTATTACGAACGATGAAAGCCACGAGATAATCTGCACAGCATCTGAACTACACGCTATTTCAAATGCTTTGGAGGCTGGTTTTGGTGAGCCACAATCGGCGAAGCTAGTTTGGCGGCCACAAAATACTGTTCAAGTCGATGACAACGATGTGCCAAAGCTGCTCAATTTTTTTGAATCGCTTGATGATAATGATGATGTTCAAACCGTTTCGGCAAATTTTGATATCGCTAATGATG